>Ga0209495_1000336_pt1 | contig 37969 bp, 40 predicted proteins | sample EN1Hudsemesocosm_FD_184629 | JGI IMG/M metagenome (GOLD analysis project Ga0209495, IMG submission 184629) | Methane-oxidizing microbial communities from mesocosms in the Hudson Canyon - EN1E Hudson Canyon (SPAdes) (version 2) | ecosystem: Environmental > Aquatic > Marine > Cold seeps | place... | reverse complement strand
TTGTTTAGCTAAGCCCCTGTGTTAATCTCGACATTTATACAAATTTATAGCTTTTCTCTGCACTCTCTGTGTCTCTGCTGTAAAAATCAACAGCCCCAACGCAAATTTGCCGTATGAACCGGCGCATCCCAGAATGCAGTCAATTCATCATCCAGTAAGGTTAAGGTAATTGATGCTCCAGCCATATCCAGTGAGGTGGTGTAATTACCCACTAGTGAGCGAATAACCTCTACGCCACGTTCAGACCAGTACGCTGCTGCAAGATCATAAATGAGATATAACTCCATCAAGGGTGTCGCACCAAAACCATTGACGTGTAAGAGGACTTTTTGACCTGATTGCGGTTTTAAATCCTCGTCAATAGCTGCCGTTAAGTGATCAACCATTTCGCTCGCACTGACTAGATTCATCGGTTCGCGACCACGTTCTCCGTGAATACCGACGCCCATTTCAATTTCATTGTCACCGATATCAAAGGTCGGTTGACCAACCGCCGGTACCGTACAACTTGTTAATGCGACGCCCATTGATGCCGTTGCATTATTGACTCGCTCACCTAATGCTTTGCACTCAGCGAGGTTTGCACCAGCTTCTGCTGCCGCACCGACAATTTTTTCAACAATCAATGTGCCAGCCACACCGCGACGACCTGTACTGTGATCTTTAGGTAATGACACATCATCACTGACTAAAACCGTTGCATGATCACAATCTAACATTTCGGCAGCGATTTCAAAGTTCATCACATCACCGGCATAGTTTTTAACGATAAATAATACGCCGCCACCATTATCAACGGCTTCACTAGCTGCCATCATTTGATCAGGCGTTGGTGAGGTAAAGATTTGTCCTGGGCAGGCCGCATCCAACATGCCTTTACCAACAAGACCGGTATGCAAAGGTTCGTGACCTGAACCACCACCTGACACTAAGGCGACTTTGCTGTGTTGAGATGGTTGATTACGTTTAACAAAATGAGGCTGATGATTAAATTCAATAATATCGGCATGTGCTCGTGCAAAACCGTTCAAACTTTCTTCTAATAAGCTTTCTACACCATTAATCATTTTTTTCATTTTGCTAACCCCTTATTTATATTGTGATGTAATGCGAGACCCACTGCTTCAATATCAGCCATTACCCATGTCGGACTATAATCAACATCAGCAATGTCGGCTTGTGAAGAAATCCCTGTCAGTACTAATATACTACGTAACCCCGCATTCACAGCACCTAGAATATCAGTATTTAAACGATCACCGATGGCAATCGTATTTTCTGGTGAAGAGCCTAGTTTTTGTAAAGCTTGTTGATATAGTATCGGTTCTGGTTTGCCTATACTGATGGGCTTAACACCAGTTACCGCTTCAAGGGCTGCGATTGTGCCACCATTGCCCATCACTTCACCAAGCTCTGTGGGTAGTGTTGTATCAGAATTAGTGGCATAAAAGAGTGCGCCAGCTTTAATATTCAGCGTTGCTGTGGCTAATTTATCCCAGGTGAGTTTGCGATCTAAACCAGAAACAACTATATCAGCCCCCTGATCCGTAATACCTTTAGATACTTGATTGACTTGGTACAATTCAGTCAATATAAAACCGTGTTCAACCAGCGGTTGTTTTAACCCCTGTTCACCAATGACAAATACTTTTCTGAGGTCGGCATCCACAGTTTTTGCAAGATAAGTGGCCGTTGCCATACTGGATGTGAGTATTTCATCCATGGAAACTGTCACGCCCATACGGTCCAACTTATCAATATACTGCTGCTGAGTAAGGCTTGCATTATTAGTCGCTAAAATAAATGGCAATGATAATTGTCTCAAGGTTGAGAAAAAATCAACTAAACCATCAATCGGATTATTGCCATGCCAAAGAACGCCATCCATATCAATTATTAGCGCTGAAATGTTATCAATCTTATCCATATTTTTATCACAAAAGTCCCGAAAACAACCGCAAAAACTGCGCTTAATCATAATTATTGGTCATAGCTTGGCATATAATAAATGACCCTGTCTAGCGCTATGCTTAAGGTTTTCTTATATCTCCCGCCGAAAGGATTGACAAAAACAACCTGACTGACTTATATTCTCGAGGCGTATATTCAACGTATTTTATTAAATTAATCACTTTTAGGAGCATGTCAACATGGCAAAAGCACTTATTCAAATGGCTCTAGATTCTCTAGATTTTGACGCAACAGTAGCACTTGCAGAGCAAGTAGCACCATATGTTGATATTTTAGAAATTGGTACACCATGTATCAAATACAACGGTCTTGAGCTTGTAACAGCATTAAAAGCTAAATTCCCAAACAAATTACTTCTAGTTGATCTTAAAACTATGGATGCTGGTGAATACGAATCAACACCTTTCTATGAAGCTGGTGCTGACATCTGTACTGTTCTTGGTGTGTCTGATAAAGCAACAATGGGCGGCGTAATCAAAGCAGCTAACGCTAACGCGTCTGAAGCTCAAATCGATTTAATCTCTGTTAAAGATAAAGCAGCATGTGCATCTAATGCAGCAGCAAACGGCGCACAAATCATCGGTGTTCACACTGGTCTTGACGCTCAAGCAGCAGGTCAAACTCCTTTTGCTGATCTTAAATTAGTTGCTGATTTGAACCTTGGTGTTCGTATTTCAGTTGCTGGTGGTATCAACAAAGATACAATCCAAAGCACAGTTCAAGCTGGCGCAACAATCGTTGTTGTTGGTGCGGCAATCTACGGTGCAGATTCTCCAGCTGATTCAGCTAAAGAATTACGTGCATTAGTTGATGCAGCATAAGACTCTTATAAAGTCTTGCTAAATAAAGGACGAGTGGCTATTTTTAGCCACTCGTTTTTTTACTGTCAGAAGGTCATAAATAATGCCTTCAGTCAAACGACATCGTAATTTCCAACATTGTGTTATCCCATAGTGGGCAACACGTTAAATCAATATATTCAAGAGGTATCAATCATGAGTGAAAAAGGGCTTTTTGCTTCAATCTGTGGCTTTTTCAAAGGTTTATTTTCATCGGATTCAGAACAGTCAAGTGCTGCTGCTACCTCAGATGGTTTGACCGGTGTTGAACGTTACATTCGTAACCAAGCGAACTCAACTAGCCAACTAACTGGCGTTGAACGTTACATCCAAAATCAAGCAAACACACCTGCATTGACTGGTGTTGCTCGCTACATTCTTAACCAAGCAAGTGCTCCAGCACTAACTGGTGTAGAAAAATACATTCGCGATAACAGTTAATTAAACTGTTATCGGCGCCAGCTGAATTCAGCCAAACAAGTTTCAAACTACTTGCGCTGATTCAGCTAGCTCTTAAGTTAAGTAGGTCAAAAGCGAAGACGCAAGGGCCAACTTAATTTTTTAATTTTGAAAATAGATAAAGGTAGCTTTGAGATATGGCAAATTTATTAGACCAACTTAAAAAAATGACTGTTGTTGTTGCTGACACAGGTGATATTGCAGCAATTGAGCAGTTCACTCCACGTGATGCAACAACAAACCCATCTTTGATTACTGCTGCAGCTCAAATGCCAGAATATCAAGCGATTGTTGATGACACATTAAAAGGTGCTCGCGATACTGTAGGTGCTGATGCTTCAGCTTCTGAAGTAGTAACATTAGCGTTTGACCGTTTAGCTGTATCTTTCGGTTTGAAAATTCTAGATATCGTTCCACAACGTGTTTCTACTGAAGTAGATGCTCGTTTATCTTACGATACTGATGCAACAATCGAAAAAGGTCGCGACCTTATTGCTCAATACGAAGCAGCTGGTGTTTCACGTGAACGTGTTCTAATCAAAATTGCAGCAACTTGGGAAGGTATTCAAGCAGCTAAAGTTCTTGAAGAAGAAGGTATCCACACAAACCTAACATTAGTATTTGGTTTACACCAAGCGATTGCTTGTGCTGAAAATGGTATCCAATTAATTTCACCATTCGTTGGCCGTATCCTTGATTGGTACAAAAAAGATACTGGTACAGAATCTTACGCTGCAAGCGAAGATCCTGGTGTTGTATCTGTTACAGCAATCTACAACTACTTCAAAAAATTCGGTTACAACACTGAAGTTATGGGCGCAAGCTTCCGTAACCTAGGTGAAATCACTGAGTTGGCTGGTGTTGATTTATTAACAATCTCTCCAGGATTGCTTGATGAATTACAACAAACTGAAGGTGAGTTACCACAAAAATTATCTGCTGATAATGCTGCAAACTCTGATATCGAAAAAATCGATATGAACAAAGCAACATTTGAAGCAATGCACGCAGAAGATCGCATGGCTACAGAAAAATTGTCAGAAGGTATTGATGGTTTTGCTAAAGCATTAGGCGTTCTTGAAGAGTTGCTTGCTAACCGTCTTGCTGAAATCGAAGCTTAATCAGTAATTCAAAAAATTTGTTGGCCCAAGAATCTCACCGGTTCTTGGGCCAATATCTCTCAATAATCGGTTCAATTGACATTGAGCTAATTAATGAATTATAGTTCTTAGTCGCGTACTTAACGTGTACTTATATTAAATTTACTACTTTAGGAGTATGTAACATGGCAGAAATCCAAATGGCTCTAGATTCTCTAGACTTCGACGCAACAATGGCTTTAGCAGAACAAGTTGCACCATATGTTGATATTCTAGAAATCGGCACACCATGTATCAAATACAACGGTCTTAAGCTTGTTAAAGCTTTAAAAGCTGCTCACCCTAGCAAAAAAATCTTAGTTGATCTTAAAACTATGGATGCTGGTGAATATGAATCAACACCTTTCTTCGAAGCTGGTGGTGATATCACTACAGTTTTAGGTGCTGCTGATGCTGCAACAGTAAACGGTGTTATCAAAGCTGCAAACGCTAACGGCGCTGAAGCTCAAATCGATTTAATCTCTGTTGAAGATAAAGCTGCAGTTGCTAAAGAAGCAGCTTCTAACGGCGCACAAATCATCGGTGTTCACACTGGTCTTGACGCTCAAGCTGCAGGTCAAACACCTTTTGCTGATTTAGCGTTAATCGCTGGTCTTGGCTTAGATGTTAAAATCTCTGTTGCTGGTGGTATCAACAAAGACACAATCCAAAGCACTGTTCAAGCTGGTGCTAACATTGTTGTTGTTGGTGCAGCAATCTACGGTGCAGATTCTCCAGCTGATTCAGCTAAAGAATTACGTGCTTTAGTTGACGCAGCATAAGGAATAATACAATGCATCGTGATCTACTCTTAAATAAAATCACTACGATCCTTGGTTCTACTGATGATTCACTCGAAGCTACTTTAGTTTCAATGTGTGATGATGCCAAACGCATCTTTATTACAGGTGCAGGTCGCTCAAAACTGGTTGGAAACTTCCTAGGGATGAGATTGATGCATAGTGGTTATGAAATATTTGTTCAAGGTGAGATTAGTACACCAAGTATCCGTGAAGGCGATTTATTAATCGTTATCTCTGGTTCTGGTGAAACAACTCAACTTGTATCATTTACTAATAAAGCCAAATCTGAAGGCGCTAAAGTGGTTTTGATTTGTTCAAAATCTAGCTCAACGATTGGCGATTTAGCTGACCAAACAATTCAAGTTGGTTCTGATGATAGTTTTGCTGCTACGAAGGGCATGCCTATGGGAACTATGTTTGAATTGTCGACTTTGATTTTCTTAGAAGCAATGGTGTCTCATCTAATCCATGAGCGCGGTATTGCAGAAGAAGAAATGCGTCATCGTCACGCTAATATGGAATAACCACTTTTCCTAAAAAGCATTAAGAAAACGAGTAGTCTTCGGGCTACTCGTTTTTTTTTGCTTAATTTTTATGATTCACCACAGAGGCACAGAGAGCACAGAGTTTTTATTCATAATATTTCTATGTGTCTTTCCTGTCTCGGTGCTGAATCTATTTGAGATATATCTAAAACATTAGACTTCTAGTTAAAGCTTACGGTAGTGACTATTTATAAAAAGCTGTAATTATATTTCTCTGTGTACTCTGTGCCTCTGTGGTGAATATCTTTAGCCTAAGAATGCGATATAATAGCTTCACTTTTAAAATCACAAAAACGTATCCATTATGACAACAGCAAAAACTCTTTACGATAAATTATGGGATCAACATATTGTCCGTACCGATGAAAGTGGTACGGCATTACTGTATATCGATCGTCAACTTGTTCACGAAGTGACTTCTCCCCAAGCTTTTGAAGGTTTAAGGCTAGCTAAGCGTGTTCCACATCGTCTTGATTCTATTTTGGCAACTCCAGATCATAATGTTCCAACCAGCCATCGAGAACAAGGTATCACCGATCCCGTTGCTCGCTTGCAAGTCGAAACCCTCGATAAGAATTGTAAAGAATTTGGTGTCACTGAATTTAATTTAGGTGATATTCGTCAAGGTATCGTTCATGTCGTAGGCCCTGAACAAGGGGCTACATTACCAGGAATGACGGTAGTCTGCGGTGACTCTCATACCTCAACTCATGGTGCCTTTGGTGCATTAGCTTTTGGTATCGGTACTTCTGAAGTTGAACATGTTTTAGCAACACAATGCTTGATCCAGAAAAAAGCGATGAATATGTTAGTCCGTGTCGATGGCAAGGTCAGATCTGGCGTTACTGCTAAAGATATTGTTTTAGCAATTATCGGCGAACTTGGTACCGCTGGTGGCACAGGTTATACCATTGAATTTGCAGGTGAAGCTATCCAAGCACTCAGCATGGAAGGCCGAATGACTGTCTGTAATATGACGATTGAAGCCGGTTCAAGAGCCGGAATTATTGCTGTTGATGACACAACTATTGATTACCTAAAAGGTCGACCTTTCTCACCATCAGGTGACAACTGGGATAAAGCCGTTTCTGCTTGGCATGACTTACATAGTGATGATGGTGCGGTTTTCGATAAAATAGTCGTTCTTAAAGCTGAAGATATTAAACCTCAAGTCAGCTGGGGAACCTCTCCTGAAATGGTTGTAGCTGTTGATGCTACCGTACCAGATCCTGCACAAGAGTCTGACTTAGTTAAACGTAATGGTATGGAAAGGGCATTAACGTATATGGGACTGACTGCAAACCAAGCTATTAGTGATATTCAGCTTGATCGCGTTTTTATCGGTTCATGTACTAATTCTCGAATTGAAGATTTACGTCAAGCTGCCGCTGAAATTAAGGGCGGTCATGTTGCTGCAACCTTAAAACAAGCCTTAGTTGTACCTGGCTCAGGTTTAGTCAAAGAACAAGCTGAAAAGGAAGGTCTAGATAAGATTTTTATTGAAGCAGGTTTTGAATGGCGAGATCCTGGCTGCTCTATGTGTTTAGCTATGAACGCTGATCGTTTAGGAGCTGGTGAACACTGTGCATCAACTTCAAACCGTAACTTTGAAGGTCGTCAGGGCCTAGGTGGTCGAACTCACCTAGTCAGTCCATCAATGGCTGCTGCTGCAGCGATTGCAGGTCATTTCGTAGATGTGAGTCAATAAACATGGCTTCAATTCAGCAGACAGTAGTTGAAGAGCTAGTCACCTTGCGAGATGTATTACGCTGGGCAACCTCACAATTTAATGCTGCTGAACTTTTTTATGGTCACGGTAATGTCGATGCATTTAATGATGCCCTGCAACTCATTCTGCATAGCCTTCATTTACCCGCAACTGAGTTCCCAGAATTATTTGCTGATGCCCGCCTAACTCACACTGAAAAACAAGCTATTGCCGACTTAATCGAAAAACGCCTTGTGAATCGTATCCCCGTGCCCTACCTCACCCATGAGGCTTGGTTTGCTGGTTTACCTTTTTATGTTGATGAGCGAGTATTAATCCCTCGCTCGCCTTTTGCTGAATTGATTCAAGACCAATTTATGCCGTGGCTAATAGAGCCAGAATCTGTATCGAATATTCTTGACCTGTGTACTGGGGGTGGTTGTATTGCTATTGCCTGTGCAGCCGCTTTCCCAAATGCTCAGGTTGATGCTGTTGATATTAGTTCTGATGCACTTGATGTTGCTAATATCAATATTGATAAACATGATCTCACTGATCAAGTTCATGCGATTCAGTCTGACTTATGGACGACACTTGAAGGTAACAAATATGACCTAATTGTCAGTAATCCACCTTATGTGGGTGCTGATGAGATGGCAACACTACCTGCAGAATATCGTCATGAACCCGTCTCAGCATTAGAAGCTGATGATAATGGTTTAGCGTTAGTTGAGATTATTCTTTTACGCGCAGCAGAATTCTTAACACCAGATGGCGTATTATTTGTTGAAGTCGGCAATAGTGACACTGCAGTGATGGAAAAATGGCCTGATATCGAGTTTGTATGGTTAGACTTTGAACTTGGTGGCCATGGTGTATTTATGCTTGATTATGCTCAGTGTTTAGTTTTCACACAAAGATATAGCTCTTAATCAGGCTCCGAGTTATAGCTAATAACTTCATCAGAGTCTTCTTCTTTTGCTTGCCTTAAAGCTTCTTCAGCTAAGCCAAACAAACTGCCTAAGTTATGCTTCTCACCAACGGACATTGTGGCTATTCCAATACTGGCCATAATCGAAATATCGGCAGGTTTTAATCGTTTCAATCGGGATGAGACTCGCTGCATCAAATCCATTGCCGCCTCTTTGTTACAGTTTGCCAATAAGAAAACAAACTGTTCATCTTCCCAGCGTGCAACCATATCGGCTTCTCGTACAATACGTTTGAGCCAGACACATAATTCTGCAATGACTTTAGCGCCTTTCTTCGTACCTTCTTCTTCCAGAATAAGTTCAAAATCACCTACTTCCAATATAGCGAGACTAAGAGGACTATTATTTCTATCTACATCACTAAAATATCGTCCGGAAAATTCACTTAATGAATATCGATTGAATAACTGGGTAGCCTCATCTAACATAGCCATTCTATAAAGAGACTGCTGCTGAGATCGTAGTTCTAATTTTAAATGATAAGCTGTGATTTGATTGTAAACTCGTTCAATGAGTTCTTCTTGAATGATCGGCTTAGCAACATAATCATTAATGCCTAAATGGAATAACTCTATTCTCCGAGAGACATTATCAAAACCTGATACGGCAATAATAGGGACATCACCATCATCGCCATCTAAACGACGGATTTTGCGAACAAGCGTTACGCCACTCATTGTTCCTTCTAAAATAATATCCGTAATGACAATATCATAGCCGCCTCGTTGAAATGCAGCCCATGCATCTTCAGCCCGAGTATAAGCATCAACATCTAGGCCCATATCTGTCAAAACATCTACTAATACTGCTTGTACTACAGCTGAATCTTCTATAAATAAAACGCGCCCAGTAAGTGTTCTCATTTCTCTTTTAACAAGGCGTTGAACATAGGTTTCAAGTTGAGAAACATCGTTCTTGTTAAAGATATCTGTTGCACCAGCCAGCATGGCTTGTTTAAGTGTTGCCGTATTATCTTCAGCAGTTAACATGAGCAAAGACGTGTGTTTATAGTCAGAAAGACCCCGTACTTGACTACAAAAGTCGACACCAGCCATATCAGGCAAATGATAGCCAGTACAAATTAAGGTGAAATCCTGGTTTATAGCACTCTCTAGTCCCGCAGCACCCGTTTCCTCAACTGTCACCGTGCATCCTGCAGTCTCTAGGATGTTACGTACAATTTCACGAAATACGGCCGAACCATCAACAACTAATACATTCAAACTTTTCACGTCATTATCCTGTTCATCTAAACATTACACTCCATCTGGTCATTATGCCGTAAGTAGTAACTGCTTGGTAAACGAAGTGCGCAAATAAAAACCTTTAGGATTAATTAATTCTTGTTCTCCCTGAGCAGATACCCCTTTAACTAGAACTCGGCTGTTTGCAGCCTTAGGTCTAATCTGCATATATTCACCTTCTTTTGCCGTAATATCTGCTTGCTCGCCAAGCACAATACGATCCATCAATTCTTGCCAATCACGCCTTAAAATATCATCTTGCTCTGCACTCGGCTGCCATAACCATGCATTACCAACATAGCGCTCAGATAACGGTATCTTAGGGTCTGCTTCAATTGGCACCCATAAAACATGGGATAACTTACGTCTCACCCAGCTATCTTGCCAAACAAGATCACCCCGTTGCCGCATTGAAACAGTACAGACATAAGTTGATTCTTTTGGCTGACCTAAGGCATTTAAAGGCATCGTTTTCATTTCAATACCTAAGCCAATAAAATCAGGTTCGGCTTGATTTCCTGCTTCAGCACCTAAATAAGACTCTAACAACATCCCTACCCAACCTTTATGGCGTTGTAAGTTTTCAGGAACAACTATTTCCATTTCTGCGGCAATTTGACCTAATGTTTTGCCTGCCAATATTTGGCAACGTTCGAGTAGCTCAGCTTGAGTTTGAGGCGGTAGAATATTATATTTAGACTTATTATCTTTCATCTAAGCATGATAACCTAGCTTGCTTTACTCTGCTTAGACTAAGACCCGTGAAAGCACTTTCGATTAATAATTTAACCAAAACTTATAGCAATGGTTTTGAAGCACTCAAAGGTATTCAATTAACTGTTGAACAGGGTGATTTTTTTGCCTTGTTAGGCCCTAATGGCGCTGGTAAATCGACCACGATTGGTATAATTACATCTTTAGTCACTAAATCATCTGGTCATATATCTGTTTTTGATACTGATATTGACCTCTCTCCTGAAGTAGCAAAATCATATATTGGCCTGGTGCCGCAAGAATTTAATTTTAATGGTTTTGAGCAAGTTAAACATATTCTTATTACGCAAGCCGGTTATTACGGAATACCTGAAAAACAAGCTGAGCCTCGTGCTGATGAATTATTACTTCAACTAGGTTTATGGGATAAACGCCATACTGCGGCTCGCGCATTATCTGGTGGCATGAAGCGTCGTTTGATGATCGCTAGAGCACTTGTGCATAAACCAAAACTATTAATACTAGATGAACCTACCGCAGGGGTAGATATTGAACTTCGCCGTTCAATGTGGGCATTCTTACAAGATATTAATGAGCAAGGTACAACCATTATCTTAACTACTCATTATCTGGAAGAAGCTGAAAACCTGTGCCGAAATATTGCCATTATCGATCAAGGCAAAATTATCGAAAACACTAATATGAAGTCATTGTTGAATCGCCTAGATAAAGAAACTTTCATCCTTTATCTTAAAGAATCGCTTCCTTCAAACTTTGTCTTAAAAGATATCATCTATCAACAAGTTGATGACACAATATTAGAGATCGAAATCAGCCGTGATGAAGGGCTTAATACCGTGTTTTCACTTCTCAGCCAACAAAATATTGAAGTGTCGAGTATGAAAAATAAAGCTAACCGTTTAGAAGAGTTATTTCTTAGCTTAGTCGAAAAGTCTGAGGCGACATTATGAGCAGTCAATTGTCTCGCCGCTGGGTTGCCTTTAATACCTTACTGACCCGGGAAATACGTCGTTTTATTCGTATCTGGCCACAAACATTATTGCCACCAGCAATCACGATGACCTTATATTTCATCATTTTTGGTAATCTGATTGGTAGCAGAATTGGTGAAATGGGTGGTTTTAGTTATATGGAATATATCGCACCCGGTATTATTATGATGTCAGTCATTAACAATGCCTATGCGAATGTTGCATCATCATTTTATAGTGCTAAATTCCAAAGTCATATTGAAGAACTGCTCGTTGCCCCCATACCAAACCACCTTATTCTGGCTGGCTATGTTGCCGGTGGGACAGCTCGGGGCTTATGTGTTGGGCTTATAGTTACTCTCGTCTCATTATTTTTCACATCAATAGAAATTCAACATCTATTTATCACTATTAGCATGGTTGTCCTTAGTGCAATCATGTTTGCTCTAGGTGGTTTTATCAATGCTATTTATGCACGAAGCTTTGATGAGATATCAATCATTCCGACTTTTATACTGACGCCGATGACTTATCTAGGTGGTGTATTTTATTCAATCAGTTTATTACCTGATTTTTGGCAGAATGTATCTTTATTGAACCCTATTCTCTATATGGTCAATGCCTTTCGCTTTGGTATGTTAGGTGTATCTGACATCGCTGTCGAAATAGCATTTTCAATCATTCTAATATGTATTGCAGGATTAACTAGTTTTGCACTTTATTTACTCAATAAAGGTACGGGGATCAGGAACTAGGGCTAACGCTTGTTCTAACACCTCAATACCTGCACCTTTTAAATGTGCATTCTCACTTAAATAACGCCGCCAAGCTTTGGCGCCCTTTTGCCCTTGAAACAGTCCTAATAAATGGCGTGTTATTGATTTTACCGGCCGACCTTCAGTCATTCTCTGCTCAATATAAGGTAGCATCGAGCGAATAATATCATGTCGTGACAGAATCTCATGCTGATCATCAAACAACACACTATCAGCTTCAGCCAATAAATAAGGGTCGTGATAAATAGCCCTACCCATCATTACGCCATCGACGTGGCTAAGATGTTGTTGAGCTTGCTCTAGGCTTTGAATGCCACCATTAATATCGATATGAAGATTTGGAAAGTCTTTTTTGATTTGATATACACGGCTGTAATCAAGTGGTGGTACATCACGGTTTTCTTTTGGACTTAACCCTTGTAGCCAAGCCTTTCTAGCATGCAGAATAAAAAATTCACAGCCGGCATCAGCTACCTGAGCAATAAAGTTAGTCAAAAACTCATAACTATCTAACTCATCGATACCTAAACGTGTTTTAACGGTGATAGGAATATTGGCTTCAGCTCGCATTGCCACAATACCTTCGGCAACCATTTTAGGCTCAGCCATCAGACAAGCACCAAAACTACCAGATTGCACACGATCACTTGGACAACCTACATTTAAGTTAATCTCACTATAGCCTGCATCCTCTCCTAACTTTGCACACTTTGCTAAGGCATCAGGATCTGAACCACCTAATTGCAAAGCGAGAGGGTGCTCGCTAACATCATGTCCTAAAAAACGCTCTCGCTGACCATGAATTAACGCTCCCGTCGTTACCATTTCTGTATAAAGCAAACAGTGTTTTGAAATTAAACGCAGAAAATAGCGAAAGTCTCGATTTGTCCAATCCAACATAGGGGCGACAGAAAGACGATGAGATTGTTTTAGGGTAAATTCAGATGATGTCATAATAGTCGTCTATTATACTTAATACCCGTTAGCAAAGGCACTTCTACTCATGCAAACAATCCAAGGTGACGACTTTCTTGTCACTGTTATTAAAAGTGGTCGGCGAAAAACAACAGCCTTAAAGATAAAGGATGGTGAAGTCTCGATTCATATTCCTTCTCGGCTACCACTTAAGTTTGCTCGAGAATTTGTCGTGCAAAAAACAACTTGGATCAAAACTAAGTTGGCAGATCAGGCGCTGAAACAAATAGAAGAAAAAAAATTTATTGATGGTGAAATGTTTTTCTTTTTAGGTGAGCAATATACATTAAGTTTAATTCAAATGGATTCAGCGCCATTAATAATAAAAAATCAACAACAACTCGAGTTTCATGGGCGGTTAAATCGTCTATCAAAAACGGCAATACGTACCGCTTTAATTCGCTGGTACAAACAGCAAGCTGAAGAATATCTATTAGTACGGACGTCCCTTCTATCTAAGCAAACTCGAATAACTCCTCGTTCAATTACAGTTAAAACTTATAAAGCACGGTGGGGAAGCTGCAATATTCGAGGAGAATTACAATACAACTGGAAACTAGTCTTAGCCCCACCTAATATTATTGATTATGTGATTACGCATGAACTTTGTCATATTAAACATCACAATCATTCTGCTAAATTTTGGCAATTAGTAGAGCATTTTTCTCCAACCTTTAAAGTATCTCGTCTATGGCTAAAAAACAACGGTTATCGTCTTGAATTATAAAGCTGACTTACTTGACTCAGATCAATATCTATTGAGGCACAAATTGTGCATAATATTAAATTATTAAATACTGATATAGAACATTGAAGGAAATAATTGATGGCCTTTTGGAATAACAAAAAAGAAATCGATGCATTACAGCAGCAATTACAACAACGTGATGCCACAATTTCATCATTGCAACGCGAGCAAGAATCTCTTCAACAGCAGTATAATAATCTAGAAGAAACGCTCGAGTTAGAACAAATTAAACAAGACTGGACCTCAAAACTATTTGCCAATCTTGAAGAGTTTGGTCTTAGTCTTGGTGGTTTTCATACCAGCTTAGGTGCGATGGCAGGCGCATTAAGCTCTGAAAGAGCAACTGCGGTTAAGGGTGCAGAAACATCTATTATTGTCCGTGACCATGTTGGTACTGTTGCTTCCGGCCTAGGTAATATTACCGTGCAAATGGATCAGTCTGCACATCAAGTTAAATCCTTACAAGATAATGCCGTCAAAATCGGTGGCTTTGTTGACATCATCAGTAATATTTCAGAGCAAACTAATTTGCTCGCTCTAAACGCTGCTATTGAAGCCGCTCGTGCTGGTGAACATGGCCGTGGATTTGCTGTTGTTGCAGATGAAGTTCGTACTCTCGCTACTCGTGCACGAGAAGCCAGTACGCAAATTTCAGATCTCGTTGGCAATATTCAAAATGAAACTGAGAGTGCTAGTAGCTTAATGCTTGGCGTTACAACAGATACATCTGCTTTTGGTGATCGTGTAGGCCAGGTTGTGACCGACATGGGCCATATGCTTGATCTTTCCTATAAAATGGAACAAACAATCACGGCTTCTGCTTTAAGAAGTTTTGTTGAAATAGCGAAGCTCGATCATATTGTTTGGAAGTTTGAGGTCTACCGAGTCATGATGAACCTCTCAAACAAACAAGCTTCAGAGCTATCTAAACATACACATTGCCGCCTAGGTAAATGGTATTTTGACGGTGAAGGCGTTGATTGTTTCTCTCAACTGCCTGGTTACCGTGAAATTGCCACACCACATCAAGCAGTACATGAACAAGGTGCAATTGCTGTTGAGGCATTTTATGCCAAGGATGTTGGTAAAACTCTAGCAGCATTAAACAATATGGAACAAGCAAGTATGGATGTCTTAAATAACCTTGAAACGATGGTGCAATCTGCTGAAGCAAACCCTTCATTATTATGTGCCAGATAAACCCAGTAAGTACATGAATATAAAAGCCTAGTGATAAGCTAGCAGTGAGATAATATCTTGTATTTTCATCTCAAATCGACTAATATGCGTGACTTGAATAAGGAGCGCTGCAACAGGACTCTCCTGCTAGGCTTATTCAGATTTATATTTAACCGCGTTCATTATTAACTAATCTTGAATAATAATGAGCGTTGCGTCCACCCGCTTCCACTAGACTTTTGGCAAGCATATCAAGCAACTCTCTTCACCTATCATTCAAGTAATGAGGTAAGTTGATTATGAGTAATCGTTTAATTTTCACTTCTGAATCAGTCTCAGAAGGCCACCCAGATAAAGTCGCCGATCAAATTTCTGATGCTATCTTAGATGAAATCCTACGCCAAGATCCTAATGCACGTGTGGCCTGTGAAACACTGATCAAAACAGGTGCAGCTATTGTTGCTGGTGAAATCACTACATCAGCATGGGTCGATTTAGAAGATGTTGTGCGTAAAACTATCACCGATATTGGTTATAACAGCTCAGATGTTGGTTTTGACGGTGAAACTTGTGCGGTAATGTCATTGATCGGTAAGCAATCTGGTGATATTGCACAAGGTGTTGACCGAGCAAGCCCTGAAGAGCAAGGCGCTGGAGACCAAGGTTTAATGTTTGGTTATGCCAGTAATGAAACTGATGTATTAATGCCTGCCCCGATTACCTATGCCCATCGTTTAGTAAAACGCCAAGCAGAGGTGCGTAAAAATGGCACATTGCCATGGTTGCGTCCTGATGCAAAAAGCCAAGTTACCTTTGTTTATGAAGATGGTAAGCCAGTGGGTATTGATGCTGTTGTATTGTCAACACAACATAACCCTGAAATCTCACTAAAAGACTTGCAAGAAGCGGTAATGGAAACCATCATCCTACCCACTCTTCCTGCAGAATGGATTTCTAAAGATACTGCATTCCACATCAACCCAACTGGCCAATTTATTATTGGTGGCCCCGTTGGTGATGCAGGCCTTACTGGCCGTAAAATCATTGTTGATACTTATGGTGGCATGGCCAGACATGGTGGTGGTGCATTTTCTGGTAAAGATCCGTCTAAAGTTGATCGTAGTGCTGCTTATGCTGGTCGTTATGTTGCCAAGAATATTGTTGCTGCTGGGCTTGCTGATCGCTGTGAAATTCAAGTTTCTTATGCTATCGGTGTTGCAGAACCAACATCAATTAGTATTGAAACATTCGGTACCGGCAAAATCTCTAACGATAAACTTGTAGCCTTAGTTCGCGAACACTTTGATTTACGTCCTGTTGGCCTAGTCAAAATGCTTGATTTAATCCGACCTATTTACCTTGGCACTGCTGCTTATGGTCACTTTGGTCGTGAAGAGCCTGAGTTTACATGGGAACGTACAGATCTTGCAGATACACTACGTGATGCTGCCGGTATCTAAACCAAATTTAACTTAACGACACATTGGGGTTCAAACCCAACGTGTCGGACTAAAGTCCGACCTACAGTCGACGATCAAAACATTTAAGGATTCATAAACAATGACAATTGAAAACCTAACTCCAGACTACAAAATTGCCGACATCAGTCTTGCTGAATGGGGCGCAAAAGAAATCAAAATTGCTGAAACTGAAATGCCTGGTTTAATGGCAATTCGTGAAGAATATGCAGGTAAAAACCCATTAGCAGGCGCACGTATTGCGGGCTGTTTACATATGACCATTCAAACTGCTGTATTGATTGAGACATTAATCGATTTAGGTGCTGAAGTACGTTGGTCATCATGTAATATTTTCTCAACACAAGATCAAGCCGCTGCTGCAATTGCTGTACAAGATATCCCTGTATTTGCTTGGAAAGGCGAAACTAATGAAGAAGCGATTTGGTGTATTGAACAAACCATCTTTGGCCCAAATAACTGGCGTCCAAACTTAATCTTAGATGATGGTGGTGATTTAACTCAAATCATGCACGATGATTACCCTGAATTATTGAAAGATATAAAAGGTTTATCAGAAGAAACAACTACAGGTGTTCATCGTTTGTATGAAATGATGAAAGACGGTTCTTTAAAAGTACCTGCAATCAACGTAAATGACTCAGTAACAAAATCTAAATTTGATAACCTTTACGGCTGTCGTGAATCATTATTAGATGGCATCAAACGAGCAACTGACGTAATGATTGCTGGTAAAATTTGTGTTGTTCTAGGTTACGGTGACGTAGGTAAAGGCTGTGCTCAAGCATTCCGCGGAATGGGTGCAACAGTAATGGTGACTGAAATTGATCCTATCTGTGCACTACAAGCTGCAATGGAAGGTTACCGTGTTGTAAACATGGATGAAGCGGCAAGCTATGGTGATATTTTCGTAACAACAACCGGTAATATGGACGTTATCAACCACGATCATATGGTGGCGATGAAAAATGAATCTATTGTCTGTAATATCGGTCACTTCGATTCAGAAATTGCAGTTGCATCACTAAGACAATATGAATGGATCAATATCAAACCACAAGTTGATCATATTATTTTCCCTGATGGCAAACGTATCACTTTGCTTGCTGAAGGTCGCCTAGTAAACTTAGGTTGTGCAACAGGTCACCCTAGTTTTGTAATGTCAGCATCTTTCACTAACCAAGTGATGGCTCAAATTGAGTTATGGAATAATAGTGATAGTTACAAAAATGAAGTCTATGTTTTACCAAAAGAATTAGATGAGAAAGTAGCACGTTTACACTTAAATAAAATTGGTGCTAACCTAACCGAGTTAACAACGGAGCAAGCTGAATACTTAAGCTTGAGTAAAGAAGGTCCATACAAACCTGAACACTACCGTTACTAAAAATACTCTCTGTGACCTTTGTGTCTCTGTGGTGTAGTTATTTTTTACCACAGAGACACAGAGAACTCCGAGAAAATGATATAAACTCTTACTTATTAACAATCATCCTTGTACTATTTAACTTATGACTAAACAACTCACTATTAGCTGCGAATTTTTCCCTCCTAAAACGGATAAAGGCATTGCCAATATGCGTGAGGTACGTCAACAACTTGCACCGCTAAACCCTGAATTTTATTCGGTGACATTTGGTGCTGGTGGTTCAACGCAAGATAATACCTTAGCCGCTGTGATTGATATTCAACAAGATAGTGCAACAACAGGTATTGATGCTGCACCTCATCTATCTTGTGTGGGTTCTACAGAAGAGGGGATTCGTGATCTTCTAACTACATTTAAAGCCAATGATATCCAACGCATCGTTGCTCTACGCGGTGACTTACCTTCAGGCATGCGTGATCCGGGTGATTTTCGTTATGCCAATGAATTAATTGACTTTATTCGTAAAGAAACAGGCGATCACTTCACTATTGAGGTTGCGGCTTACCCTGAGGTCCACCCTCAAGCTGACTCAGCAGCCATTGATCTAGACAACTTCAAACGTAAAGTTGATGCTGGAGCAGATAGTGCTTTAACTCAATATTTTTACAATATTGATGCCTATTTATACTTTGTTGAACGTTGCCAAAAAGCAGGTATCGAGATTCCTATTATTCCAGGCATTATGCCTATTAATAACTTCTCTCAACTTGCACGTTTTTCTGATGGTTGTGGTGCTGAGATTCCACGCTGGTTACGTAGGCGTCTTGAAGAGTTTGGTGATGATACTGAATCACTACAGGCTTTCACCTTAGATTTCTTAACAGATTTCACTGATAAATTAATTCAGTCTGGTGTTCCTGGTTTGCATTTTTACACAATGAACCGTATCGATCCTACATTGACGATCTGTCAGCGCTTAGGCCTGACTAAATAGTTTCTTAATGATCTAGACGATATTGTGAACTACTTTATCGACTCATTGTCAGCTGCGATTGAACTCATCTTCAGCTTTGATCCTGATATTTATCAGATTGTATTCACTTCTGTTCTAATTTCCATTACTGCAGCAATTATTGCCGCTAGCCTTGCGATTCCGGCTGGTGTCACCATGGCTCTCAATAATTTTCATGGTAAGGCTTTTATTCAACACCTACTCAACACCCTGATGGCGATGCCAACGGTTGTTATCGGCTTACTACTTTATGGCCTATTTAGCCGCCTAGGTCCACTTGGACATTGGGGACTGCTATATACACCAACAGCCATTATTATTGCTGAGGCAATCTTGATTTTCCCGATCATGATGAATCTATCGATCACCGCGGTTAAATCAGCTGACCCCAGACTTGTGCCCACACTAATTAGCCTTGGTGCCAGGCCAACATCTCTTATTATTAACGTTATCCGTACAACTCGTTTGGCAATGCTTGCTGCCTTTGTCACCGGATTTGGACGTGCCATTGGTGAAGTAGGAGCGGCAATGATGTTGGGTGGAAACATTGAAGGTTTTACCCGTACAATGACTACTGCAATTGCTCTTGAAACAAGCAAGGGAGACTTTGAGCTCGGCTTGGCACTCGGTTTATTGCTACTCATTATCGCCTTTGCCCTTAACTTCATCTTATCGTGGTTATATTCTCGCAATGACTAATGCGTATCAGCTTACGAATATCAAACTGAGCTATCAACGACGCTTAGCACTTGATATTCCATCACTGACCATCCCTACAGGAAAGTGTATTGCTTTATTGGGTGAAAATGGTGCTGGGAAATCAACATTACTCAAATTATTAGCGTTTACCTCCCGTGCTGATAAGGGAGAGATTTCGCTCTTTGGGCAATCGATACAATCGTCTCTCAACTCAATACAACGTCAGAAAATAGGCTTTGTTGATCAGCACCCCTATCTATTACCAGGCACGGTAGAAGCGAATATTAAATTAGCACTCAAACTTCAAGATATTCCTGTTCAGGAGCATCAACCTCTCATTCAGCTGGCCTTAGAACAAACAAAGACGTCACATTTAGCTCAAAAGCAAAGTAATACATTATCCGGTGGAGAATTAAAACGTGTTGCCATTGCAAGAGCAATTGTCTATCAACCAGATATTTTATTACTTGATGAACCTTTTTCACACCTTGATCAACACCATATGCAATTACTTGAAGAACTTATTCTAGATTTTGCCAAGCAAAAAAATAAAACAGTTGTCTTCTCTAGTCATGATCGCTTGCAAGGCATGGCGATATCAGATGAAATTATTAATCTCGTCGCGGGGCAAACAACAGCAAGTCCCTTACTCAACGTATTTCATGGCACATTGTCCGAACATCTTTTCGATACAGGTAAGATACAGGTCCATTCCACCAGCACGCAGACTGAGTCACATCATATTGCTATCGACCCTCGGGAAATTATTCTTTCAGCGCAACCATTACAATCAAGTATGCGCAACAGCTTTAGTGGCCGACTAATATTAATTGCTGAAGAAGAAGAATCTGTTCGATTGACCGTCGACTGTGGAGAAAGCTTTCATGTCATCATTAGTCCTGAGTCACTGAATAATCTCAATTTATCTCTAGGTAAGACAGTGTGCTTGAGCTTCAAATCTACAGCCGTCACCGTATTTTAAAACCATTAAAAAAATTTTCACTGAAAACTATATGCAACGGCACAATACTTGCGGTAGTATAGCCACATGAACCATAAGTTTTTATATAAATAGTCGTGAAAGCCTCATTACAGCTACGTGTAGGCCAAAGCCTATCGATGACTCCCCAGTTACAACAAGCCATTCGCTTGTTACAACTTTCATCGTTAGAATTACAGGCTGAAATTCAAGAAGCACTAGAAACTAACCCGCTACTCGAAGTTGAAGAAGATTTTGAGCATGATGGTGATTCAAGTACTGTACAAGAAAATAAAGAAATTGCAGAAGCTGTAACTCAAGATGATATGCATCTTGATAATGGCACTATTCCTGATGAACTTCCGACTGACAGTCAATGGGAAGACACCTTTGATACACCGTCTAGCACCACAGCATCAAGTCAAATTATCGACTCTGGCATGGAGCGTGACAATGAAGATAATAGTAGTGAAAGTTTGCAAGAACACTTGCTCTGGCAGATGCGTTTAACGCCTTTTTCTACTGTTGAGCGTGCTATTGCCACAACTATTATCGACTCTATTGAAGACGATGGTTATTTAAAGGGCTCTCTAGAAGATATTCAGCAAAGTTTAGATAGCGAGTTTGATGAAATTGAACTTGATGAAATTGAAGCCGTATTGCACCGTATTCAACACTTTGACCCGGTTGGTGTTGCAGCCCGTGATTTACGTGAGTGTTTATTAATCCAGCTTAAACTCTATGAATCAGATCTTGAGAATAGAGAGTTGCTAACTGAGTTAATTGATAAACATCTCGATACCTTAGCAAAACGTGATTACGCACAAATAAAACGTGCCCTCAAAGTCAGTGATGAGCAATTAACTGAGCTTGTACGCACTATTCAAATACTTAATCCTCGCCCGGGCAGTCATATTCAAATTGATAAAACTGAATATATTGTGCCGGATGTGTACACCCGAAAAATTAACGGCAAATGGCAGTTATCTCTTAACCCTGATAATGCCCCTCGCATACAAGTCGCTGAGCATTATGCACAACTCATCAAACGTGCCGATAATAGTGCTGATAACACTTACCTTAAAAATAATTTACAAGAAGCGCGTTGGTTCTTAAAAAGCTTACAAAGTCGTAATGAAACATTAATTAAAGTTTCTGAGGCCATTATCGATCGCCAATCTGGCTTTCTTGATTATGGTGATGAAGCAATGAAACCACTGGTACTTGCTGATATCGCTGAAATTGTAGAGATGCATGAATCAACAATTTCTCGCGTCACCACACGAAAATATTTACATACACCTCGTGGCATTTATGAACTAAAGTTCTTCTTTTCAAGTCATGTTAGTACAGATAGTGGTGGCGAATGTTCAGCTACAGCTATTCGTGCCATTATTAAAAAACTTGTTGCTGCTGAAAATCCTCAAAAACCACTCAGCGATAGTAAAATAGCTGCTATTCTTGGAGATCAAGGCATCAACGTAGCTCGTAGAACGATAGCAAAATATCGTGAAACATTGGCAATCCCGCCATCAAATGAACGTAAACGTCTGGTTTAAACCAGTTTTTTCACCAACAGGAGTTAAGTCTTATGCAATTAAACTTAAGCGGACAACATATTGAAATCACTGACAGTCTTCGTGACCACGTCAACAGTAAATTCGAAAAACTAACTCGCCACTTCGATCACATGACAAATGTTCATGTCATTTTAACTGTCGAAAAACAGCGCCAAAAAGCAGAAGCGACAGTACATGTAAGTGGTGCCGATCTGTTTGCATCAGATGAAAATGAGAATATGTATACTGCGATTGAACATTTGGTATCAAAACTCGATCGCCAAATTATCAAACACAAAGATAAAATCAAAAATCATCACCAATCAGATGGTGCCGACATGAAACACAACGCTAGTTAATAGTAGGTTTATTAATGATTATTGCCGCCTTACTCATCAATGCAGACAATATTAGTTGTCAGAATTCTGCATCTAGTAAAAAACGTATTTTAGAAAATATTAGTCATATGCTGGCTAAGAACACTAAAGCCGCAACAGCAGACCAAATTTTCCAAGCATTACTGGAACGAGAACGGTTAGGCAGTACAGGTCTGGGTAAGGGCGTCGCAATTCCGCACGCCCGTATCCTAGGTCTAACACATACTATTGCAGCAATGATGACCATTGAATCTCCGGTCAATTACGAATCAGCAGATAAACAAGCCGTTGATATTGCCTTTGGTTTATTAGTTCCCGAAGACGATGGAGATCATCACCTTAAACATCTATCACAGATTGTGACCTTATTTCGCGATCAAGATACCTGTCAAAAAATTCGTGATGCTCAAAATTCTGAACAAATATTTGAGTTATTGTTAACCATAGATGAAGCTTAAATAACTATGGTCAATAATACGCAAATAGAAAGTCATCATGGCGTTCTAATGCGTATTAACGGTTATGGTGTGCTTATTCTTGGCCCCGCAGGAAGTGGTAAAAGTAGCCTTGCATTAGAATTGCTATCACAAGGCCACCAGCTAATCGCAGATGATGTGGTCGATTTTTCTAAACACAAAAATGCCATTATTGGCCATTGCCCGCCCATGCTAGAAGGCTTATTGCATACTCGTGAGTTAGGGCTTATTTCCGTGCCAACAGTCTTTGGACAAAATGCATGGCAACGCCAACAGACTGTAGATTTTGTAATTTCACTACAATCTGTATTCAAACCCAATATTCAACTCACCATTGAAGAAAAGCGTTATATCCTCTTGGAACAGGCTTTGCCATTATTAACACTTTCCACTCATAATCCAGCTTCACTTGTTCACCGTATTCAATGCTGGATAACAATGAATAACGATACACATCGACCTGAAAAAGAGCTCAATAATCGTCAACAAAAAATCATGTCGAATATCAAATATAGAGAACATTCATGACTGTAGGCATATTACTCGTCTCTCACAATCAAATTGGTACCGAGCTGATCAATACTGCACGGCAGATGCTGTCATGCTCTCCTCTACCAACTAAAGTCATCTCAATCGGAATTAATGATGATCCTGATCAACTTCACCGCCAACTTAAAGAAGAGTTAGCAGGCTTAGATCAAGGAAATGGCATTCTAATTATGACCGATATGTATGGCTCAACACCCAGTAATATAGCTTGTACCGTGTCGGCACGCGATGATGTTCGAGTGGTATCCGGACTCAACTTGCCGATGCTCATTCGCGTATTAAACTATCCCAACCTAAGTCTTAGTGAACTTGAACATAAAGCACTGACAGGTGGTCAAGAAGGCATTGCTCGTTGTCATCAAACAGGCTGCAAACATGATTGAAAAAACATTCCTTATCATTAATAAATTAGGTCTTCATGCTCGAGCATCAGCAAAATTTGTTACCACAGCCTCACAATTTAAATGTGATATTAACGTCAGTCGCAATGGTCGTACTGTCAATGGCAAAAGTATTATGGGTATGATGATGTTGGCAGCCGCCAAAGGAACAGAAATTGAAGTCCGTGCTGAAGGCAAAGATGCTGAGCAAGCATTAAAAGAACTTGAACAGTTAATCAATGACTACTTTGGAGAAGGAGAATGAGTCTTGAACTGCAAGGTTTAGGCGTCTCCCGTGGAATAGCTATCGGTAATGCTCATATTCTTTTTCATAACCAACCAGATGTTCATGAATACATCGTCGCTGAAGATAAGGTCGAACAAGAAGTTTCTCGCTTACAATGGGCAACAAAACAGGCCAAGAAACAGCTAAAAGCCATCCGTAAAAATATTCCTGCCAATGCACCTGCAGATGTATCAACATTTATTGATACACACTTATTAATGATGAAAGATTCATCTTTGACAAAAATACCTGTTGAGATGATACGTAGCCGCCACTGCAATGCAGAATGGGCACTACAGCTTCAACGCGACGCACTGATTAATGTTTTTAATGAGATGGATGATCCCTATCTACGCACGCGTCGCAATGATGTTGACCATGTTGTAAATCGTATTCATCGTTTATTAGCTAATGAAGGCAATACAGATAAGGAAATAAGTGATGGTCGCCTTAAAGGCGCCATTATTATTGCTGAAGACCTCACGCCTGCAGATACCATGTTGATGCAACACCAAGGTATCGCCGCATTTGTAACAGAGCATGGTGGTGCCACGTCTCACACCACTATTTTGGCCCGAAGCCTGGGTATCCCAGCCATCGTTGGTATTGGTTCTCTACGTCGCTATATTCAAGATAATGAAGCCCTTATTGTCGATGGTGAAACAGGCATTTTAATCGCAGGGGCAGACAGCAGTACTTTTGAAGAATATCAACAGCGCCTCATTAGCTTTAAAGAACATATTGCCTCGCTGAGCCGTTATAAGTCCCAACCATCACAAACTCGGGATGGTAAAGAAGTTTTCTTACATGCCAATGCCGATTCACCAGATGATATCACCACCATTAGTAATTCCGGTGCCCAAGGCATTGGCCTATATCGTACAGAATTTCTTTATATGAACCGAAGCTCTCCTCCTGAAGAGGAAGAGCAAGTAGCCGCTTATCGTAAAGTTGTTGAAGGAATGAATAATCAATCAGTCACCATTCGCACCTTTGACCTAGGTGCAGACAAAACAGTTGATGGTGGCCGCAACCTGAATCAAGCAACGACAAATCCTGCACTGGGCTTGCGTGCAATACGCTTATGTTTAAAACAACCTAATATGTTTCGCACGCAATTACGCGCCATATTGCGTGCTTCAGCCTTCGGCAGAATTAAAATAATGTTTCCGATGATCTCCAATACGCAAGAATTACTACAAGCCCAACACCTACTACAGCGTTGTAAGTTTGAGCTGGATAAGGAAGGCTTGGAATATGATCGTCATATCGAAACAGGTGCAATGATCGAGATTCCAGCTAGTGCAGTCTGTGCTGAAATGTTTGCCAAACAGGTCGACTTTTTATCGATCGGGACCAATGACCTAATTCAATATACTCTTGCGATTGACCGAATTGATGATCATGTTAACTATCTGTACGACCCCTTACACCCCGCAGTATTAAGGTTAATTCAAATGACCTTGGATGCAGGTAAAAAACATAATATTCCTGTGTCAATGTGTGGCGAAATGGCAGGTGATCCCCGCTATACTCGTCTACTACTTGCAATGGGTCTAGAAAATTTCAGCATGCACCCTAATGCCTTATTAGAAATTAAACAGGTTATTAATGAAACGAACCTTGAGCAATTGCCAACAAATGCCTTACAAATCTTAAATTTGTCAGATCCATTTGATGCAGATTTACTCTTACAACAAATAAATAGCCCTTCACACTAGGCTAAGGGCCCTAAGCAGGCTAAAATACTCGGCGAAACAACCACCTTTACCTTTTGGATGAGGTTATGCCTGAGCTAAATCAACAAAATACCATCAATCAACCGATCGATATGCTTGCAGAAGCGTTAGAGAGTGGTCGATTTTTGCGTATGCGTCGATTATTAGCAAGTCTCCATCCTGCAGAAACAGCTCATTTACTGGAATCTCTTCCGCCCGCAGAACGAAAAGTCTGTTGGCCAATCATCAACCCAGAACTCCGCGGTGATGTTTTATCTTTTCTAGGTGAAGATGTTCAGACTGATCTCATTCAGGAGATGGATACTGCCGACTTAGTTAGTGCAACAGAAGATCTTGCACCTGATGATGTCGCAGATATTCTGCAGAACTTACCCGATAATGTTACTCAAGAAGTACTTCGAGTAATGGATAGTCAGCACCGTCGTCGCGTTGAAGCGGTACTCGCTTACGATGAAGATACGGCGGGTGGTTTAATGAACACTGACGTGGTCACTGTGCGTTCGGATATCACGCTTGAGGTCGTATTACGTTATTTACGCTTACTTGATACAACATTACCCCCTAATACAGATAGTCTTTATGTTGTTGATCATCAGGATCATTATATTGGTACCTTAGCGCTTACACAGGTCGTTAGCCGTAGTCGCTCATTAACTGTTAGCCAGGTAATGTCACATCAAATTGAGGCAATCCATGCCAATACAGATGAAAGTGATGTCGCGCTCCGCTTTGAAAAACATGATCTTATTTCAGCCCCTGTTGTCGACAAAGACAATCATCTCTTAGGTCGTATTACTATCGATGACGTAGTTGATGTTATCCGTGATGATGCTGAACATACCATGTTAAGTATGGCGGGTTTAGGAGAAGATGAAGATACCTTTGCCCCTGTCGGTAAAAGCATTCACCGCCGTTCCTTATGGTTAGGTGTTAATTTACTGACTGCTTTTTTGGCCGCATGGGTCATTGGTTTATTTGAGACGACACTAGAAAAACAAGTGGCCTTAGCGATATTAATGCCGATTGTTGCCAGCATGGGTGGCGTCGCAGGTAGTCAAACCCTAACCCTTGTTATTCGTTCAATGGCACTTGGCCAACTTAACGAAAAAAACCAACGTTGGTTACTCCGTAAAGAAATGACCGTCGGTGCTAGTAATGGGCTTATTTGGGCTATTGCTATCGCAATTGTCACCAGTTTATGGTTTAACAGTATTGAATTAGGCTTGTTAATCGGCGCAGCTATCATTATTAATCTTGTTGCTGCCGCACTTGCTGGAGTCACTATTCCAGTGGCTTTAAAACGCTTTGGTATTGATCCTGCCTTATCAGGTGGAGTCTTACTCACAACCGTTACGGATGTAGTTGGATTTATGGCATTCCTTGGATTTGCTACTCTATTTATTGTTTAAAAAATTATTGAAAACTCAGGACACCTCATATTATGTCAGGCAATAGCTTCGGAAAATTATTCACCGTCACCAGTTTTGGTGAAAGTCATGGTCCTGCCATTGGCTGTATTGTTGATGGTTGCCCTCCAGGAATAGAACTAAGCGAAGCTGATTTGCAAGGTGATCTAGATCGTCGTCGTCCTGGCAAAACACGCTTTGTAACACAACGCCAAGAACTAGACCAAGTCAAAATTCTTTCTGGAGTCTTTGAAGGAAAAACAACCGGTACACCTATCGCAATGATGATCGAAAACACAGATCAACGTTCAAAAGACTACGGCAATATCATGCATCAGTTCCGACCAGCTCATGCCGATTACACCTACCATCAAAAATATGGTTTCCGTGATTACCGTGGCGGCGGTCGCTCTTCAGCACGTGAAACAGCAATGCGTGTTGCGGCAGGTGGTATTGCTAAAAAATACTTACGTGAACAGTTTGGCATCAAAATTACTGGTTATTTAGCACAACTTGGTCCTATTGTTATCGAAGAACTTGATTGGGACCAGTTAGAAAAAAGTGCTTTTTTCTGCCCTGATGCTGATAAAGAGAAACAGCTAGAAGATTATATGAAATCCTTAAAAGGTGATTCTATTGGTGCGCGTGTCAACGTTATCGCTACCAATGTTCCTCCTGGCTTGGGCGAGCCTATTTTTGATCGGCTTGATGCTGAAATTGCTCATGCCATGATGAGCATTAATGCTGTTAAAGGTGTGGAAATTGGTGCAGGGTTTGAGTCAGTCACTCAAAAAGGCACAGAACATCGTGATGAAATTACCCCTGAAGGTTTTTTAAGTAATAATGCCGGCGGTATTTTAGGTGGCATTTCAAGTGGTCAAGATATTCTTGTCAGCATGGCATTAAAAGCAACCTCTAGCCTAAGTATTCCAGGTCGCAGTGTAAATACCGAAGGTGAGCCAGTAGAAGTGGTGACTAAAGGTCGTCATGATCCTTGTGTAGGCATTCGTGCTACACCTATCGCTGAAGCAATGCTCGCCATTGTTTTAATGGACCACCTACTTCGTCATCGCGCACAAAATATGAATGTAAATTCAGGAACACCTGTTATTCCAGCTCAAGCCTGAAGGCGTGCCACATAAAAAAACACCCTATTGGCGCTTATCTGGCTTTTACTTTTTTTATTTTGCATCCTTAGGTGTCCTTGTTCCTTATTGGGGGCTTTACCTACAATGGGAAGGTTTCTCTGCCCAAGAAATTGGTGAATTAACGGCTATTTTATTAGCAACGCGTATTGTTGCACCTAATATCTGGGGCTGGATTGCTGATCATCGCGGCCAACGAATGTCCATTGTCCGACTCGCCAGCCTTGTTGCTGCAATTGCCTTTTCAGCTATCTTATTTAGTAATAGTTATCTTTGGATTGCAATTGTTCTATTCGTTTTCAGTTTCTTTTGGAATGCCTCATTACCTCAGTTTGAAGCCACCACATTGCAACATCTTGGTGAACACAGCCATCACTACAGCAAAATCAGGCTTTGGGGCTCAGTAGGCTTTATCGTCATCGTTGTTGGATTAGGCGTGCTACTCGAATATTATGATGCCAGCATTGTCCCTTATGTCATGCTACTTAGCCTTTTTGCTATTTGGTTGGTTAGCTTAACCGTACCAGAATCATCTTCGCGCCACCTAAGCTTAGACCATCAGCCTCTTCTAGCCATATTGAAACGACCTGAAGTTATCGCATTCTTATCCATATGTGTTTTAGTGCAAATCAGTCACGGTCCTTACTACACCTTTTATACGATTTATCTAGAACAACACGGTTATAGCCGCAGTCTTATTGGCCAACTATGGGCATTAGGCGTTGTCGCTGAAATCATTGTTTTCTTGTTTATGCATCATTGGTTGCCTCGTTTTGGGCTTCGATTAGTGTTACTGGTCAGTTTGTTACTCAGTACGCTTCGGTGGCTTATCATAGGTTTCTATCCCGATTCGATGACATTGTTACTATTCGCCCAATGTTTACATGCTGCTAGTTTTGGTTCATTTCATGCCGCAGCAATCACTTGGATCCACCACTATTTTATAGGTAAAAATCAAGGGAGAGGCCAAGCGCTGTATAGCAGTATCGGCTTCGGTGTCGGCGGTGCAATAGGTAGTTTGTTGAGTGGCTATTTTTGGTTGTCGCCAGGACCAACAGCAACATTTAGCATGGCCGCATTAGCCACATTAATCGCATTTTTCATTGGATTACGTTGGCTAAAAGATCCCCAAACTAATTAATTGTGATATCCGCTTCACATATGGCTTAACACTACTTATACTAGTGAAATCTCAGATAAAAGGAGTTCGGAAGGGCAGCAGACAAATCTGCTTCCAAGCCAGCATCTATGCATTTTTCTATACAAAAAGGGCTTGATTTGCCCATCGCGGGTAATCCCGAACAGCTTATTCATGACGCAAACATGGTCAACTCCGTTGCAGTGTTAGGTAATGAATATGTTGGCATGAAACCAACTATGTTGGTCGAGGAAGGCCAGCAGGTCAAACTGGGGCAAGCCTTATTTACCGATAAAAAAATACCCGGCGTTCAATTTACATCTCCTGGTGCAGGCTCGATTAAAGCCATTAACCGTGGTGCAAAGCGTATTTTACAGTCGATCATTATCGAATTATCTGGTGATGATGAAGTAAGCTTCCAGCAATACGAGGCTTCACAATTAGCATCATTAAGTCGTGATGACGTGAAGAAAAACTTATTAGAATCTGGTCTATGGACGGCACTACGTACCCGCCCCTATAGTAAATCTCCTAGTCCTGAATCAAACCCACACTCCATTTTTGTTACTGCAATGGACACTAGCCCCCTAGCGGCTGATGCCAATGTTATTATTCAAAATGCTGTAACTGATTACGACAATGGTTTAACCGTATTAAGTCTGCTAACGGATGGTAAAGTCTTTGTTTGCCAGGCTGAAGACTCAGCAACACCAAACAGTACAGCTAATAATATTGAAGTTCATACATTTTCTGGCCCCCATCCAGCAGGGCTTGCAAGTACTCATATTCATTTTCTTGATCCTGTCAGCACTAACAAAGAAGTGTGGCAAATTAATTATCAAGATGTCATTGCTATCGGCAAACTCTTTACCAGCGGTCGACTTTCAGTAGAGCGTATTGTTTCTCTCGCCGGACCTTTAGTTCATAAACCGCGTTTAGTACGAACTCGTTTAGGTGCAAATACTGAAGATTTAGTTCGTGATGAAGTTCAACATGTTCAGTCTCGTGTTATTTCAGGTTCAGTTTTACATGGCCATACGGCAACAAACTGGGCAGGCTATCTTGGTCGCTTTCACAGCCAAGTTTCAGTTATTGAAGAAACAGAAGAACGTGAGTTCTTTGGCTGGATCAAACCTGTTGGTAAAAATAAGTTCTCAGCTTTGAACGTATTTATTTCGAAATTAATGGGCAAAAAGAATCTTAATTTAACGACGTCTCAAAACGGTAGCCCTCGCGCTATGGTACCTGTAGGTGTATTTGAGACGGTTATGCCGCTTGATATCTTACCTACACAATTATTACGAGCTTTAGTCGTTAAAGACACTGATGCCGCGCAAGCACTCGGTTGTTTAGAACTCGATGAAGAAGATCTCGCTCTTTGCTCTTTCGTGTGCAGCGGAAAATTTGACTACGGTCCGATACTACGAGCTAACCTCACTCAAATAGAAAAAGAAGGGTAACTATGTCGCGTTTACGACGTTTCCTTGATAAGAAGGAACCTTTATTCCAAAAAGGCGGGCCATACCATAAGTGGTTTGCTGTTTTTGAAATGATTGATACATTCCTCTACTCGCCAGCTGATAATACACGTGGCTCGCCACATGTACGTGATGGTATCGATCTAAAACGATTGATGACCTATGTTGTTATTGCAACATTCCCAGTCATCTTAATGATGTTATGGAATACAGGACATCAAGCTAATAGTGCCATGGCCGAATTAGGCATGACAGCCTTAGATGGTTGGAGAGGTACAGTTATTGGCTCTATCGGAGTAGGTTTCGATCCTAATAGTATAGCCGCTAGCATGATTCACGGACTGCTATATTTCCTGCCTATCTATCTAACGACATTGATTGCCGGTGGTACCTTTGAAGTATTATTTGCAGCCGTACGGAATCATGAGGTAAATGAAGGTTTCCTTGTAACATCAATGCTTTACACATTAATACTCCCTGCATCAACACCATTATGGCAAGTTGCATTAGGTATTATCTTTGGTGTGGTATTAGGTAAAGAAGTATTTGGCGGAACTGGTAAGAACTTCTTAAATCCAGCATTAACGGGTCGTGCATTTTTATATTTTGCCTACCCAGCTTCAATGTCAGGTGATGGTGTTTGGACAGCGATTGATGGCTTTTCAGGTGCAACACCTTTGTCATTAGGTGCTCAAGGTGGTTTAGAAGCCATTACCAATGCAGGTTTCACTTGGACACAAACATTCTTAGGCTCAATGTCAGGTTCTATGGGTGAAGTATCAACCCTTGCCTGTCTATTCGGTGCAGCATTCTTATTGTATACCCGAGTCGCTTCATACCGCATTATCTTCGGTGTGTTCTTAGGTATGGTGGTGACAAGTTTATTGTTCAACCTGATCGGTAGTGATACCAACCCTATGTTTGCCCTACCTTGGTATTGGCACTTAACCTTGGGTGGTTTTGCCTTCGGTATGATCTTTATGGCAACCGATCCTGTCTCTGCTGCAATGACCAATAAAGGACGTTGGATTTACGGCGCATTAATTGGCTTTATGACAGTCATTATTCGCGTTATTAATCCAGCATTCCCTGAGGGCATCATGTTGGCTATTCTATTTGCCAACCTCTTTGCACCGTTGATTGACTACTTTGTCGTGCAAGCAAATATTAAACGTCGATTAGAGCGAAGCTGACATATGACTGAAAATACTAAAAACCCAGGGTTTGTTGGCAGAATTCTCAATTTGCCCAATGATGATCCTAAAAAAACAATTATTGTTGCAGCGTTATTATGCTTGGTTTGTTCGATCCTAGTATCAATCTCTGCAGTTACATTTAAGCCTCAGCAGATTGCTAATAAAGAAGCAGACATTAAGAAAAACATCTTAGGTGTAACAGGTTTACTAACAGAAGATGCTGACATAGCTAAGATATTTGAGCAGTTTGAAGTCAAAATTGTTGATCTTGAAACAGGCCACTATTCTGATATCGACTCTGCTACATATGATCAATACAAAGCATCAGGCGATCCTGATCGAAGTGTTAAATTATCCGCTGAACAAGATATAGCAGGCATTGGTCGTCGTGCAAAATTAGCAAAAGTCTTCTTACTAAAAGAGGGTGATAAAACAACACAGGTTGTATTGCCCATCCATGGTTATGGTCTTTGGTCTACTTTATATGGCTTTATCTCATTTGAAGGCGACTTCAATACGATTGGCGGGCTGCAGTTTTATGCGCATGCTGAAACGCCAGGCTTAGGTGGTGAAGTTGATAACCCTAAGTGGCGCAAGCTATGGCAAGGTAAAAAAGCATTTAATGACCAGGGCGAATTAAAAATCGAAGTTGTTCGTGGCTTTGTCGACTTTAAAGTTGCAGGTTCTGAACATCAGGTTGATGGCCTATCAGGTGCGACACTGACGAGTACTGGCGTTTCAAATTTAGTTAAATATTGGTTAGGCGACCACGGTTTTGGTCCTTATTTAAAAAGTATGAATGAGGTGGAGGAATAACAATGGCAGGCGAAATAAAAGCAGCAGTATACGATCCCCTTATTGATAATAACCCGATCACACTACAAGTCTTAGGTGTTTGTTCAGCTCTTGCTGTAACAACCAATATGATGGCAGCGTTGATCATGAGTATCGCACTCACTACAGTAACGGCATTTGCGAGTGCCATTATTAGTTCAATTCGAAACCATATTCCTTCAAGCATTCGTATTATTGTACAAATGACAATTATTGCATCACTGGTAATCATTGTTGATCAATTACTCAAAGCCTATGCCTATGAAGCAAGCAAGCAACTTTCAGTATTTGTTGGCTTGATCATCACTAACTGTATCGTATTAGGTCGTGCCGAAGCATATGCGATGAAAAACCCACCGGCTATGAGTTTCCTTGATGGTATTGGGAACGGTCTTGGTTATAGTTTAATTTTAATGGCCGTCGCTTTCTTCCGTGAATTATTAGGTACAGGTAAATTATTCGGTCATACGATTATTCCTGTCGCTAATGATGGCGGTTGGTATGTTCCTAATGGTTTGATGTTATTACCACCAAGTGCCTTTTTTGTTATCGGCCTACTTATTTGGTTAATTCGTAGCATTAAGAAAGAACAAGTTGAACCTGCAGACTACCAAATTCATCAGGTTCACCGGACGGAGGTACTATAGGTGGAACATTATTTAAGCCTCTTTATCCGCTCAATATTTATTGAGAACCTTGCCCTATCCTTCTTTTTGGGTATGTGTACTTTTTTAGCTGTTTCTAAGAAAATTGAAACAGCATTAGGTCTAGGTATTGCCGTTATTCTTGTACAGATGATCACCGTACCGGCGAATAACCTAATCTATCAATTCTTACTTAAAGATGGCGCGCTTGCATGGGCTGGTTATCCTGATGTTGATTTAAGCTTCTTAGGCCTAATCAGTTTTATCGGTGTTATCGCTGCCATGGTGCAAATCCTTGAAATGGCCATGGATAAATTTACGCCAGCACTCTACAACGCCTTAGGTATTTTCTTACCACTGATCACTGTTAACTGTGCCATTTTAGGTGGAACGTTGTTTATGGTTGAGCGAGACTATAATCTGGCTGAAAGTGCTGTTTATGGTGTCGGTAGTGGTCTTGGTTGGGCATTAGCTATAACAGCTATTGCTGGTATCCGCGAGAAACTTAAATATTCTGATGTACCCGACGGCTTACAAGGTCTCGGTATTACCTTTATTACTGCTGGCCTAATGGCTCTTGGCTTTATGGCATTTTCGGGGATTCAACTGTAATGGAAATAATACTCGGTATTGTCCTATTCACGGTCATTATCATGGCCTTGGTATTTTTGATTCTTGGCGCGCGATCAAAGCTAGTTGCAACTGGCGACATCGCTATTAATATCAATGATGAAAAAACTATTAGCTGTGGTGCCGGCGGTAAATTGCTAGGTGCTTTAGCAGACTCAGAACTATTTGTTTCCTCAGCCTGTGGTGGTGGTGGTACATGTGGCCAATGTAAAGTTAAAGTGTTTGATGGTGGTGGCTCTATTTTAGCTACCGAGCTATCTCATATTACTAAGCGTGAAGCTGCTGAAGGCGAACGTCTTGCATGCCAAGTTGCTGTCAAACAAGATATGAAAATCCAAGTACCTGAAGAAGTATTTGGTGTTAAAAAATGGGAATGTACCGTTCGGTCTAATGAGAATGTTGCAACCTTTATCAAAGAGTTAGTTCTAGAGCTGCCTTCTGGTGAAAATGTTAACTTCCAAGCAGGTGGCTTTATTCAAATCGAAGCGCCCGCCCATGTCAGTGAATACAAAACTTTTGATATTGGTGAAGAGTATCGTGAAGATTGGGACCGCTTTGATATGTGGCGCTACACATCTACAGTAAAAAGTGATGTTATTCGTGCATACTCAATGGCAAATTACCCTGAAGAAGAAGGTATTATTATGTTGAATGTACGTATCGCATCTCCACCTCCTGGTGCAGATGATGGCGTACCTCCAGGTCAAATGTCTTCATTCATCTTCAATCTAAAAGCTGGCGACAAAGTGACTATTTCTGGTCCTTTTGGTGAGTTTTTTGCTAAAGATACCGATAAAGAAATGGTATTTATCGGCGGTGGTGCTGGTATGGCTCCGATGCGTTCACATATCTTTGATCAACTTCGCCGATTAAATAGCAAACGTAAAATATCATTTTGGTACGGTGCTAGAAGTAAGCGTGAAATGTTCTACGTTGAAGATTTTGATACCTTACAGTCTGAAAATGACAACTTCGAATGGCATGTAGCCTTATCCGATCCAATGGAAGAAGATAACTGGACTGGATACACTGGTTTCATCCACAATGTGTTGCGTGACAATCTATTAAAAGATCATGCAGCTCCAGAAGACTGTGAATACTATATGTGTGGTCCACCAATGATGAATTCTGCAGTAATTAATATGCTTGAAGATCTTGGTGTAGAGCGCGATAACATCTTCCTTGATGACTTTGGTTAATGTCTACTTTTATTGCGACATTTATCATCATCGCTATTGCCGTTATTGGCATGGCAATTGGAGTGCTTCTTGGCAGACCTGCAATCAAAGGAAGCTGTGGCGGTTTAAACCAAGTAGGTTTAGCTGGTAGTTGTAGTGGTGCATGCTCCAGTGAAGAAAAAGATATTTGTGAAAAACGTAAAGCTGAACTAGATAAGCAAAATAACGAATAATTGGAGAGTAACAATGCTCGCATCATTAAAAGTTAAAGACTATATGGCTGTAAACAAATGTACGTTTACACCTGACATGGACATCTTGCGTGCAATCCACAAAATGCTTGAATCACGAATTTCTGGCGCTCCAGTTATTGATGAGCATGGCAATATGATCGGTTTCTTATCTGAAAAAGACTGTATGCAAGTTGCACTCAATGCTGCCTACCAACAAGATGGAGCTGCAGGTCGTGTTTCAGAGTTTATGACACCAAGTATTGATACTATCGATGTTGAAACTCCAATTATTGATGTAGCAGAACGGTTCTTAAAAGGCTCTTATAAACGCTTCCCTGTTGTTATGGATAATCGTTTAGTTGGCACTATTACACGTCAGAATGTACTTCGTGCTTTAGAATATCTTTCAGATCCCGAAGGCTCTCATAAGCCTGGCAAACAAAGTACTAAACAAAACGTTCATGTTTAAATAACACCACTACAAAAAAACTTCCACCACTTATTTATTTAAATAACACAATATTCTTCATGGTAAGCTGATTATTAATCACTAAGGTGGAGAGTTCATATGTCTCTAAAAAAGTATCCCATATATCTTGGTTTAATATTTTTTACTCTATATTCCTATGGCATTTCAGCCCAAGATCATAAAATAGCGCTAGAAGTTCAAACAATTGCAAGCGATTTAGGTGTGCCATGGGGAATGGCATTACTTCCTGATAACACGATGCTCATCACGCAACGTGAAGGAATCCTAAGTAAATTAGATTTAAATAATGGCAATATAGTTTCTATCCATGGTTTACCTAAGATCAAAGTTAAAGGTCAGGGAGGTCTATTTGATATTGCCTTACCTCCTAATTATGAATCTACTAAATGGATTTACTTCAGTTATAGTAAAGATATTTCAGGTCAAGGTGCCACGACCCTTAGCCGGGCAAAGCTGCAGAATAAACAGCTCATAAACTGGCAAGATCTTCTAATCACACAATCGACTACAAAAACCAATGTCCATTATGGCGGACGTATTGCATTTGATAATGATCGGCATGTTTTTCTATCTGTTGGAGAAAGAGGTGTCCGTGCCAATGCTCAAAACCTAAATAATCATGCTGGTTCTATATTACGACTAAACCTTGATGGCACCATCCCTACTGATAATCCCTATATAAAGAACCCTGAAGCTTTACCAGAAATATGGTCTTACGGTCATCGTAACCCGCAGGGTTTGTTTTTCAACAAACAAACACGCCAACTCTGGGCTATTGAACATGGACCACGGGGTGGAGACGAAATGAACCTAATTCAATCTGGGCTTAATTATGGCTGGCCAACTATTTCATATGGTCGTGAGTACAATAAAGACATACCAGTTGGTAAAGCTACGGCTCTCGAAGGAATGGAACAACCGATTAAAACCTATGTGCCCTCAATAGCACCCAGTGGACTTATTCAATATTCAGGCATTGCGATGCCAGAATGGAAAAATAACCTACTCACAGGCTCATTAAAGCTACAACATCTTAATAGAATAGTCTTAGATAGTGAAAATAATGCTATCAATGAACAGAGATTATTAAGAGGAGTAAAAGGACGAATTAGGAATGTAATCGAAGACTCAAAAGGATGGGTATATGTTTCTACTGATGATGGGCGGATTTTAAGGGTTCGGCCTAAACAATAAGTACATTTCAGATTACGATCCACAAATGGGTTATTACAAGACCTATTAATATAAAAAAGCCTATCTTGTATTTATCATAAGCAGTGTAAAACTAAGTTACCTACTATCACTTAGTACTTCCTGTACTCAACCAATATCGCTCCTGACAGTAGTGTTATATTCAAGAATGGATAGTACGTCCATAACGCAGGAGCAGTTATTGATCACGCTACGTTCTAGTATGTTTCTACAAATAGTAGACAAAAAAAGACCCAGACCTCAATGAGGACTGGGTACTTCTTTATAACTAAGCTTGGCAGTGATGAAGTGTTAATTTTTTCAATGTTATTCATAGGCTTGTGGTTATTTGATAGACCTACTCTATTCGTATCATCCTGATACTCACCCCTTCGGGGCCATCCTCCGGATGTTCAAAA
>Ga0209495_1000330_pt1 | contig 38340 bp, 31 predicted proteins | sample EN1Hudsemesocosm_FD_184629 | JGI IMG/M metagenome (GOLD analysis project Ga0209495, IMG submission 184629) | Methane-oxidizing microbial communities from mesocosms in the Hudson Canyon - EN1E Hudson Canyon (SPAdes) (version 2) | ecosystem: Environmental > Aquatic > Marine > Cold seeps | place... | reverse complement strand
TACTTTGGCAATCGGGGAGGTGCTATACGGCTCTATTGTAAAAGATGAGCGGTGGATGTATCTCGACACCATATTCGTAGAAGGCCATACCGACAACGTACCGTATTACAATACGAGAATTAAGGGAAATTGGGGCTTGTCGACGTTTCGGGCTATTTCTGTTTGGGATTTTTGGAATAGTGAGATGCCTATCGATGCTCGCTTGGGAGACATTGATAATCACGATGGGCGGCGTCTGTTTTCCGTTAGTGGTTATGCAGATACGCGACCTGACAAAGACACAGAATCAAGCCCTAATAGTCTTGAAAGCCGCAGAAAGAATCGCAGAATAGATATTCGGATTACCGTAAAAAGGCCGGCATTAGAAGAGTATGAAGCGATAAAGACGAGGTTAAATTGAGCATTTCATTGCCAAGTCTTACGTTTGAATTACTTGAATGGAATGACAAGCATTTTTCAACGACTCGCCACGCCGAAGAAAGGCTGCGAAAAATGGCTAGTACTGCCGGAACCAATTCAGATCAGTTCAAGAATTCTCTTAAGAGAATGTTCAGGGGGGTATGCGTGGAGAAGAACCCTGCGGATTTCTATATCCGCCGGGGTCTTGATGTTCGAGCTTTCACCTTTTTGATGGCAACGTCCGAAGATTTTTTTAGATGTGTGGAGCTTAGCTCTGAGCTGTTGTCTCATTTGCGGGAAATTAGGGCACCGATGAGCAAAATTTCTCTTACACAATTCATTCGTGGGTTTTTAACGCATTTTGATTTGCATACGGAAGTGGACGATTTAAAGCGTTGGGCTCAGTTTTTACAGGATGAACTGTCGCAGTATGTGGGTAGAAAGGGCGATAGTCAGTTGCAAGTGTTTGTAGCGAATCGTGAGCTTATTTTTTCTACTTATGGGCCTAGCAGGATAGTGAGGCAGGCCCAAGAAGAAAACATAGATTTTGATATGGTCTTGGATAAATACAGTCTAGTAGGCTTTTCAGACGCACGTTTTACGCAGTTATGTCGCTATCAATATTACTTGCAAACGCTTAAGTCGTTAAATGTCGGCGAGGATCATTCTGTACTTTCTGAGATAGTTAAACGTGATGTCGTCAATAGCCCCTATACAGCGAACAAGCAATTAGGACATGAAATTCTCGAGATTCTAATAGATCGTTCAGGGACTGATTCAATTAGCTCCTCGTGGCAGAGAGCTGTATTGGAGATCGCTGGTGATCCTCGTGTACCCAAGAGCGCTGCGAAATATCAGCAATGGTGGAGCCTTCTTGGTGACAACCGGATTGCAAAAGTGAGGGGTTGGCTGAGCAGTTTTGATCTAAAACTCTTTCTTGAATTTTTAGAGCAGAGCGCGAAAGAATCGGGTAATGCTGACATGGAGAGGATGTTTGGAGACAGGAAAATCTTTATGGAGGGTTTGCTAGCTCAAGGGCTAGTGACAGACTCTCGACTGTTCCTAAGCAAGTCAGCGCAGATGTACTTGAAGAAGTCATACCGTAAAGAAGAACTTCCTGCATATGCTCGGTTAAATGGCACGCAAACTTCGGTCATATATCTGAATTTAAGTGGCAGAGTGCGCATGATAGAAGGGAGTCATAGTTTTAAACTTAAATTGATGGACAAACTTCCTTCGGCGCTAGGAATTGATGACTATTCAGTTTCCACGTTTGATGATAGTAAATTGAGAACGTCTCCTGGTTGGAGCTATCAGAGGGAATACGGTAATTATTCGGGCAACGGCTTTGTCGAGTTTGCACACCATACCCAACTTAGCTGGCAGCACAGAGCTATTGAATACCTCAAAGATCAAGGTCTTCAAGTTGATATATCAAAATTAATATCAGCGGATAAGTATCGAATGTATAAAAATAAATTTGGGGCGGATTGAATATGGGAATTAAGGAGTTATTCTCGGGCTTGGTCGACAAAGGCACAGAAAAGTCCATTACTTGGCGCATTGATCCAGCTGAGGGTGTTGATTTTATATTTGCCGGGAAGGTTTTCGAAAACTCTGATCAGAAAGCCATGGAGGATCCATTTTTTGGCCTTCAATATGCCTATCTTAAGGGCCTTTATGAGCAGGGTTTTGCCGAAAAAAACTCTAATGGGTATACCGTTCTGTCATGCAATATTGCACATCAGAGCAACGACTTTTTTGAGCTGTTTGAATTACCAGATCCATTCTTAGGAAGCTTTAGCGCGCGCATTGAAGGAAGCACAAGGCAGTCCTCTTTCGACGTTAATATTGAGCTTGAATTGAGTGATGGCACTGCCATTACTCATTACTCATTTGAGGGGCCATTCCTCAAACTGGCAGAAGACGAATATTACCGGTTGGATCAGCCTCAATGGAGGTTGTTTGAAGCATTGAAGGCCCATAAGAAATTGAAGCCTAATGACCGAGGGGAATACGAGAATAACTGGTTGATTTTTCAGTTCCAGTTGGCCCAAAAAGCCGGCGTTAATATTGACCTGAAGCATTTTGATAAGCTCGAGTTTGTTCAGCCGGAGAAGGTCGGGGTTGCTGTTGAAGAGATGGATAATGGAGACTTGGCGCTAACACCAACGTATGGCGGAGGCATAGAGCTTTCAGATATTCAACGTCGTTTTGGGCAAATTGATGCTTCCAGTGACAAAGCGATTCTTAGGGTCAAAGATAAGTTTGTTTTGCTCGATGATCAACGCCTAGAGGCGACTAAAGAGATTCTAACAAATCGGCGCATTCCCAAGGAGCAGGTTTCAACTTTCTTAAAGTCACCGACAGCATACTTAGATGCCGCACTTATTGATCTTGATACGGGGTTTTCATTACGCGTTCATGGTGCGGAGCGTTTTACGCATAAGTATTTTGGTGATGTAGAAGAGTCTGGAATTGATTGGTTTGCGGTTCAAGAAAAACTTTTGGAATCAACCGAAAAGCTAATGGATTTTGTCGGAACACAAGAGCTTTTGGATGAGCTCAAAGAAAAAGTAAATGATGCTAAAAATAGTGGCGCGACCATTGTTGAGTTAGATGAACACCAGTTTGATATTTCGGATGACCCGAAGCTACACAATACGATCAAGGCACTTGAAGAAAAGTTATCTAAAGGCAACGAAGCAGGCGCTAAGCCTGTTACGAACGAATTGTTAGATGACGAGAGTCTGGGTAACCCAGAGGCGGCTGTAGTCGCGATAGACAGCAATGATGAAGATGATGAGTTTGGCAAGAATACTCAGCTTCACGGTTTTGATCCCCGTAGTCAGTCGTTTTCAAAAGATAACTTAAAGCGCGAGCCATTCGTTCACCAAGTTGAAGGGATTCATTGGTTGCTCTCTCATTTAGATAATGCTTTAGGTGATGAGGGAGGCTCCGGTGCGCTGCTTGCCGATGATATGGGGCTTGGTAAGACGTTCATGACATTGGTCTCAATAGCTGAGCTCTACAAGCGAAACAAGGCAGAGAATAAGGCCCTCAAACCCGTTCTGATTGTCGCGCCTCTAAGCTTGCTAGAGAACTGGCAAGCGGAGGTCGATGAGACTTTCCATAAGTCTCCATTCAGCGACATCGTCGTGCTTCAGTCGGGTGCAGATCTTAAGCGATTTAGAGTAGCTGGGGCCAAACGAGAAACCCTTCAGCAATTTGACGAAAGTGACTTAATCGAGGACCAAGATCAAATACGTTACTCTCTAAAAGTGGGTGGTGTTTATGGAACCGATCGACTGGATACACCTGCTCGACTAGTTTTAACGACGTACCAAACATTACGAGATTATCAGTTTTCTTTGAGCCGAATCGATTGGAGTGTAGCCGCTTTTGATGAGGCGCAGAACCTTAAGAATCCGAATGCCCTTCAAACGCGCGCGGCGAAGGCGGTGAAGTGTGATTTTAAATTGCTCGCGACAGGAACTCCGGTCGAGAATTCTCTGAAGGATTTTTGGTGCTTAATGGATACAGCCGTTCCCGGCCTGCTAGGCGCTTGGCAGTCATTTAGGTCAAATTACATCGAACCGATAACTTCTGCTGATGCGGCGAATGTTAGAGGCACTAAGATGGAAACAGGACGTAACCTAAGAAAAGCCGTTGGCGAATACATGTTACGTCGCACCAAAGAAGAAGAGCTACAGGGTATGCCGACCAAGACTATTTTTACGGGTGATAAGGGCAGTCCCAATACACAGTTTATGCCATCTTTGGTTGGTATGATGAAAGGGGAGCAGCTGGATCATTATGATGAAATAGTAGACGCGATTAGACTAAGCAGTACCGAGGATAAGCGCAAACTGGTGTTGCCTGGTCTACTAAGGATGAAAATATCTAGCATTCATCATGACATTGAGAAAAACTCACCGATTCCGCATAAGCCTAAAGATTTCCTCCGCCAAGCTGAAAGTTCAGCAAAGTTTTCATCAATGCTTTCCCTGCTAAAAGAAATCAAGAGAAGAGACGAGAAGGTACTCATTTTTGCCACAACAAAACGAGTACAAGCCTATGTCGCAGCGATAATTGGCGTTGTCTTTAAGACCTCGGTTGAGGTTATTAACGGAGAAACGAAAGCAGTAGCGACTAAAAAAGATGATGCTACGCGAAAAGGTATTATTGACAAGTTTCAGCAACAAGAAGGGTTCGCTGCGATTGTAATGTCGCCAGTTGCGGCGGGTGTAGGTTTGACAGTCACTGGTGCCAACAATGTTATTCACCTTGAGCGTCATTGGAACCCTGCGAAAGAAGCGCAGGCAACCGACCGAGTCTATCGAATTGGCCAGAAGAAAGACGTAAACGTCTATATTCCGATGGCCTTGCACCCGAGTATGAATTCGTTCGATCTTCAGTTGAATAGCTTGCTGGGTAATAAAATAGATTTGAGTGATGCAGTGGTTTCAAATGGGCCTGTAGAGGCTGAAGATTTAATGGGGTGCTTTGAATAGTTGTCAGAGCGAAGTTATTGCCAGTGGGACTGTCATAACAATACGGAAGTATTTGGAAAGGGGGGGCTTTTTCCCCAAGAGGTTTATTAGATGAAAAGTAGCGCTATTTTACTGTTTATCGCTTGCTCTTTAGGCGCTTGCACAATATCTCCGCATCACGCCGTTTTGACAAATGATCTACACTATCTCGAACAACTCACCCCAGAAGACGTTAATGACGGCCACTTGGGCTCCGGTGACTGGACTGCTCTTCACTTGGCAGCAAACGAAAACAAACTTCAGGCTATCGACATTCTGTTAGGGAAGGGTGCTAATCCCAATGCCTATAGCTTAGAAGCAGGTGCGGCTCCTATACATCTTGCTGTTTTTAATGGCCACTTCGACATGGTAGCGAAGCTGCTCAGTTTAAAGGTTGATTTGGAAGTTAAGAACAAAGCTGGAGCTACACCGTTGGAGCTAAGCATTATTCAGGATAATGAAAAGATATTTGATATTCTGGTAGATGGCCATGCTGAAATAAATACTAAGAATAGCGAAGGAATAACTCCCCTGATGATTGCTGCCATTTATAACAGGGGAAGTATTATTGAAAAGTTACTACGCTCAGGAGCTGATTTAAACGCTGTAAACAACAGCTATGACAACGTACTTATTATTAGCGCGAGAGAGAACGCTACAAGTCTCAATACATTCCGGCTACTTCTTGAAAAGAAAATCCATTTGGATAAAACAAATAACTATGGCGATACTGCACTTCATTGGTCAGTATCAAAGGGCAATGCGGAAAAAACTAGAATGCTTCTAGCTGCTGGTGCTGATACAGAAGTAAAAAATTCTGCCGGCCTTACAGCTAAAGATCTAGGCGTAAGTAATACAACCATTTTAGGTTTATTTAATGCGTTCAAAGCTGATGATGAACTTTTGACAGAGCCAGATTTTATCCCGCAAATTGAGTCGCCAAAGATTGCTAGGTTACTGTCTACGGCTACGGCATTTGTTGTAAATGAAAGAGCTGGATTGATTACGAATTTTCACGCTGTTGAGCAATGTAGCGACGTCAAAATATTCAAGAATTCTAAAGAGTATTCCGCGAAACTTGTTCATTCTGATGTCAGCAATGATTTGGCTTACCTTGTAGCCAGCGATCTTGCCGGTTCTAAATTTGTTAATATTTCAGTCGCTCCAAAACAAGCTTTAGGCGAAAGGTTAGTTGTTCTTGGGTATCCACTCACTAGCCTTATGGGAAATACAGTAAAACTCACGGATGGTACATTGAGTTCGCAAACAGGCTTAGGCGGAGATTCATCTGTTTATCAGATATCGGCACCTATTCAAGCCGGAAACAGCGGCGGTCCCGTTTTTAATGAGCAGGGTTACGTTATAGGTGTCGCTACAAGCACGCTGAACGCATCGTATATGTTGGAAAGTCGAAAGGATATTCCGCAAAATGTAAATTTTGCGGTCAAATCATCTATCTTGTCGACTTTCTTGTCTGTTAATGATCTTGAGTATCATTCAGGGAGTAGTGATAAAAAAGGAGTAAAAAGCCCCAAGGAGGTTTTTTCGAATAATTCCGGCGCTGTGGCAATGGTGTTGTGCTACAAAAATGTGTTAGCGCAATAATCTAATGAGTTGACTCTAACGTTACTTAAATACAACTGGTAAAACTGTCAGATGATGCTGTTTTGGTCGTAGCTGAGTTGGGAAATAGTGGTTCATACTGGGGCGCACTGATCAAGTAAAATAGCTTTTACCTAACTTATACTGCTTAAGAATAAATAAATCCGGTAAACCTGTGCATCCTTTTTATCAGAAAACGGATATAGAGCTCGTGCAATTCAATACTCAAGCATAGCCAGACACCTCCGCTCCAACGTTTGTCCCCCAACCGTCTGTCACTATAAAAAACAGTTCTTTGTAATATCGTTTTCGTTGAAATCAATTTACGAGGAGTTTCCTTATGCTTTTATTTGAAACTGTTTCTGCGGCATTCGTTTTTTTAGCCCTGTTAGTGCTGTCGGGACTACTTGTTCGCGCCCGTTACCAGAAAACACACGACTCTAGTCGGCAAACGCTTGATAGTGTTCAATCCCAATTTGAATCTTTGCAAGATTTGTTCAAAAGCGAGCAAGAGCGTGTTCAGGTGCTTGAACGTAAATTAAATGCCGCTGAGTTAGCTGAAGTGGCTTTGCAGAGCGAGGCAACAAACAGAACTGCTGAGTTAGAGAAACTGTCTACACAGCTCGAGGATGTTGAAATTCAGCTGAATGAATCAAGCGATTCGCTCATTGTATCGAAGCTTGCTGAGAAGGCTGCTAGCTCGAAACTAGAAGAAAGAAGTGATCGTTTAGCTGCGCTGAATAACGAGATTTCTGAGGTTAAAGGGCAGTTGGCCGAAGCTCGTGATTCCCTTCAGCTTGAGCAGGGAAAAGTTGCTGATTTTGATAAATTGGCGAGAGCCAACGAAGTGCGGGCTGATGAGCTTGAGAAAAAAAATAAAGAGTCCTGTTTGCGTTATTCCGAGCTCATCGCAAAGTATGAGGCTTTGCAGGAGGTGCACAACAAATTAGACCGCGAGTTCGCTGAAGCGTCGACGGCCCTTCATGAGAGAGAGGAAAACTTAGCGCAGCAAGCTGCTTTGTTCGAGCAGCAAAAAGCGAGCCTTGCTGCGCAGTTCAAAGAGTTGGTGTCTGAGGAGCTAGAGAGCAACCGCAAGAAACTACAGGATACGAGTCAGCAAAGTGTGAGTGCGCTGATGACGCCGTTCAAGAGCTCTATTGACTCGTTTAAAAAGGAAGTGCAGGAAATCCATCATCGCGATGGCTTGCAGCAAGGAGAGTTGCGTAAGGAGCTACAAGGCTTGAAGGATCTTAATCATAAGCTGAGCACGGAGGCGCATGAGTTGTCGACAGCGCTAAAAGGTCAGAAAAAGTTGCAGGGCAATTGGGGAGAGCTGGTACTTGAGAACGTGCTAGATCGGTCTGGACTCCAAAAAGACAGAGACTATCGGCGAGAGGTTTCGGTTACTACAGAAGACGGGCGACTGCGTCCTGACGTGGTGGTTGATCTGCCTGAAGGAAAGCACTTGGTGATTGACTCTAAGGTATCTTTGAACGCGTACACGCGATTCATCAATGCAGATGATGACGTTGAGAGTGCGATCGCATTGAAGGAGCACGTAAAGGCTATTGGTGAGCGCATCAACGAGTTGGCGGACAAAGAGTATGGGAAGTTACCGGGATTAAACTCTCCTGAGATGGTCTTTATGTTCGTCCCTATCGAGTCTGCTTTTGTAGAAGCGTTTAAAGCCGATGAGAGCCTGTTCCAAACCGCGATTGATAAGAATGTATTGGTGGCGACTCCAACCACGCTGCTGACCAGCTTGAATATTGTTCGGCAGTTATGGCGCTTTGAAGAGCAAAATAAGCATTCGGAGCTATTGGCGGGTAAAGCAGAGGCAGTATTTAATAAGCTGAACTCATTTCTGAAAAGCTTTATAGATATCAAGAAAGGAATCGATAAAGCGAGTGATGCCTTCCTCGCAGCGGAAGGTAAGCTGGTGAATGGAAGAGGGAATTTAGTCAAACAGGTTGGAGAGTTTAAAAGGTTGGCACCTTCTATCAAAGGGGAGCTGCCTGAGCGTTACCTTGACAGGGCTGCACTGGAGTTAGCACTTGATGAACCTGTCACTGAAGGTCTTCAGAAAGAGAAAGAGATACTATGAATGTTTCTTTATTGTTTAGACGATGTCCAGATATGTGGGGGTATCGAGGTGATCCGCATCTGTGGAATGAATTGAAGTGGTCATTCCTCAATGTCTGTATGCCCAAAACGGCGCGCGAATTTACCTTTATGATTGAGACGGCATTTAAGGCTAGTACGGGTGTCAGCATCGCAACCAAAGAGCATATCTATCTAGAGCGATTCAGTCTCGGGGGTATGAGCAGTGGTATGGTGTCAGCAAGTTTCTGGCGAGAAAAAGCAATCCCGTTTTTGCTTGAAACTGGGTGTCGACTAGGGCTTGAATGGGCGGCTGCGCTTGAGGAGAGTGAATTGCTTGATAGTGGTCTTTGGATTGAGGACGGCACCACATTATTTCCCGAGGCTAACTCCTATAGGGACGTGGCGACGTTTCGTTGGTTTGTTGAAGAGCAGGGCAACACCGTAAAACACCTAAGCGACTCGCAGTGTGAAGAGTTATTGTTGATAGCTACCGATGAAATTGATCGCTTGGAGCCATATTACAAAGGGCGGAAAAGAGAGGTTTGGCAGCCGTTGGCGTGGCCTCGCGAAGATGTTTGGGATGTCGAATTAGCAGACTCATTAATGACAAGTAAGTACGTCCCTAGGTTAATAGAGTATGCGCAGTTATCCATTGCCTATGAGCAGATTTTTTGTCCGATTGGTTCTAAGGCAAGAGCAAAGAAAAAGCTTGGGATTTTAGGCTTAGTTCCCAACACAAAAAATCAGCCCCTTGAGTTTGTCCCTGCATTTTCACCGTCCAATGCATTGTTAGCGCCATTATTTGCGACTCCTCCTTTGTCCGCTGTGAAATGAATCTACGATTAGAACAAATCGTTTAATCAAAATTTCTATGCGCGCAGAGCTTTATCAACGTTTAAAACTTGTATCTGCATGTCAAAACAGCTCTTCTGCCGTATTAACCCCTTCAAAAACACATTAGTTGCGGTAATCGTCCCAGAAAACCTAGGCATACTAATTCTCAAGCCAAGAACAACGCGAGCTTGCTGCGCAGTTACTGTGGGGCAAACTTAAACGGCTTAGAAAAAATAAATAATGCTGGAGGTCGATATGAGCCCGTTGGAACATGATGAAGTGATGAGTGTGGTGGAGGTGGCGGTGTTTTTAAAGCTTGAACCGAAAACCATCCGTCAGTATGCGAGAGAAAAGAAAATCCCTGCGCGTAAATTAGGCAATCAGTGGCGTTTTTTAAAATCCTCACTTGTCCATTGGTTGTCTGAAGATTATTCTGATTATGAGCAAAAACCGGCGGGTGTTGTATTAACGTCGGAGAACAAATTATGTCGTTATTCAAAAGAAACGACGTCTATTGGGTCGATATTAGATTCAAAAATAGACGAATACGAAAATCTGCTGGAACTGTAGATAAAACTCAAGCCCAAGAGTTTCACGACCAGATCAAGGCGGATCTGTGGAGAGTGGAAAAGTTGGGTGATAAACCACGTCGAACGTGGAAAGAGGCGGTGGTTCGTTGGTTAAAGGAGAACCCGCATAAGAAAAGCCTTAGTTCTGATAAGCGTCGTTTAAAGCTTCTGCATAATTGGTTGGGAAAGTTGTATCTCGATGAAGTTGATCGAGATATGGTGGATCGGATCAAGTATGAAAGGGCGGCGCAGAATAAGCTTAATAGTCAAGGCAAAGACACAGGGAAGCTTGTAACGCCTGCTGAGGTGAATCGCTTGTTAGCGCTTCTCAGGACGATCCTCAAAGCAGCGTGTGATGATTGGGAGTGGGTAGATCGTGTTCCCAAGGTAAAGCTCTTTAAAGAGGCTAGGAGGCGTATTCGCTGGATTACTTCGGAAGAGGCTTCAAAGTTGTTGGGGTGCTTGCCTAACCACTTGGCGGCTATGGCTCGTTTTTCCTTGGCAACGGGACTGCGGGAGCAAAACGTTCTGGGGTTGCAATGGAGTCAGTTGGATCTATCTCGCCGCGTTGCGTGGATTCATGGCGACGAAGTTAAGAATAGTCAGGCACTTGCTGTTCCTTTAAATGAGGAAGCCTTAAGTGTAATTCGAGCGCAGCGTTTCAAAAACAAGCGGTTCGTTTTTACGTACAAAGGTGAGCGGATAGCAAGGGCTAACAATTCTGGTTGGCGGAAAGCGTTAATCGATGCGGGCATTCAAAATTTTCGTTGGCATGATTTAAGGCACACGTGGGCGAGCTGGCATATTCAAAATGGAACGGCCTTGAATGTGTTGCAAGAGCTGGGAGGTTGGGAGTCGATAGAGATGGTTCGAAGGTATGCCCATCTTGCGCCTGATAACTTGGCAGCGGCTGCTGCGAACAATTTACCGAGTGGACACGTTTTAGCCACAGATGCTTTAGAGGAAAAAAGAAAGCCGTAGCCTAAAACGACAAAACCCGCTCTATAAGCGGGTTTTGAAGATAAATAATTGGTGCCCGGTCTCGGAATCGAACCAAGGACACGAGGATTTTCAATCCTCTGCTCTACCGACTGAGCTAACCGGGCGTAGTCGTTTTTGAGTGCTGACTCACACTGGCTGTAGGCTTGTATGCCTGCAACGGGGGCGTATTAAACCCGTTTCATAAAATTGAGTCAAGCAGAAAGTACAGAATATTTTTGCTATTTTTTCTCGGGTGGGACGTAGCCTTCTGCTTGCTCAAATGTTTGGTTGTTTAAGAAGCTTTCCATCTGTTCTTTAAGGAATTTTCGAGCGTCTGGGTCCATCATATTCAGCTGCTTTTCGTTAATGAGCATGGTTTGATGGCTTTGCCATTCTTTCCACGCTTTTTCAGAAACGGTATTGAAAATATCTTCGCCTGTTGGGCCTGGCATGGGTGGTCGAGCCAATCCGGGGAGGTCTTCTTGGTACTTTTTACAAAACACTGTGCGAGTCATGAAGCGTTCCTGTCGGTGTGACGAATATACGTTGGGACTATTCTAGCGTGAGTTCTTGCTGAGGGTTATCTTTGGTTAGAAATTTTTTGATTGGGGCCGGTAAACCCAATTGCGTTAGTTCTGCTTTCGTTAGCCACTTTGTGCTGGTGGGTTCGGATACCCTATCTTCAGGAATGCGTGCTTCGATATAAACGGGATGAATTTGCAGTTTGTAATGGCTAAAGACATGAACAAAGGGTGTGAGACGCTCATAGTTTGTACTGGTGATTTGGAAGCGTTCTTCGGTTGTCATTTTTAGTTCTTCAAAAGGGATATCGAAACTCTCTTCAGGAAGTGAGTGCAGCCCGCCCCATATGCCAGTTGCTGGGCGCTTTTCACTTAGAATCCGTTGTGCCTTATCTTCAATGTAAAGCAGCCATACTTGTCGTGTAGGAATGGCCTTTTTTGGCTTTGATGCTGGAAGCGAGCGCTGGAGGCCTTTCTTGAGCGCTAGGCAGTCTTGTTGCACAGGGCAGTCGTCGCATTGTGGTTTGGAGCGTGAGCATAGTGTCGCTCCAAGGTCCATGATGGCTTGAGTGTAGTCGTCGACACGCTCGTTTGGTGTCAGTTTGTCCGCGAGTAACCACAATTTTTTTTCGGTCTCTCGCTCGCCGGACCATGTTTCGATTGCTTGATGGCGACAGAGCACGCGCTTGACGTTGCCGTCGAGGATTGGTGCACGTTGGCTCATAGAGATGCTAAGAATCGCGCCTGCGGTTGACCTCCCAATGCCGGGGAGTGCGCAGAGCTCATCTAGGGTGCAAGGGAATATTCCGGCGAGCTCAAACTGAATGGTTTTGGCGGCTTTGTGAAGGTTGCGCGCTCTTGCGTAGTAACCGAGGCCGGACCAATGTTTGAGGACTTCATCATCGCTCGCGTTGGCTAATGCTTCTAACGATGGAAAATACGACATGAAGTTTAGATAGTAAGCAATGACGCTAGTGACTTGCGTTTGCTGCAACATGATTTCGGATATCCAGACCCGGTAGGGCGTTTTGTTGTGCTGCCAGGGGAGGTCTTTGCGGCCATGTTGATCAAACCACTCCAATAGACGATACGAAAAGCTGCGGGTTTTGCTTGGTGGCATGTTGTCATTTTGCTCTTTGTTGGCGGGAGCCTCTTATAGCAGAGTCGGTGTCTTCTAGACAAATTGTTAGGACTCTAGAAAGGTTTGATAGCCTTTTGTTTGGCAAATGTTTATGATTTTGCTCGACGTTTTCTTTCCCGTCGCCGGGGAGTATTTCAAATACAATAATGAGGATAAAAAATGACCATTAAAGTCAGTATCGATTTAGATCGCGAGTTCACTGTTAATGCAGATATCGACGCGGTTTTTGCTTTGTTGTCGGACGTAGAGGGTTCTGCGGGTTATTTTCCAAAAGTAGAAAGCCTAGAAGACTTAGGTGACAACACCTTCCGCTGGACGATGGAGAAAGTGGGTTTGGGTGATCATGCCATTCAGTCAATTTATGCGTGTAACTATGTGTCTGACGAATCAGCGGGTACTGTGAAATGGACGCCGATTAAGGGCGAAGGTAATGGTGTGGTCTCCGGTGGATGGAAGTTCTCGGCGGTTGATGGCGGAACTCAGGTCAAATTTGATACGACTGCAGATTTAACGCTACCTTTACCTGGGTTGTTGAAACTGGCGATTAGTCCTGTTGTTAAGCATGAATTCGCATCGATGGTGGATACCTATATGGAGCGCATTCAAGAAGCGCTTTCGTAAGCTAAGATATACTGAAAATGCGGCGCTAAACGCTATAGGCGTCGCGACGGATTAAGGTTATAATTCGCGCCCGAATTTTAGGCGTAAAACCATTGGAGTGACAGATGGCTGCAAGAACCGCTACGGTTAGCCGCGATACCTTGGAAACACAGATAACGGTGTCGATTAATATCGATGGAACAGGCAAGGCGAGTTTCGATACAGGAATTCCGTTTTTAGAGCACATGTTGGATCAGATTTGTCGACATGGCCTGATTGATATTGAAGCAGTCGCGAAAGGTGATCTGCATATCGATGATCACCATACGGTCGAAGACTTGGGCATTACCTTAGGCCAAGCTTTTGCAAAGGCGGTGGGTGATAAGAAGGGTATTCGTCGTTATGGGCATGCTTATGTTCCGCTCGACGAAGCATTGTCGCGCGTTGTGATTGACTTTTCGGGGCGCCCCGGGCTCGAGATGGATGTGCCGTTTGTGAAGGGTAGTGTGGGTAAATTTGATACGGACCTTTTCTTTGAGTTTTTTCAGGGATTTGTTAATCACGCCTTGGTGTCGTTGCACATCGATAATTTGAAAGGTAAGAATGCTCACCATCAGATTGAAACGGTGTTTAAGGCTTTTGGCCGCGCGTTAAGAATGGCGCTTGAGCTAGATGAGCGTATGGCGGGAATGATGCCGTCTACTAAGGGTACTTTGTAACGCCGCGCAATCTGATTATTCCTGCGTAGAATATGATCTGGCCTCTATTGAGGTCAGACTTATTTTTGCACATCGTATTAAGAAATTAACTTCGACAATAAGTGAAACCAGCATGAGTACTATTGCCATTATCGATTACGGGATGGGCAACCTTCATTCCGTCTCCAAGGCGATTGAGCACGTATCGACGAATACAAAAGTCGTGGTGAGTTCGGATCAACATGTGATTCGTTCGGCTGACCGTGTCGTGTTGCCCGGTGTCGGAGCGATTCGAGATTGTATGGCTGAGATTAAGCGCCTCGGATTTGATGAGCTAGTGAAAGAGCAGGTTCAGCAAAAACCAGTATTAGGTATTTGCGTTGGTATGCAAGCAATGATGGAGCATAGCCAAGAGAATGGCGGTGTCGACGGGCTTGCTTTGTTTGAAGGTGAAGTTGAGTATTTCGGTGATAGCCTTTATGACGGGGAGCAGCGGTTGAAGGTTCCTCATATGGGCTGGAATCAGGTGAAACAAAGTCCTGGTCATCCGATGTGGCACAATATTGATGATTTAGACCGGTTTTACTTTGTGCATAGTTATTATGTGTCTAGTAGTGTGAATGCTGCGGTTGGGGTGACGGAATATGGTAAGTCCATTGCGGCAGCCGTGTCGAAAAAGAATATATTTTCAGTGCAGTTTCATCCAGAGAAGAGTCAGCATGCAGGCTTGCAGCTGTTAAAGAATTTTACGGAGTGGGATGGCGTCGCGTAGACGTTACCGACTCACCAATAGATAGCGAGAGATCATGTTAATCATTCCTGCGATAGATTTAAAAGATGGCAAGTGTGTACGGTTACGTCAGGGCCGAATGGAAGACTCTACCGTTTTTTCTGATGACCCTGTCGAGGTGGCTGGGCGTTGGTTTGATTCTGGTGCGAGACGCTTGCATTTAGTCGACTTGAACGGAGCCTTCGAAGGTGAGCCGGTTAATGGTGAGATTGTTAGGCAGATTGCTAAGCGTTTCCCAAATTTTCCAATCCAAATTGGTGGTGGGATTCGTAGTCTCGAAACCATTGAGACCTACCTCAAAGCCGGTGTTAATTATGTGATTATCGGGACTAAGGCGGTTAAAGAGCCTGAGTTTGTCGAAGAGGCATGTCGTGAGTTTCCGGATCATATTATCGTGGGTCTAGATGCTAAAGACGGTAAGGTCGCAACGGATGGTTGGGCTGAAGTGTCTAACGTAGAAGCAACAGATCTGGCGAAGCAATTCGATCAACAAGGCGTCTCGGCTATCGTTTATACCGATATTGCCCGCGATGGAATGATGCAAGGTGTCAATGTCGAAGCGACCGTGCGTTTAGCTCAAGCATCGTCTATTCCTGTTATCGCGTCTGGCGGAATTACTAACATGGAAGATATCGTCGCGCTTAAAGCTCAGGCAGACCAAGGTATTCAGGGCGCTATTACAGGTCGAGCTATCTATGAAGGCACCTTAGACGTAGCAAAAGCCCAGCACTATTGTGATGCTGGTTTGGCAATGTAATACAGGATTGAGATATCGCTATGGGTTTGGCTAAACGTATTATCCCTTGTCTCGATGTTGACCAGGGCCGAGTTGTAAAAGGTGTTCAGTTTGTCGATATTCGTGATGCAGGAGACCCAGTTGAGGTCGCCAAAAAGTATGACGAGCAAGGTGCCGATGAAGTTACTTTCTTAGACATTACCGCGAGCCATGAAGGCCGCGATACGACTATTCATACCGTTGAAAAAATGGCGAGTGAAGTATTTATTCCGCTCACAGTTGGTGGCGGTATTCGCAAGGTTGAAGATATTCGCGACATGTTAAATGCCGGTGCTGATAAAGTTAGCATTAATACGGCGGCGGTATTCAATCCTGACTTTGTCGGTGAAGCGGCTGCGCGTTTTGGCAGTCAGTGCATCGTTGTCGCGATTGATGCAAAGTGTGTTTCGGCGCCGGGTGAGCCTGGGCGATGGGAGATCTTTACGCATGGCGGACGAAAACCTACCGGCATTGATGCGGTTGAGTGGGCTAAAAAGATGAGTGCGTTGGGCGCTGGCGAAATCCTACTGACCAGTATGGATCGTGATGGTATGAAGAGCGGTTTCGATATTGGTGTGACGCGCGCGATTGTAGATGCTGTTAATATCCCAGTGATAGCGTCTGGCGGCGTTGGAAACCTGCAGCACTTGGCTGATGGTGTAACACTCGGTGGCGCTGATGCTGTGCTCGCGGCAAGTATTTTTCACTTTGGCGAATATTCTATTCAGCAAGCTAAAACGTTTATGAGCGACCAGGGTATTGAAATGCGCTTTTAGCGCGATCTGTTATTCTGATGTTATGCGATGGCGCCGAGTTCGCTCGGCACTTAAAGACAAAATAAGAAGTAAAAAGCAAAGCTCAGCTAAGTCTCGCTAATCGCTCAAGCAAGAACTCCCCAGTCCTGAACCCGAGTCTGTAAACGAAAGTTGTTGGGTACGAGTTTTGTTTCGAGCCACGATTTCGCGGCCTGTGCGCCGGCAATGACCATTTTATCACCATCACTTTCGGGTTCTCTGCAAACCGCATCAACGAAGAAGTCTTTCGCTTTGTCTCTGCTGATTTTTAGATTAGATTTTAGAACGATTTCGATTAGCTCTTTTCTACTCTTTGTTTCGCAATGGTTCTTCTTGCCGATGTAGTCTATTGCGCCGATTAAGTACAAACCTACCGCTTCGCGAAGCCATTCTGGTTGTTCGGCGTTTAGATTGTAGAGTTCTCGTTTTATTTCTAATAACTGATTGCCAGCAAAGGCCTGAGCGAGTTTTAAGCATTCCATTTTTTGCTGGTAGTCTTGGCCTTGAGATGGCGTCCCGACGTAGATCGGTTGGTCCGGCATTTCGTTTTGCGCTGGAGCTTTAACTAGGACGTGTTCGTTGCCGGCCAATCGCCTGAGGCGAACTGCGGTTAAGCCCACAAGGGCGAGTGTAATGAATTCTAGTATGTGAATCGTGACGGCAAGCATCTTAATCGCTCTTATTTACTGACTGTGAGTAAATTATACGCAATGTAAGTGTTGGTAAACAGACTTGGATGATGCACAGTTCACATAGAACTGTCTGGTTTACAGAGAGTTTACAATTGGCTTAGCGAGATAACCTAAGCGATGGCTTGTTGCTCTTCTACGAAGAACGCATGCAGGCCTTCATAGCACAGGGGTCGGCTAAAGAAATAGCCTTGGGCGTAGTCACAGCCATTGATAACGAGAAAGTCGCGTTGGTCGATATTCTCGACACCTTCAGCAACGACTTTGAGGTTCAGCTTGTGCGCAACAGCTATGACGGCTGATGCGATTTCCATCGCGCTAAGATCATCGGGTATATCCGTCACGAATTCTTGGTCTATCTTAAGAATATCGACGGGTAGGCTTCTCAAATAACAAAGTGACGAATAGCCAGAGCCAAAGTCGTCAATTGAGATTGTTGATCCGGTAGATTTTATGCGATTGAGTTGCTCTATGACGGTGCCGATGTCATCCATCAGCATACTTTCAGTGACTTCCAATTCAAGCTTCTCTGCTTCTAGGCCACTGTCCTTAAGTGCGTTCGCCACCGTGTCTACCAAATTTAAATCATTAAATTGACGCGGCGACAAATTGACCGCGACTCGCAGATGTTTGCCGGTTTGCAGGTAAAGCTGGTGGATCTCTTTGCACGCACGTCTCATCACCCATTCGCCAATAGGCACGATCAGCCCAGTCTCTTCAGCAATGCTAATGAATTCCGAAGGAGGTATCTCGCCTTTGTCTGGATGCCGCCAGCGGATCAGAGCTTCTACACTGGCGATCTCTCCAGTCTTCAGATTGATTTGGGGTTGATAATGCAGATAAAAGTCTTCATTTGCGATCGCTTGGCGCAACTCATTCTCAATGTGGAGTAGCTTATTCGCGCGTGTATTGAGATCTTCAGTAAAGAAGTGGTAGCAATCTCGTCCGTTATCTTTTGCCATATATAACGCTAGGTCGGCGTTCTTCATCAGCGTTTCGCTATCGGTACTGTCTGTTGGCGCGAGCGTGATGCCGATACTGGTCGAAATAATGACTTCTTGCTTTCCTAACTTTATTGGCTGCTTCAGCGTACTTAGCACGCTGTCGGCAATGCTGGCTATTTTATCTAGTTCGGTGATGTCGTTGAGCAAGATGGTGAATTCGTCGCCGCCGAGGCGAGCAACGGTGTCCTGCTCCCTAACGCAGCCTTTGATTCGTTCTGCTGCAATGAGTAGCAGTTGATCTCCCGCTTGGTGACCAAGGGTGTCGTTGATGCGTTTGAATTGGTCCAGATCCAAAAAGAAAAGTGCCGTCACTTTGTCGTGACGTTGTGCATTAAGAATAGAAACATTCAGCCTATCGGTGAACAGCCTTCTGTTAGCTAGGCCCGTTAATGAGTCAAACAGGGCAAGGTTTTCCATTTTCTTGTTAGCATTTTTCAGTGCGGTGATATCGATCGCTGACATGACGTAGTTCGTGATCACCTTATTTTTGCCATAGACTGCCGAAATGGTTACCGCATTCCAGTAGCTACTGCGGTTCTTTTTTCTCAGTATTAGCTCGCCTTCCCATACCGGTTTTAAGTAGTCCTTACTGATCGGGCCGCATTTCTGTTCATTCTCTGGCGGCGTGAGCATATCGATTGATTGCCCGATAACGTCAGAATGAAGGTAGCACGTGGTAGTACAGAATTTCTGATTAACGTATTCAATGATGCCGTTTTGATCTGTAATCAGGATGCTTGCGCCGCTGTTTGTGATAGCACTACTAAGCTTGCTCATCATTATTTCAGTGGCTTCGTTAGACCGGATGTTCTTTTGCAGGCGTCTGTTGAGTCGATAAAGAACGAAGCAAAGAGTTCCAAAGAGTGCGGCGGAGAAACTTGCAAACATTGCTTGAAGAGAAGTGACGCTCAGTACGTCACTAGTTGCATAGGCAGACGAGGAAAATACGACGCCTACTATCAGTAGTATGTTTGAACACATTCCAGCTCGGCTCGGCAAATTAAAAACTCACGCTTTATTAATTAAAGTTATAAGTTCAGTCTAGAGGCACAGCAGGAGATTTAGTATCTGGCAGTGGTGTTGATATGTAACGAGTTGTTGGTGGGAGCAGGGAAGAGTAACAGCCCCTTACATAAGGGGCTAAGTTGGCGGCGTATGAAATATAAAATTGCGTATCATTTGCCGCTAACGTGCGCTGTGTCTATGTTTCCTACTTGACTAATTTTTTTGCTTCGCTAGCCCAAGAGGAATATCCCCGAACCTTTACAAATGATGCAAGTGCTTTTTTGTCTGTCTCATTAGGGTTCGCAATTTGAGCTAGAGAGGTAATGCCTGCACTATTCAACTTTTTGACCATTGCCGGCCCGACGCCACCTAGGTCAGCTAGACCTGCAGCCTTAGGTGTAGCTTTTTTCGGTGCTGGTTTAGTTGCTGGTTTTTTTGCTGCCGCTTTCGGGGCTGGTTTTTTTGGGACTGCTTTCTTGGCTGCAGGCTTTTTCGCAGGTGCTTTTTTTACCGCCGCTTTTTTTGCGGCAGGTTTTGCTGCTGCTTTTTTCGTTGCAGCTTTTGCTGTTTTGGCCGGTGCGGCTTTTTTGGGAGTGGCTTTTTTTGCTGGCGCTTTTTTAGGAGCCGCTTTTTTTGCGGCTGGTTTTGGGGCTTCCATTCCGAGTTTGTCTAGGAGCTGCGATTGAAGGTCGCTGAACTCTTGCATGCGCTTGTCGAACTCAGACTGAAATCGATTGACTTCACGGTCTTTAATTTTGTCCATGTCTTCAATGATTTTCTTGATTGGTTCGTGGACTTGTTGCTGCAAATTATCGAGTTGTTTAAACGCGTCACTTACGAGTTTATCGAATTGACTCGTTGTTTTTTCAAACTCTTTGTTGATTCGATTTACGACCTTGTCTAAACCAAGCTTGTCAGTTTTGCTCATGCGAAGATTCTCCGATTTTAGGGTATCAATACTGCAATCTGTCTAATAAGTTTAACACGGGTTTTATCAAATAGGATGTTAGGGGCTTGACCTCGGTCAGCCCCTTTTCATCTAGCGACAATACTAGTCTAGTTGATCAGACGCGATATGGTAAGACGGGTCTTCTTTGCGGTTTACTTCAATTGCGCTTCCTGCGTTCTTGAGGAGTACGTGACACTCCGGGCTCAAGTGGCGAAGATGAAGTACTTTGTTCGCATTCATATAGCGCTCAGCCAAGGTGTCGATTGCTTCGATTCCAGAGTGGTCGCAAACGCGTGATCGCCCGAAGTCGATCACAACATCGTCTTTATCTTCAGCGACATTAAAGCCAGATAAAAAATGCGAGATTGAACCAAAGAACAGTGGGCCGTCTACTTTGTATACCGTCGAACCTTCTTCATTATCATGCTTCTCAACAATGACGTGTTTGGCGTGTTCCCATGCGAAAACTAGTGCGGCAACAATAACACCAACAACAACCGCAATGGCTAAATCTGTAGCGACCGTAACGCCCGAGACGAGAATTATAATGAGTGCGTCTGACTTAGGTACTTTTCTTAAGATGCGGAAGCTAGACCATTCAAACGTGCCGATGACAACGATGAACATGACACCAACTAACGCTGCCACTGGAATCTGTTCAATAAGAGAGGAGGTGAACAGTATAAAGCAAAGAAGAAATAAGGCGGCAGATATGCCTGATAGCCGGCCACGGCCACCTGAATTAACATTGATCATGCTTTGTCCGATCATCGCACAACCACCCATGCCACCAAAAAAACCAGTGACGGTATTGGCTGCACCCTGAGCAACGCATTCTCGATTGCCCTTGCCATGGGTTTGGGTTATTTCGTCGATTAGACTGAGGGTTAACAAAGACTCGATTAATCCGATCGTTGCTAGGATAAGAGCATAAGGGAATATAATTGTTAGTGTTTCCCAGTTAAGCGGAACCGCGGGTATTGAGAATTCAGGCAGTGATCCTGCGATGGAGGCAACATCTCCGACTAGGCGAGTGTCAAGGTCAAAGAATAGAGCTGCTAGCGAAACGATTAAGATGGCTGCCAGAGATGATGGGATCGCTTTAGTGAATTTCGGCAAATAGTGGATGATGGCCATTGTTACGACGACAAGCCCGAGCATGATGTAAAGGGCGGAGCCGCTCATCCAAGCGATGTCAATAATAGAGCCTTCGAGTGACGTATCCGCTAGCCAGCCTGGAGCGTCGGTGCCGTCACCAAATTGTCCGAGTTGCGCGAGAAATATAACAATGGCGAGGCCGTTAACAAAGCCCAGCATAACGGGGTGCGGAACCATTCGAATGAACTTACCAAGCTTGAACACGCCAGCGAGTATTTGAAGTATTCCCATTAGGACTACCGTTGCAAAGAGGTACTGCACGCCATGGGTAGCAACAAGAGATACCATAACGACGGCAAGAGCGCCTGTCGCACCAGAAATCATGCCTGGGCGGCCACCAATTGATGCCGTGATGAGACCAACGATAAAAGCAGCGTAAAGGCCGACTAGTGGGTCGACACCGGCAACAAAAGCAAAGGCGACGGCTTCAGGTACCAGCGCCAGAGCAACGGTTAATCCTGACAGAACATCGTTTTTGATGCTGAGTTGTTTACTTGCATTGAGTTCAAACACGGTTAGCTATTTCTCCTACAACTAATTTTTAGTGGGTGTGTCATTGGTATATCCGATTCAATCGGCTGAGTGTTCTGTATGCCAAGCTGTTTTATGGTGCGTTGTAGTGTTTATTATTGATGAGCAAGATTTGAGCAATACAGTTTTCGCGGCATTATAGGGTTGCGATCTAGTTTTGTATACCAAGCCCAGATCGCAACGTTTGCAATTCCCTACGAATGTTTGCGAGGCGGAAGCCCTGTATGTTTTGTCAGCACTTTTCCTTTTCGCATTTTGGCTTGGCTTTGACCCAGCGTTTTATTGCGGCTTGGCTTGGTGGGTTGCGTCGGCGGGATGAGGTGCTTTTTGCCGTACCCGATCAAGTGGGCTTTACCCATAGACTTCAATGCTTCTCTTAACATCGGCCAATTGTCAGGATCATGGTAACGAAGGAATGCCTTGTGGAGGCGTCTTTGTTTGGCGCCTTTAGGAATCGCTACTTTATCTGATTTATAGTCGACGCGATGCAAGGGGTCTTTCTCAGTGTGATACATCGCGGTTGCGCTAGCCATTGGTGATGGGTAAAAGTTTTGCACTTGGTCAGCACGAAAACCATTGCTCTTAAGCCATAGCGCGAGATTCATCATGTCTTCGTCACGTGTGCCGGGGTGGGCTGCGATAAAGTATGGAATGAGATATTGCTTTTTGCCTGCTTCAGCGGAGAACTTCTCGAACAGTTCTTTAAAGCGATAGTAAGTGCCCATGCCTGGCTTCATCATCTTAGATAAAGGGCTTCCTTCGGTATGTTCCGGCGCAATTTTTAAGTAGCCGCCGACGTGGTGTGTCACCAGTTCTTTAACATACTCTGGGTCTTCTACTGCTAAGTCGTAGCGTAAACCTGAGGCAACGAAAATTCGTTTAATGCCGGGCAGGGTGCGCGCACGACGGTAAAGATTCGTCGTAGGTGAGTGGTCTGTTTCGAGATTTTTGCAAATCCCCGGGTAAACGCATGATAGACGTCTGCAGCGCGCATGAATTTCTTCAGATTTGCAGTTAAGTTGATACATGTTGGCGGTTGGGCCGCCGAGGTCAGAGATGGTTCCTGTAAAACCGGGCGTCATGTCTCTAATTTTTTCAATCTCTCGAATTATAGAGTCTTCTGATCGGCTTTGAATGACGCGACCTTCGTGCTCGGTAATAGAGCAGAATGAGCAGCCGCCGAAACAGCCGCGCATGATGTTGACCGAGAAACGAATCATTTCATAAGCGGGTATTTTAGCATCGCCGTAAACAGGGTGGGGGACGCGTTGATACTGCAGTTCAAATACGTCATCCAGCTCATCTGTTGCGAGAGGAATAGGTGGCGGATTAATCCAAACATAGCGCTCAGCATGCGGTTGCACTAGTACTTGTGCATTGGCCGGATTAGTTTCTAAATGCAGCACGCGCGATGTGTGCGCATAGAGTACCGGGTCATTAACTACTTTTTCGAAAGAGGGGAGGCGTATGTATTCTTTGTCCTGCCCTTTGATCGGCATAATCTTTAGTACTTGCGCAGGAATCTCTTCAGGCTCTTGCAGCGCTTCATTTACTTCGCCTCCGCTCGAGCAGGGGTTCGCTTCTTCAGCCGAACGAGTATCTACATAAGGGCTAATAATAGCGTCGACGCGACCTGGTTTGTCGACGCGAGATGAGTCTTTTACGGTCCAGTCTGCCGGCAGTTCATTTAAAACGACAGCAGTGCCGCGAATATTATGCATTTGTTTTGGGTGTTCGCCCCGAGATATTCGCAGAGCGACTTCTGCGATGGCTCGTTCGGCATTGCCGTATAAAAGAATGTCGGCTTTGGAATCCAGCAGCACTGAACGTTTAACTTTATCGGACCAGTAATCGTAATGAGCCATTCTACGGAGGCTAGCCTCAATGCCACCGACGACAATTGGCACATCTTTGAACGCTTCTCGGCAGCGTTGGCTGTAGACGGTAACGGCCCTATCTGGCCGTTTGCCGCCAATGTTTCCAGCTGTATAGGCATCGTCATGGCGTATCTTTAGATCAGCCGTATAACGATTGATCATCGAATCCATGTTGCCTGCAGAGACGGCAAAGAAAAGATTTGGCTTACCCAGTGCTTGAAATGCGTCTTTAGATGTCCAGTCAGGTTGGGCAATAATCCCGACGCGAAACCCTTGGGATTCAAGTAGGCGACCAATCACCGCCATGCCGAAGCTAGGGTGGTCTACGTAAGCATCACCGCACACAATAATGACATCGCAACTATCCCAGCCTAAGTCGTCCATTTCTTTGCGGGACATCGGTAGGAATGGCGCGTGGCCATAGCACTCAGCCCAATACTTGGGGTGGGAGAATAAAGGAGTGTCAATCTGCATGCTAAACCTTTCCGAGACGCTGTGGGGTCGAAGAGTAAAAAGGGCGCGTATTCTACCCCTTGTTGGCTTTCTATTATAGGCTTAGTCGCGAGCTGTATTAAGTTTTTGCATTTGGAGAAACGTTTGAAAAACGCACAAGTCATTATTCTAGCAGCCGGTGAAGCAAAACGATTTGGTTCGCCCAAGCAGTTGGCCTCGTTTAAAGATGTTTCTATGCTGGAATACGTTATTCGTTTAGCGCTCGCTGAAGGCTATAGGCCTTGGGTTGCCTTAGGTGCGAATAGAGAATTAATTCAACGGAACTGTAGTGAGGTTCTGACAAAAACTAACGTGGTTGACGTGGTTTATTGGAAGCGTGGTTTATCTGAAAGTATAGGTAAAGCTCTCAATGAGCTGGTTAATTCGGGTCGAGTGACGGACGGCGTGCTGATCTTGTTGGGCGATCAGCCTTGGCTAACGAAAGAGCATATTATGATGATGCGTGAGCAAGCGGAGCGCAGCCCGGAGAAAATCGTCGCCGCAGATTACGGTGGCTGGGGAGGGGTTCCCGCTTACTTTCCTAACCGCTATTTAGACGGCTTAGCTTGTTTGGAAGGGGACGGTGGGGCAAAGCAGCTAATTGCTGACTGTCCTCACGTTTTAGTCGACGTCGGGGATGCCGTGAGAGATGTCGACTACCCCGACGATCTGCGAGTTTAGATTAATCCAGTGACCGCTATAATTCCGATGGCAAAAACGGCAATACTGGCAGCCAAAGCGACGCCATAAAACTTGCTGCTTTCTTTGCGCTGCTTCTTGATATAGCTCGAAACGGCTTGTTCGGCGATATCTTCTGCCGTTTCACGCGCTGTCTCATGAGCCTGTTGAATTGCGTCAGTTTGCATTTTTTGCAAAAGCTCAGTATCCATCGCTTGCACAGACGCTAGGTGATCTTTTAGTTCAGCAATCTGTGCTTCGCTGATTCCTGCGCTTTGGCTCGATGAATCTAATTCAACACGGAATTCTTTAAGTTGATTGCTGATAAACAGACTAACTTCAGCGGCCACTTCTTCTTTAATCGACTCTGTTTTCTGATTAATTTGGTCAACATACGAATCCATTATGCTTTTCAGGTGCTCTTGTTGTTCTGCTTTGGATTCGCTCAGAATGCGTTTTAAATGGTCATACTGTTCATCAAACGAACTCGAAAGTAGTTCGTGAAGCCTATTGTTGACGTTCGCTTTTACGGCTGAGCGCGCAACTTGCTCAATCATGTCGGTAGGCAATGGTGCCGGCTCGGCACTGGCTGGCGGTGCCACGGCAGGTTTGGCTTCTTGAAGATCGGCGTGAATATACTCGCCCAGGGCTCCTAATTCCGGCTCCGGAACAGCGAGCGCGATGGCTGGTTGCGGTAGCGTTCCATTGGCAACATCATGCGCTAGTCTATCGATGATTTCACTGACTCTCGATGGTTCGGCAGGTTTAGTGAGTACGTCATAGATACCGTAGGTGTGAGCATCTTCATTAAACTCTTCTGATTTTTTCGATGTACACATGACAACCGGGATACTAGTCGTATCTGGATTCATCTTTATTTCTTTGGTTGCATCGACGCCATTCATTCCGGGCATTAAATGATCCATGAAAATAACATCGGGGTTATCATTGCCAGACAAGTACTCGAGTGCCTCCTCGCCAGACCCCACCATAGCTACATTTAGATTGATCTTTTCCAACAGTTTGCTCAAGGCAAAACGAGCCACTTTGGAATCGTCAACCAGTAGGGCGCTCTTGATTGTCATTACTTACCTCTATGTTACTTTTTTGCGCTTATTCGGCGCTTGTTTCTGTCTGTTGTTCCTGTTCGCTGCCAATACTGTGCGTGCTTAGATTCAGTATAATAGACATCTAACGGAATACTATTTTGCCAGTTTATCTGGCGCTTACGAGACTAATGCTGGTCACCAACCTTCTAGTTTCGGGCATTCGGTTGCACGATAGCTCTTGAGTCGATAGCAAACACCAGGCTCACTCGATCTAGCGGTAAAGACTTCACCCTCGGAGGTCGTCAGCGTCGCTTTTCCAAACGGTTTGCCGTCTTTAAATGTGCCGGTGATTTTACTGCCATTAGGATTCAGCATTTCGCCTTTGCCGTGATACAGGCCTTCGATGAACTGGCCAACATACTTCTTGCCATCAGCATAAACCTCGACGCCTTTACCGTGAAATAACCCATTAGAAAACGAGCCTTCGTAGTGGCCGCCATCGGGGTATGTTAATGATCCGCTGCCGTGGAACAGGTTGTCTGCAAAGCCGCCTACGTATAGCAAACCGTCTCTAGTTGTTAGTGAGCCTTGGCCATTTAGCACGCCATCTATCCAGTAACCGGTATAAATATCGCCACTAGCTTTGGTTAGCGTGCCGTCGCCATTAAATTTATTGTCGTTCATCTCGCCAACGTAGGTATCGCCTTCTGCTGTCGTTAAAGAACCTTCGCCTTTCATTTTTCCTTCGAACCACTGGCCTTGGTATTTCATTCCTGTGGCGTAACGCACTGTGCCATTACCATGGAATTTTCCGTTGACGAATGAGCCGTTGTAATCGAGTTGTGCATCTTCGATATATCTACCTTCGCCAGTTTTGATACCATTTTCCCAGATACCATTGACGTAGTTGACGGAGGTATAAAGTTCCAGGCGGGCGCTTAGGTTTTGAGTTTGACCTCTTCGGATATCAATGTTGGTGGTCCAGCTGGCATAGCCTGCTTTAGCAACTTCTACCTGATAACTCCCAGGTGTTAGATTTAGCTCGAGTCTTGTTGGTCCGTAGGGCTTGCCGTTAACCAGCACGATATCGTCATAGACATTGGATGTAACGACGACTTTGCCTGTAATAATAGGGGTTTGTTGTGGCTGGCTAATAGGCTCAGCGTATTCATTACTGGGCGTTGGCCGGCTTGACTCTATATCGTTGCTCGCATCACTTTCTGTTTTCTCATTTGATGTTTGCGTGACAAAAAGAGGAGATTCGTCAACTTCTTCGTCTTGAACGTCATCTTCGTTTTCGTCTGACGGATCGGTCTTGGTATTCGTTTTGTCTGAATATTCTGAGGTGTCAGTGCGTGAGGAGTCTGAGGCAATAGATACTTGGCCGTCACGCCCATCATAACTGTCATTGGAGTTGCCATTTAAATACGCAAGCCCCGCCGTCGCCAACAACATGGCGAGCAGAGCATTAATAAATAGCAGAGGTCTTAGATCGACCATATCGCTTAGTACCTTTCCTTTTATAGCTGTGCCGAGTGCAAACGCGTTCGTGTAGGGCTGCGGCAAAAAATAAGAAAACTGCAGGTGAAATGATTATTCATTACTAACAATAGTCTAGATGCTTGTTGAGAGATTTGCCGAATAAATAAAGTGATTTGCAATGTTAGTCACAAATCCTTCTTCTGATTTGTGATGTTCAATAACATTCAATATATGAGTAACTTACAGGATTATTTGATTGTGGGCTCTGAAGAGCGGTAAGAGGGGAATTGTCTGCTCGAATTTTGTACGTGATTAAGTTCCTAATACGGTAGGGCTTGCCCACTGGAACCTATTGTTGATAGGGTACGGTTCCACTAGTTTTAGTGCCTGTTTTTAGCCCTGAATCGACATGTTTCTTGTGCTTCCCGTTTGAACCAACATTAAGGTAATTAGGAATATATGTCTGCTTCACTTTCTCATGACGCATTTAAACTCATTCGCTCGCAGGCGATAGAAGCTCTCCATGTAGAGGCCCAAGAGTACGAGCACATCGGTACCGGCGCTCGGCATCTGCATTTTGCAGCGAACAATGCAGAGAATGTATTTTTGGTTGGCCTCAAAACGGTGCCGACTGATAACTCAGGCGTTGCACATATTCTTGAACACACTGCCCTGTGTGGCAGTGAAAAATACCCAGTCCGCGACCCTTTCTTTATGATGATACGGCGTTCGCTAAATACCTTTATGAATGCCTTTACGAGTAGTGACTGGACCGCTTATCCGTTTGCGAGTAAGAACAAAAAGGATTTTAACAATCTATTAGATGTCTACTTGGATGCCGTTTTCTTTTCGCGTTTAGATGAGATGGATTTTCTACAGGAAGGGCATCGAGTTGAATTCGAAGAAGCAGATAACGTCGATAGTGACCTGTGTTACAAAGGTGTTGTCTATAACGAAATGAAAGGTGCGATGAGTTCGCCGGTGAGTCAGCTCTGGCAGACATTGACTCGGCACTTATACCCTACGACAACCTATCACTATAATTCAGGCGGTGATCCCGAGCACATTACCGATCTCAGTTATACGCAGCTGCAAGACTTTTACAAAAAGCACTATCACCCGAGCAATGCTGTTTTCCTTACGTTTGGCGATATCCCAGCGTTTGAACATCAACAAAAATTTCACGATGCGGTTTTGTCTCGCTTCTCTGCTGAAGATCATGAGATCAATGTGCCGAATGAGAAACGCTATTGCGCGCCGATCCGTGTTTTGGAAAATTATCCCTTAGAGAAAGCCGAGTCTACTGAAAACAAAACGCATTTAGTGATGGCTTGGTTGTTAGATCATAGTTTCGATCTAGAGCAGAATTTAGAGGCGCATTTGCTGTCGAACGTATTGTTTGAGAATAGCGCAGCGCCTCTGCAACGAGTGCTAGAGGGCTCAGAGCTTGGACACGCGCCATCGCCTCTTTGCGGATTGGAAGATTCGAACAGAGAAATGGCGTTTGCGTGTGGGCTTGAAGGGAGCAATCCTGGGAGCGCGGAAGCGTTTGAGCAGGAGGTAATTGCCGTACTCGAAGAAGTCGCTGAGAATGGTGTTGCAAAAGAGCGACTAGAAGCCGTTTTGCACCAGTTGGAGTTAAGCCAGCGTGAAATTTCAGGCGACAGTTACCCTTATGGTTTGCAGATAATATTGGGAGCGCTATCGCCAATGTTGCACGGCGGAGACCCTGTTGCATTGCTTGATTTAGAGCCAGTACTGGTTAGCTTGCGAGAGCGCATTGAAGATCCGGAATACTTTAAAGGTTTGGTTAAAAAACTGTTGCTGGACAATGTTCACCGGGTCACGCTCACCATGCAGCCAGACCATAACTTCGAATCGGTGCGCGATGCTTTACTCCAAAAAGAGTTGGCGGCAAAAAAAGCTGAACTGACCGAGTCTGAAGCTAAGAAAGTTGTCGATCAAGCAGCGGCTCTTAATAAAAGACAGATGCAAAAAGACGACGAGTCTATTTTACCCAAAGTGGGTATTGAAGATGTTCCTCTTCATATGGCGTTTCCCAGTGCAAAAGAAAATACTGATGCAGAAGGTCGCCCTCACGTTACGTGCTATGAGCAGGGTACAAATGGGCTCGTGTATCAGCAAATCATTATCGACTTACCTGAGCTTACTGAGCGTCAGAGAGCACTGCTGCCGGTTTACTCAAATGTTGTGACTGAGCTTGGCCTTGCGGACGACTCTTATTTAGATGTGCAAAATCGTCAGTCTGCTACAACGGGAGGCATTGGCGCATTTTCGAGTGTGAAAGGCGGGGTTGATGATGAGCAAGATGTAAAAGGAGTGATGATATTCTCTGGTAAGGCGCTATCGCGCAATCATGACAAGCTAAGTGATCTGTTGCACGAAACCTTAGCGAGCGTTCGCTTTGATGAGTCGGCACGGGTTCGCGAGTTGGTTGCACAGATGCGTGCGAAGCGAGAGCAGTCTGTTACTAATAGCGGGCACAGCTTAGCGATGGGAGTAGCTGCGAGTGGTATGAGTCCGGTGGCACATTTGAGTTACTCGGTTGGCGGTATGCAAGGAATTAAGGCGATTAAAGCCTTGGATGACGAGTTGGATGATACTGTCCAGTTATCTGAATTGATGGGCGAGCTGTCTCAGATACATGAAGCGATTAAATTGGCATCTCGTCAGTTTTTGGTCGTTGCGGAGCCAGATGTTATTGAGGGAGTAGCCGGTTATATTTCGGGTTTGCATGCAGGATTTGTGTCACAGAAAGGCCTTCCAGCATTCGAATTACCAAAGATTCGTGAAACCGTTAAGCAAGCTTGGTTAACATCTACTCAGGTAAACTTTTGTGCGAAAGCTTACCCTACAGTGCCTGTCGGCCATAGTGATGCGCCAGCATTGTCGGTGTTAGGTGGTTTTTTGCGAAATGGATTTTTGCACCGCGCCATTCGTGAGCAGGGTGGCGCATATGGTGGCGGCGCAACGCAAGATTCAGCGACCGCTTCGTTCCGTTTTTATTCGTATCGGGACCCACGCTTGACCGAAACACTTGAGGACTTCGACGCCTCGCTTGAGTGGCTTCTGTCTGAGAATCATGATGAGGAAACCCTAGAGCAAGCGGTGCTGGGCGTCGTTTCTCAGATTGATAAGCCTCGCTCGCCAGCTGGTGAGGCTAAAGGTGACTTCCATAGTGATTTGTTTGGTCGTTCGCAGAGTCAGCGAGAGCAGTTTCGGGCTTCGGTATTAAAGGTTACGTTGGACGACTTAAAGCGTGTTTCTGCTAGTTATCTAACGGCCGATAGTGCAAGTACGGCGGTGATTACGAGTGCAGCACATAAAAAGGATGTTGATAGCTTGGGGCTGGTTGTTCACGAGCTCTAAACTATATGTTTAAGGGAGCAGGGCGAGAAGGCTTGCTCCCTTTTTTATGGTCAGCGATGTCATTGGGCCGATGCTGCGCTTATATTCAGCAGCGTCTTTTTATCTCGGCTTGAACCATTATTCGAGTCGCTATTTCTTCAACTGAGTAATGAGTCGTATTCATAAAGGGAATGCGCTCTCTACGATACATGAGCTCCACTTCTTCCACTTCATAATTACATTGTTTCATTGATGCATAGCGCGAGTTTGCTTTGCGCTCGTTTCGAATAAGAGATAATCGGTCAGGTTCAATGGTTAGCCCAAATAGTTTTTGTTTGAAGCTCTTGATCGACGCCGGTAACTTTTGGTCATCAATGTCTTCTTCGGTTAATGGGTAGTTCGCTGCTTTGATTCCATACTGCATGGCTAGGTATAGGCAGGTAGGTGTTTTGCCGCTGCGTGATACGCCGACGAGTATTACATCGGCCTCGTTGTAATAGCGAGTACGGGCACCATCGTCGTTGTCGAGTGCGTAGCTGATTGCCGAGATGCGATGATCGTACCCTCTATTTTCCGTGATCTTATTGCGCCCCACTCGATCAGAAGGTTGTTGTCCCAGTTCTTGTTCTAACGGGCCAAGAAATGCGGCGAAAACGTCAATCATAAAACAGTTGCTTGACGCGATAATGCTACGAATACGATCGTCCACCAATGTGTCGAAAATAATCGCTTTTGCATCGTTTCTAAGAGAGGCTTCGTTGATTTTTTCAACGGTTTCATTTGCTTTCTCAACGCTGTCTACGTAGGGCAATGTAATGCGCTCAAACTCAAACCCTTCAAAACGGCTGAGCAGGCTCATACCTAAAGCTTCGGAAGTGATTCCGGTCCCGTCGGACACAAAAAAAGCGGTGCGTTTTGTCGTCATATTGATATTAGGCTCGATAAAATTTAGGTGGCTGCGTCGCTTTGGTGCAGTAGATGCACAGAGTCGATAAGGCGCGCATTAAAGGTATTATTTGGCTTGCATTTTTACTCAACACACTAGCATAAAGTGTTATTATCCGCACATTGGTTTTGTGTGAATATTATCTTCCATCTCTTGAGCAGAGGTGGGCTTGTTAGGAGAAGGGTCTTGCAAGAATACGTAGTGTGGTTTGATGAACTTGGAATGGGTGACGTAGAACGCGTTGGAGGCAAAAATGCTTCGTTGGGAGAAATGATATCGAACCTCTCATCCAAGGCCGTTAGAGTGCCGAACGGTTTCGCGACAACGTCAGAGGCCTTTAGAGAGTTTATTAATGCCGACGGCTTGGCTGACCGGATTCATAAAGCGTTAGCGGAGTTGGATGTTCAAGATGTTAATGCGCTAGCTGATACCGGTGCTCGCATTCGATCATGGGTGATGGATGCGAGTTTTCCAGACGCTTTGAATAAAAGCATTGAATCTGCCTATGAAAAACTTCAAGAAGGGAATGAGCATTTAGCGGTTGCTGTTCGCTCTTCTGCGACAGCGGAAGATCTTCCCGAAGCGTCGTTTGCAGGCCAGCAAGAGACTTTCCTAAATGTAGAGGGCATCGCTAAGGTTAAGGCTGCTGTTAAAGAAGTATTTGCTTCTCTCTATAACGACCGTGCAATTTCTTATCGGGTTCATCATAATTTTGAGCATGCTGAAGTGGCGCTTTCTGCAGGTATTCAGCGCATGGTGCGCAGTGAAACCTCGTCAAGTGGCGTGATGTTCACCCTAGACACCGAGTCAGGGTTTCGTGATGTGGTCTTTATTACCTCGTCTTATGGCTTAGGCGAAACGGTTGTTCAGGGCGCTGTGAACCCAGATGAATTCTACGTACATAAACCCACTTATCAGGCCGGTCGGCCGGCTATATTGCGCCGTAATCTCGGTAGCAAAGCCATTAAAATGATTTACTCGTCAGCAGAAGACGAGTTGGTTGAAACCGTGAAAGTTGAACCGCATTTACGGCAGGTTTTCTCGCTAACCGATGCGGAAATCGAAGAACTCACCCGCCAAGCAATGATTATTGAAGAGCATTATCAGCGCCCGATGGATATCGAGTGGGCGAAGGATGGTGATGACGGGTTGATCTATATTGTTCAGGCTCGACCAGAAACGGTCAAAAGCCGCAGTAGTGCAACCGTGCTGGAGCGCTACCTAATGAATGAAACGGGTAATGTGCGGGTTGAAGGGCGCAGTATTGGTCAAAAAATCGGAAGCGGCCCGGTTAAGGTTGTCGACTCCATTGAAGATATGGACCAGGTCAACGACGGTGATGTATTGGTTACCGATATGACTGATCCAGATTGGGAGCCGGTGATGAAGCGAGCGTCTGCGATTGTGACGGACCGGGGTGGACGTACGTGCCACGCTGCGATTATTGCGCGTGAGCTAGGCATACCGGCGGTCGTTGGTTGCGGTGATGCAACGGAAGTGTTGACGTCAGGCGACCCGGTAACAGTTTCGTGTGCAGAAGGTGATACGGGTTATATTTATGAGGGTTTGCTGGACTTTGAGTTAAAAGCGAACAGTGTCGAGTCGATGCCCGACTTAGATATCAAACTCATGATGAACGTCGGTAACCCGGACAGAGCTTTCGATTTTCAGGCCTTACCAAATGATGGTGTAGGTCTGGCGCGTTTGGAGTTTATTATCAACCGCATGATTGGTGTACACCCTAAGGCGTTGCTAAATTTCGATACTTTGCCGCCTGAAGTGAAGGCAACGGTAGAGAAGCGAATTAGTGGTTATGACTCTCCAGTCGATTTTTATGTTTCTAAGTTGGTTGAGGGCATCTCGACATTAGCCGCGGCATTCTACCCCAAACGGGTCATCGTGCGTTTGTCGGACTTTAAATCTAACGAGTATGCCAACCTAATTGGCGGTGCTTTGTACGAGCCTGACGAAGAAAACCCAATGTTAGGATTTCGTGGTGCCTCGCGTTATATATCAGACACCTTTCGTGATTGCTTCTATTTAGAGTGTGAGGCATTTAAGCGTGTACGAAATGAAATGGGCTTTACCAACGTAGAGGTTATGGTTCCTTTCGTACGCACGCCGGGAGAGGCCAAGCAGGTTGTGGATTTGCTAGAAGAGAGAGGGCTAAAGCGCGGTGAAAACGGGCTTAAAGTTATTATGATGTGTGAGCTGCCAGCGAATGCGCTTCTTGCCGATCAGTTTCTTGAGCACTTTGATGGCTTCTCTATTGGGTCGAATGATTTGACTCAGTTGACGTTAGGTTTGGATCGAGACTCAGGGATCGTTGCGCACCTGTTTGACGAGCGAAATGATGCGATCACCTCTTTGATTGGTATGGCGATAGATGCTTGTAATAAGGCAGGTAAGTATGTCGGAATATGTGGGCAAGGCCCCTCTGATCATCCAGACTTTGCTAAGTGGCTGGTTGAGAAAGGTATCGACAGCGTTTCTTTGAATCCGGATTCGGTTCTGGATACTTGGTTCTTTTTGGCGGAAGACGCTTAAACAGATAGTGATGAGGTGAAGTATGACAGGTGCGTTGATTGTTACGCCTGATTTGTGCGATGAGTTCCCGGATAAGGTGAAAGTAGTTGAGCCAATGTTCGGGTGCTTTGGTGCTAGAGAGTCGTTTGGTGGAGAAATCGTTACGGTAAAGTGTTTCGAAGATAACTCTGTTGTTAAAGAACAGGTTGGCTTGCCCGGTCATGGCAAAGTGATGGTCGTCGACGGTGGTGGGTCTATGCGAAACGCTTTATTAGGGGATATGCTCGCAGAAAAAGCCGCCTCAAATGGTTGGGAAGGTTTAGTGATTTACGGGTGCGTCCGAGACGTTGACGTGATTGCAGAGACGGATCTAGGGGTTCATGCTCTGGGTTCAAATCCGCGGAAGACTGAAAAACGCGGTATTGGGGATCTGAACATTCCCGTTACATTTGGTGGCGTTACTTTTGTCCCGGGAGAGTTTGTCTACGCCGACAACAATGGTGTGATTGTGTCGGCCGAAAAGCTGGTTTAAGGTCTATGGCGTTATAAGCTGAGACCCATAAAAAAAGGCGAGTGATCGCCTTTTTTTATATTCCGATTTCCATGATTTCCATGCCTAATGAAAATCTATCTTCATCTTCTTCTGAGGTAATACAGCGAAGGACTTTTACTTTTGCATCTAGTGCAGGAAAGGCTTCGTTGTTGGAAGGTAGGCGTGTTGTACAAACCGTCCCCTCTTTTATCTCTTGTGTTGATTCTATCAGCATTCCTGTGCCACTCAAGTCGCGGCAATAAGCTTTAACCTGCTCACCTGTACCGTTCAACGTTAGGGTGACTTCGGTTTCAACCTTCATGCGGATGAAATCCCTTTTCTCGTTGTAATTCCGGATATTTAAATTTGCCATTTCGTTAGCACCTTTCGGGTTCGCGTCCCACTCTTTATATGTGCTAAATGCTCGTCTGTCAAAGAGCTTGGCGTTACGAACATGCAATAGTTGAGGAATCGTAAGGGCGGTCACAGTCTTTAACCCGGTTTTACAATTCGGGTTAAAGATCTATATGTTTACGAAGAGAAAGGTGGTTAGAGGGGTTAGGCCCAGCTATCGTTCTTTTTGGTAGGCTTTAGCATTGGCACAAGCAGAGCAAGTATAACGCCGAGAACAACAAGTCCGCCGCCCATTAGCATTGAGTTAGATTCTGAGCGATCTTTGAGTCGTATGTTTTCGACTTGCAGAAGCTCGAGTTCATTTCGAAGCTGTTCGTTGCTTTCACGCAGCTCGCGGCTTTTTCGGTCTAATGCGATGGCGTTGGCAGAGATTTTTTTAATGTCGGTCAGTTCTTTTGCATTTTTCTCTAAAGCGCTACTGGTATTTTTGTGATTTTTAGAGAGACCAGTGAACTCAGTTTTAAGTTCAGAAAGCTGTTTTTTTAACTCAGTGTTTTCGCGATTGCTGGCCGCTAGGTTTTTGCTTGCAGTGGCGAGCTTCATTTTTGCAATCGGCTCCATAGATAAGTATCGAGTCGGAAGGTATCCCTCTAGCCCGCTCGGGGTTTTTACTTTTGAATAGCCGTTGCTTTTGTCTTGTTCCAAAATCTCAAGCTTCAATCCGCTTTTGATTCCTTTGTGAATGATGCGAAAGCTAGTGCCAGCGCCGCTGCGCAGAGGAACTAAAAGTGTGTCGTCAATATAAGCCGTTTGAGCGCTTGCAGAGAGCGAGGCTAAGGTCAGAGCAAAAGCTAAAGAAAGTCTGATTATCATAGTAGAAACTGTTTTATCGCGTAAAAAATGACCGGCTATGATAACAAACTTTTTTGCCAGCGGGTGTGAAAAAAACGTTAGGCGTTATGGAAGTACTTTTTTGTACGGTTTAACGGTGACTTTTTCATAAACGCCTGCATGAATATACGGGTCGTTATCTGCCCAAGCTTGAGCCTCTTCAAGCGAAGAGAATTCCGCAACCACAAGGCTGCCGGTAAATCCTGCGGCGCCGGGATCTTCTGAATCAATCGCAGGGTGCGGACCTGCAATAAGTAGTCGACCCTCGTTCTTGAGCGCTTCTAAACGCGCAATATGGTCTGCTCGGGCCAATTTTCGTTTTGGAAGGCTGTTTGATACATCTTCGGCAATGATCGCGTAGTACATAGAATTATCTCACTGATGAATGATTTCTTCGAGTTCTAAACCGGTTAGTTGTTTTATTCGTTTAAACAAATAGATCATCGCGATAATCATCACGATCATGCATGGAATGGTGATGACGGGGTAACTAAGAAGGTTCATCGTGCCAAGTTCGTCATTGAATGCCGCCGTTCCGGAAGGGCTTGTGACAATATACTTCGCTAAGCCGTAGTTTAGGATCGCTGAAAGCAAAAACGAACCAGCAAGTATGTAGGTCGCGACTTTAAGTGCTTGGTTGAAATTACCAAGATTGTTGCTGCTCTCAAGTGCGTCATTCACTTTGTCGATTTGCAGGATTTTATCGTTGTAGATAAACGTTTTGACGAGCGGGTAGCGCGTTTTTAATGAAAGAATGGTGCCGATACCGATAATCAGCGGAATGCTTGCTTCCTTTATTGCGATATATTTGGGGTCGAGTTCGAGCAGGCCAATACTGCTTGTCAGCAAAATACTGATAAAGCCCAACGCAGGGATAAAACCAAATTTTTTCTCTTTCGCAAATTGATATAAGCCAAATAACAAGGGAAGTGATAGACCAAAAACCAGTGCGTAAATTGGTCCGAGGCTGTCGTCGCCACTAAGCTTTTTAAGAATGATCGTTGGCAATATGACGCAAATCAGCAGCTCGATTAGCAGATGACGGTTTTGATTTTTCGGTCGTGATGTCTCGGTCATAGTTTGTCCAGTGGCGAATTAAGCTGACCTATGGTTGCAATCAAAAAATATGCAGGCAGGTATACAGCTATCATTAAGCCTGAGATTATAGGGACTTACCGTTTCGGTTCAATACGCCAAAAGTAAGATTGGGAAATATTATGCAGTTCTCTACCTATGATTTGCATTGTCATAGCAATATGTCAGATGGTGAACTCTGCCCTGAGGAACTGGTCAGACGCGCAAAACGTAACGGAGTTGAGGTCTTATCATTGACCGACCATGACACCTTGGCTGGGCTTGAGCTGGCCGCCGCCACTGCTGTGCAGGAAGGTATCGAGCTAGTGCCTGGTATCGAGCTGTCGTGTCAATGGAACGGACATACCATCCATGTTTTGGGGCTTAATTTTTCGCTAGAGCACTCAAGTTTGTGGGACGCTCAAGTTTATCAAACCAAGGTGCGTGAAACGCGAAGCGAGATTATAGCTGAAAGGCTGCAGAAGAAAGGAATGCCTGATGTGCTGGGACTTGCGCGTAAGAATGCTAAATCCGGGGTTCCTGGCCGGCCGCACTTTGCTCAGGCGATGGTCGAAATGGAGTTGGTTAAAAATCACCAAGAAGCATTCAAGAAATTTCTAGGTAGCGGAAAGATAGGCGATGTGAAAAGCGGATGGCCTGAGTTAGCTGAAGTTATTCAGTGGATAACGCTAGCTGGTGGGTGTGCGGTGTTGGCTCACCCTCGAAAGTACTCGATGAGCTTGACGAAACTTCGAGCACTGATTGAGGAGTTTCGCGGCTGCGGAGGTCAGGGTATAGAGGTCGTCATGTCTGGTCAGAAGCAAGGAGAAATTGGTTTGCTAAGTGATTTATGCCATCGCTTTGAGATGGCGGCGTCCGTCGGCAGTGATTTTCATTCCACGCGCTTTCCTTGGGCCGATTTGGGGAGGGTTGCAAAGCTACCATCGACGGTAACTCCGATTTGGGAGTTATGGGGATGAAGGTGTTAGTGGTCGATGATCAGGCTGCCAATCGAATAATCCTGCGTCACCTGCTATTGGCAGAGGGGCACGAGTGTATTGAGGCGGAAAATGGTGAGGAGGCGGTTCGTTTTTTTGAGCGCCACCAGCCAGAGTTCGTCTTAATGGATATTATGATGCCTGTAATGGACGGCTATGAGGCAGCAGAAGCGATTAAGGGAATGTCTCTTGGGCGCTATGTGCCTATTATTTTTCTAACGGCTAAGACTGAGCAGGACTCGTTGATTCAATGCTTGGAATTTGGCGATGATTATCTTGTTAAGCCTATCAGTGAAATTTTGCTGAAGGCTAAAATTAACGCACATGTTCGCACGCAAGATCTAACGCAACAAATTAATGCTAAAAATGAAGAGCTAACTGCTCTGCACGATACTTT
>Ga0209495_1000327_pt1 | contig 38527 bp, 39 predicted proteins | sample EN1Hudsemesocosm_FD_184629 | JGI IMG/M metagenome (GOLD analysis project Ga0209495, IMG submission 184629) | Methane-oxidizing microbial communities from mesocosms in the Hudson Canyon - EN1E Hudson Canyon (SPAdes) (version 2) | ecosystem: Environmental > Aquatic > Marine > Cold seeps | place... | reverse complement strand
GAATGAGCATTCATTCTCAACTCGAGCGTTTCTAGACCTTTTAAGAATGTCCAAGCATTAAATGGGCTCATTGTTGGCCCTGCAGTACGTAGAAAGCCGTACACTTCTTCACCAACAAGCTGAGCATCACCAACAACAGCACCACCTATACAACGACCCTGACCATCAATATATTTAGTGGCTGAATGCACAACGATGTCAGCCCCAAAAGAGAGAGGTTGTTGTAATGCTGGTGTACAAAAGCAATTGTCGACAATTAATAAACAATCATGCGCCTTAGCCAAAGCTGACAATGCAGCTAAATCTGCCACTTCATTCATAGGATTTGAAGGTGTTTCTAAAAACAGTGCTTTAGTATTGGGCTTAATTGCTTGTTGCCAATCTTCAAGGTTAGTTAACGCTACATAATCCGTTTGCACACCAAACTTAGCTAAATATTTATCAAATAAAACACGCGTCGTTCCAAAAATACTGCGTGATGACACAATATGGTCACCTGCAGACAGTAATGCCATAAAGGTTGATAGTATTGCTGACATGCCTGATGAGGTTGCCACTGCTGACTCAGCACCTTCTAGTGATGCTAAACGCTGTTCAAAGGTGCGAACAGTTGGATTGGTAAAGCGTGAATAGATATTTCCTGGCTCATCTCCACCAAAACGTGCAGCTGCCTGCTCCGCACTATCAAATACATAACTTGATGTGAGAAAGATCGGTTCAGCATGCTCATTTTCATGAGTTCGTTGTTGTCCTGCGCGAACAGCACGAGTTGCAAAGCCTTGGTCTTTATAGGAATTGGTCATTTTGGGGCCACTAAAAATCAGAATAGTCTACGATTCTAAGGTAATATCTTCCATTGTGACTAGTGTTTTTACTTCTATTAATGAAAGATCGTCTGTTAGAGACGTTCCATCCATGAATTTTTTGACCGAATTTCTAATGTTAATTAAGCGACCATTTTCATCTGTTTTTGTCATTAAAAGCTGTTCAAATTCTGCTTGACCTAACATATCACCAACCTGATTTTCGGCTTCGGTTATTCCATCACTATAAATGTAAATAGCATCACCTGTTTCTAACCGTATATCCTCGCAATGCATTTCATCTTGTTGATAATTGGCCACGCCAAGAGGAAAATGCTTAGACTTGATTTTCTGCTTTATATCGCCAGTTTTACTGACTAACATAACATCTGGTAAGCCTGCATTCCAAATACGTGCAAATGTTCGTGTTGCATCGATATCAATTCCTGCAATACAACAGAAAATACCTGTTGGTAATAGTGCGTTTAATTTACTATTTAATTCTTCCATCAGAATTTCTAATGGCAAACCTTTTTGTGCCATAGCGCTATGTATAGACGATACTGGTACGGCTCCCAAAGCCGCCGGTAGGCCATGTCCAGTGAAATCACATAAAATCACCCTAAGAGCACCTGACGGTAAGACTATAGAAAGCATTAAATCACCACTGAATGTTCCCATAGGTTCACACCATGAAGATATTTCTGGCAAAATATCATTATTACTTGCAGTAATATTTTCAAATACATGGCGAGCAATTTTTTCTTCATTCTCTAACAGCTCTTGCTGACCTCGTAACTCCGCCATAGTTTGTTGTAATTTTGCATCAGATTTTTTCCATCGGGTAACATCTTGAATAATACCCGTGAATAATTTTGGCTCTGATGCTTCAATTTCATTGAATGAGATATAGATTGGGAACTCACTACCATCAACACGCTTAGCAATAGCTTCTCGACCACGACCAAACTCACCTTTGTCGCCAGTTTGAAGATATTGTCGTAAGTACTCCTCTTGCTCTGATGCAAATGGCTCTGTCATCAAGGTTTTAACATTTTTACCTATAATAAGTGCTGCGGGGTAGCCAAACATAATCTCAGCAGTTTTATTAAACGAATCAATAGCTCCTTCAGCTGTAATAGACACGATTGAGTCATCAGTCGAGTCTAAAATAGACTGCATTTTCATTTTCTGTTCATTGAGCGAATGTTCATTTTCTTTGCGTAATTGATTATCTTTTTCAAGCAAGTCAAACTGGTTCTTAACAAGCCCTGAAATCAAGCGATAAAACACAATACCAACAATGATTACCAACAACATGATAATGCCAACAACACCCCAAAGAATCATTCTATGCTCATAAGATTCTCGCTCTAAATAATCACTCAATGCGTCTATAAAGTAAATACTGTCATTCTGATAGTGAGTGTATTGAGGAAAAAACTGTTGATATAAATGAGATACAGTATCCTGATTAACAGAACCTACCTCTACCATAGCCAACACTTCGTTGACCACAAGTAAAAGCTCCTCAATATAAGGTGTTAATGCTGCTTCTTTCTCAGCTAATAATTTATTATTAGCGGCCAAATTTCGTTGCTTGCTTTTTTCTGTTACAACATCCTTTAAATACATAAGGTGCTTTGTATCTTGTAACAATTTACCTGCGACTTTGTCCGCTGAAACATCATTAACACTTGTATGCAATTGCAGCATACTATCCATCATTTCAGAAGCTAATAAATTTTGCTGCTGATGCAAGTGAATACGTTCAGAATCAAGGAGTTCTTGTTTACGGTGAAAATCTTGATACAGTTGACCAAGCAATATTGCAATCAGTAATAAAGTACTTATCACAATGAAGTAGCTTTTTAGATTAGGCGATGAATATAGTGCGTGCCCTGACGGTGTTTCAATAACATCCATATGTTTGATATTTCCAGTGACTGAAACTCTAGATAATAGCTGTTTAACCTAAAAATAGTAAATATTTTAGAGGTTAAACAGCTGATCCAGATCAAATTTATGGTTTATAAGAAATTGTTAACATTGCAGTACGATCCAAGCTATTGTAATTATTAACTGTTTGATATTCCTTATCAAATAAGTTGCTCACACTCGCCTGAAGCTGCCAATCTCGATCTAGCTGGTATCCAGCACGAATATCAACTAAGCCATAACCACCTAATCGTGTTGTATTGGCAGCATCATCAAAACTATGACCTCGTAGTTTCCAGCTAGCACCTGTTGACCATGCGCCCCATTGCTTGTCTGCATGGAGATTTGCTAAACGTTGTGCTCTACGAGCTAGAATATTACCAGTAGTTTCATCTTCTGGTTTTAAGAATGAAACATTAGCTGCAATATCCAAGCTAGCAACTACTGTTGAAACTTCAAATTCAATCCCTTTTATTTTGGCTTTATCTACATTTTCAGGTATATAGAAAGGTGCATTAGCAACAATTAGATCATCTATTTTAGTTTGATAAGCATGTAGTTCCCAGTTGATATTCTCAACACTTCCCATAAGTCCAAGCCCAAAACTTTTGGACTCTTCATGTTTAAGATCTGGATTACTTCCAAAAGGATGATATAAATCATTAAATGTAGGCGACTTAAACCCCGTTCCAGCACTTGCAACAAACTTTAACCCTTCCTGCAGTAAATATCCCCATTCTGCAGTACCAGTATTGTGCGTTCCGTATGCTTCATTATCATCGTGACGCGCGCTCAGTAACCAATTATGTTTGTTGGCTTTACCATTCCAACTAAGAAATGCAGCTTTATTATCACGCGAATCTTCATTATAGGTAGTATCACCATCAACATCATCAACACTATAATCTAAGCCTATATTTACTACATGATTATCATTAAGTTCTAGTAAGTTACTAACAGAAGCAAAACGATGACGAGTATTTGTTGCTCCATAAGTAAAATCATCACGTTGATCACGAGACTCAGAAATATTAACGTTTAGTTGCCACAAATCATTAATATCTAATTGTGATTTAAAACCAATAACTTGCTGGACACTCTCTTCTTTATATCTTCCGATCGAATCGAATCCGCTGTCATAGTCATTGAACCCCTCAGCTCGCAAATAGTTTATTCCGACATTGAAAGTATCACTGAAATTGTGATCTAAGTTAAGAGAAGCACTGTTATTTCGATAACTATCCTTGTCTGGATTATTTAGCTTAATACTACTAATACCATCTGTAGATTGATGATTAAAACTTAGATTGTAGCTCGTTTGTTCATTTCCGCCACTAACGCCTGCAGACACCTGTTTACTATCATGTGAACCATAACTGACTTTGGCATACGGAGTCACGCCTTGTTGACCTTTACGTGTGAAAATCTGAATAACACCACCAATAGCTTCAGCACCATACAGTCCAGAACGTGGCCCACGCACGATTTCGACTCGTTCGATTTGTTCTACAGGAAAATCTTGGATAGCAGGTGAACCTGCGGTGGCTGAATACCATTTAACACCATCAACTAATACGAGTACATGACTAGAGTTGGTTCCACGCATAAAAATACTGCTTTGCTTACCAATACCGCCACTTGTAGCGATATCAACCCCTGGTTGACGGGATAATAATGTAGGTAAATCAGTAATTTGCAGGCGTTCAATATCAGAACGGGTAATAACTGTCGTAGCTGCCAATACATTTTCTGATGGCATTCTATTTGCTGTTACCGTGATGGAATCAAGTGATTCTTCAGCATTGATAGAAAAAGAGCTTGCTGCAATTGCAGCGATCGTTAAACGTGCAGCTGCACGCAAGGCAAAGTGCCCATGTGAATGTTTCATTTTTTCTCCTAGGAGTCGCTCACCCGCGATCCTGAAATAGTAATTAACGTAAGTGTAAATGCTTACGAAGAAACTTCAGGCCGGTCTCCGGACTCATGTTGTGGTTTATCACCTTGCAAACCGCCTTCCCATGTTTTAAAACACAGTGACTAATGGTTTGTTTATCAACATTTACCGTTGCGGGGGCAGTGTTGGATTTATCTTTAAATTGTTAAAGACTCACCAGCTTCCCGTTTAACTTTGTCAGTATTTCAACTGTAAAGCACCTCAAGTAGCCGCGCACTATAAAATACCCTACCATTACAGTCAACTTTTTTGTTAGCATAATGCTTTAGTTTTTCGAGATACATCATGGCTGATAACCAAATAACTCGCCACAATCAACGCATGCAACGACAAAAATCTATTGTTGATGGACAAATCCAACAGGCTGACAAAGATAAAGGCTTGTTGTTGTGTATAACGGGTAATGGTAAAGGAAAAAGTTCATCTGGCTTTGGTATGGTTGCTCGTGCTCTAGGTCATGATATGCGAGTTGGTATTGTGCAGTTCATTAAAGGTGCTTGTAGTACAGGAGAAGAAACCTTCTTCCGCCGCTTTCCTAATGAAGTCGAATACCATGTCATGGGCGATGGTTTTACATGGGACACACAAAACCTAGAACAAGACATTGCATCAGCAAAATCTGGCTGGGAAGTTTGCAAGCGTTTATTAAGCGATTCTAGTATTGATGTGGTATTACTTGATGAACTTAATATTGTACTGAAAATGAAATATCTTGATATTAATACTGTTATTGCTGATATTGCCGACCGTCCAAACATGCAACATGTCATTATCACCGGTCGTGGTGCACCAGATGCGATCATTGAAGCTGCTGATACAGTGAGTCGAATTGATGATGTTAAACATGCTTTTCGTGCTGGAATCCAAGCTCAAAAAGGTATTGAGTTATAAAGTAATTGGCACAGACTTTGCTCTGTCATAAAACTGTAAAGTTACCCACATTATCTGTGGATAACTCTGTTAATAAGCTCTTTGAAAATCTGTAAGTGCTTCATATGATTGACTCACACTCAAAATGCTCACTTTTTAACCACCTTTTATTTCACCTTTAAAATCAAAGCCTTACACATCGGTTATTGTAAATCAACTACTTAGAGATGCTTTCTTGAGATTAGATTGATAAGCTAAATTAATTAGTGAATAACTTTTAAAATAAGCAAATTATTATTGTCCACTATATGGCATTCTTGAGGGGTAGTAGACACTATCCCCCATAAATAGGCGGGCTAAACAGATTCCGTTTCTGTTACCAAATCCAGAGCTAATTCACCCGCTCGGAGTACCACTCGAACATGACCGCCTTCGCTTAATTTACCGAACAATAATTCATCCGCTAATGGCCGTTTTATTTTCTCTTGAACTAATCGAGCCATAGGTCTTGCCCCCATAGCAACATCATACCCGTGTTCAGCTAACCATTGACGTGCATCATTATCAATTTCAAGTGTAACGTGTTTATCTTGTAATAACATTTCAAGTTCAAGCACGGCTTTGTCAGCAACACGTAAAATGGCATCGGCTGATAAAGGTTTAAATTGAATAATGCCATCAAGGCGGTTACGGAATTCTGGGCTGAAGGCACGTTTGATAATTTCCATACCATCCGTTTGATGATCTTGTTCTGTAAAGCCTATTGAAGAGCGCCCCATCTCTTGTGCACCAGCATTACTAGTCATAACAAGCACTACATTACGGAAATCAGCCTTACGACCATTATTGTCCGTTAGCGTTCCGTGATCCATAACTTGTAGAAGTAAATTAAATACATCGGGGTGTGCTTTTTCAATCTCATCAAGTAACAATACGGCATGAGGTTGTTTGGTAACCGCTTCTGTTAACAAACCACCTTGGTCATAACCTACATAGCCTGGAGGAGCACCAATCAAACGAGAGACGGTATGACTTTCCATATATTCAGACATATCAAAACGAATCAACTCAACACCTAAGTTATGGGCTAATTGACGTGTCACTTCTGTTTTACCGACACCTGTTGGACCAGCGAATAGGAAGGCACCTGTTGGACGTTCCGGATGACCTAAGCCTGAGCGAGCCATTTTAATTGCTGATGATAAGGTGGAGATAGCTTCATCTTGACCAAAGATGACATGTTTTAAATTTGCATCTAGGCTGCGTAAATTATCTTTATCAGTATTATTAACTGTTTTAGCTGGAATACGCGCTATCTTAGCAACGATATTCTGTACATCTGTTATACCAATCATTTTCTTGCGTTTTGATTTTGGTAAAATGCGTTGTGCAGCTCCTACTTCATCTAATACATCAATTGCCTTATCTGGTAAGAACCGATCATTAATATGTCGATCAGCAAGTTCAGCAGCTTGTTCTAATGCGGCATTTGTATAACGAACATTATGATGTTCTTCTAGACCCGGTTTAAGGCCTTTTAATATTTGGATTGTTTCAGCAACTGATGGTTCTGGCACATCAATTTTTTGGAAACGACGGGCCAAAGCGCGATCGTGTTCAAAAATACCTCGATACTCTTGAAAGGTCGTAGAACCAATACATTTCAACTCACCACTTGCTAGTAATGGCTTCAATAAATTGGCTGCATCCATAGCACTATTGCCTGCCGATCCTGCCCCTATTAGGGTATGAATTTCATCAATAAAAAGAACCGCATCTGGCTGCTGGCTTATTTCACGCAGTAATGCTTTTAGGCGTTTTTCAAAATCACCACGATACTTTGTTCCGGCAACTAAAGCACCCATATCAAGTGAATAAATAACAGCGTTTGTCAGTATTTCTGGCACTTCATTATGAACAATCCGACGAGCCAGGCCTTCCGCTAGTGCAGTTTTACCAACACCCGCCTCACCAACAAATAATGGATTATTCTTACGTCGACGACACAAAATCTGTAGCGTTCTTTCAATCTCATGTGCTCGGCCAATCAGTGGATCAATCTTACCTTCTTCAGCCAATACATTAAGATTGCTTGCATACAAACTAAGTGGATTCTTATTTTCTTGTGTTCCTTCCTGCTCAATTGTTGCATCCTGAGATGATGCCTCAATTGATTCGTCTGCACCACTATGAGTAATCGCGTTAACGACATCTAGGCGTGCGATATCTTGTTTTTGTAATAAATAAACAGACTGAGACTTTTGCTCGGAAAAGATAGAAACAAGTACATTTGCCCCTGTCACTTCACGACCATCAGAAGACTGAACATGCATTACAGCACGTTGTAATACTCGTTGAAATGCAAGAGTTGGCTGAGTTTCTCTCTCACTCTCTTCTGACAATGTATTGATATTATCGGCAAGAAAATCACTTAACTCTTGTCTTAATAAAGCAATATCGGCATCACATGCTGTCAGCACGGCTAATGCTTGGCCATTTTCCAATAGAGCAAGTAATAAGTGTTCTACCGTTAAAAACTCGTGAGAACGCTTTCGAGCATAACTAAAAGCTTGGCTTAAGGTTTGTTCTAACTCTTTACTTAGCATTTCTCTGCCTCTTTATCCGACAAGGTTAACTTACTCTTCTTCCATCGTGCATTGCAACGGATGACCATGCTGTTGTGCATAGCTATTTGCTTGTTCAACTTTTGCTTCAGCAATCTCAAAAGTAAAGATACCACATTGAGCCTGCCCTTCAGTATGTACCTGCATCATCGTTTTTGTCGCATTCTCATGACCCATGCTGAATAAATCTTCTAGCACCTCAATGACGAAGTCCATCGGTGTATAGTCATCATTCATCATCAGCACCCGATATTTAGGGGGCTGTTTCAAGTCTGGCTTTACTGGTGCTACGGTGACTTCATATTCACCGTGCCACTCATGATCTTGTTCATCACTCATGTTTATCTTTTACTCGCTTGCAGCTTGATCAATCATTGTTTTTAAATCGCCGTTTTCGAACATTTCTATAATAATGTCACAACCACCGACTAACTCACCCTTAATATACAATTGTGGAAATGTAGGCCAGTCAGCATAACGGTGTAAATTAGTGCGAACTTCAGGTTCAGCCAACACGTCAATATATGCAAATTCAGCGCCACATTGAGCTAAAGCTTGTGATGCACGACTTGAAAAACCACATTGTGGAAATTCAGGCGAACCTTTCATAAACAAGATAATGTCATTACCTTCGATTGCTTGTTTGATGTGATCCATTATGTCCATTGTAAAACCTCTTTAAATATAAATTTATATAAGTTGTGTATATCGGGTTGTTTGTAACAAAATTCAAGCTTTTATTTTAACTCAGCTGTAATAAACCCAATACACCTTCTAAACCGCAATAATTAAGTGCGGTATTCGCTTGTTGCTGTACTTTTGGTTTTGCATGGTAAGCAATGCTTAATCCTGCTTCATCCATCATTAATAAATCATTAGCACCATCACCCATAGCAACCACTTGAGAAGGTGAAATATCTAACTTTTCACAATGTGCTAACAAAAAATCTGCTTTTGCTTGAGCACCACAAATATCACCTTCTACCTCGCCCGTTAACTTACCATTATGCTCAGCGAGAACATTTGCCATTGTGAAGTCTAAACCTAAACGCTTCTTAAGTCGTTCAGTAAAGAAAGTAAATCCGCCAGATACTAAGGCTGTTTTGATATTTTGTTGCTGCAGTCCATTTAGCATTAACGCTGCACCAGAATTTAACTGCAGTCGTTCTGTATAAACACGTTCCAATGCACTTACTTCGAGCCCTTTCAATAATGACACGCGTTGACGTAATGAAGTTTCAAAATCGATCTCACCGCGCATTGCAGCTTCAGTAATTTCCGCCACTTGAGGTTTAACATTAATAAAGTCAGCAATTTCATCAACACACTCTATATTAATGAGTGTCGAGTCCATATCTGTTACTAATAATTTAGCTGTAACGGGTTCAAAGTCATCAGGCAGTAGGTTAATATCGAAATCATATGATGATTTCAGTGACTTCAAATCAGCATCTGATACTGATTGGCATGTAATCGTTGTATACACTGAATTATAGTTAAGCTTGCCAGCTATTTGTGCTGCAATTTTATCTGCAATATCGCGTGTCAGCGCCTGGCCTTGTAGGACTAATGTCGTCATTTATCTACTCTGAAGTAAAATTTAAGTACACAGTTCAAATACAATATCGGCGAGACTGATCACATAATCAGCTCGCCGATATAAACTTTAAATTTAGATGGTATTACTAAAACTGAGGCTTAATAGGCTCAGCATTATAGCGCTCTAAACTTGTCATAATTTCTGCGTGCGCTTCTTCACGTCCAACCCAACCTTCAAGCTTGACCCATTTGTTCTTTTCTAGATCTTTATAATGCTCAAAGAAGTGAGATAACTGTGACAATAAACGTGGTGATAAATCATCAATCTCTTTTACATCGTCATACATAGGATCATGTGGTACTGCGATAATTTTTGCATCTTCACCAGATTCATCAGTCATTTTTAACATGCCTACTGGACGACATTGAACCACTGAACCACTGATTAATGCATATGGGCTCACAACCAAAACATCAACCGGATCGCCATCATCAGATAAAGTGTGAGGAACATAACCATAGTTACATGGGTAAAACATAGCTGTGTTCATGAAACGGTCAACAAATAGCGCACCTGTTTCTTTGTCTACTTCATACTTCACTGGATCAGAATGAGATGGGATTTCAACGATAACATTGATATCACTAGGAAGATTTTTGCCAGATCCAACGCGGTCAAGATTCATAGAGGAATGACTCCAAAGAGTAAAAAGGGGTAATTATATAAGAAAGTACGGCTTAAACAAATATTAGCTTCAAAAAAGCAGCTCAATAATTCTATTATGCTTGAATTCTCCTAAATATTTTTCCATGACATATTTATAAGATTTAATGTCTAACTAAGCTCCATTTACATTAGGATCTAATGTAAATAATAAAGCCTGAACTAATAAAGAAACATCTTTTCTCTCACGTGCATCAACTTCAAATACAGCAGTACTATCCAATGACATCTTGTCCAGTTCAATACGATAATCATCCAGTTGTGGTTTATTCTTTTTATCCATTTGAGTAACTCCCACCACCACACTTGTTTCAGCAATAAAACTTTTAAAGGCATTTAGAAAAAACTTAAGGTCATTCGTAGGATTTTCACGCGTATTATCAACAAGTAAGACCAACCCTATCCCTCCAGAAGTTAATATATCCCACATAAAATCGAATCGCTCTTGTCCTGGAGTTCCATAAAGGTGAATTTGCTCACCATCATCTAATTTCAACACACCATAATCCATAGCAACTGTAGTCTGCTCTTTTCTACTTTTAGCCATATCACTTGCTTTAGTATCAGTTTTAATTGGTGCTGAGTCACTGATTGAAGAAATTGCAGTAGTTTTTCCAGCTCCAACAGGGCCTGTAAAAATAATTTTATAATCATTTCTTGCCATAATTCTATCCTTCCTTGCTATATAATTTACTCATAATCCTTGAAAAAAAGCTCAGCCTACTTGTCTGCTGAATCTTAGCTGGAAAAATTAGAGTATCCGACTCTCTTTTTGTTACACCTGAAATACTTAAAATATAACAAGCAGTATAGAGTGAGAAGACATATCGTTGAGGTATGGCTAACGCGTCAACTAAATTTATAATGGTTCTAGGAGATGAAAGCCAATAAGCTGTAATCCTCAATGCATAAGGAGTTACAATGAGCCGAGTAAAATTTGGCCAATATTTTAAATAAACAGGTGTATCTATCGGCGTACCTTTTGGCAGTCGACCTCTTGATGTCCACAATGAGATTTTCCATATAAATAACTCAAGATCGCGAAAGTTATCACTATGTTTACATTCACTAATAGCTGCCTGAGATCCAATCACTTCTGTTTTAATTTCATCACGTTGATCTTCTTTCAAAGTAACCACGCAAATTGCCTGTAACTGCCTATCTGTTAAATCAACATACACTTTATTCTCATTTGGGAATAGTGTTATAGGTCGCCACATCCCTGTCACTTTGATTATACTTTTCTCTTGTTTAGCCTTTAAATAAGCTCGATGAAAAATGCCGAGAAAAGATGTTTCCATATCGAAAAACAAATGTTCATGTTGGTCTGATTTAGTTAAATCAACATCTTCTTTATTACCGACAAACTCGATAAAATCTTGCTCATTAAGTAACTGACCAGCATGTCCGGCTGACTTCTCTCGCTCTGAATCGTTCTCTTCTTCCTCGATTCTTATAGCTACACTTGGCTGTGATTCAGTTTCAACATTAGATAGCTTATTCCTAATATCATCTAGAATAGTCAACAAATGATCAGCAACCATTGGTTTACGTAAGAAGTAGTGGTTATCCATATCTAGTGTTCTAATTGATGTTGTAATCAATGGATACGTTGAAAATTTCTTATTAAAACTTTCTAGATGCTCATCAGCATTTACACCATCCATATTAATAAGAAACACATCTGCATCTTCTTGATTACTTATTTCACATTGTCCATGACAAAATTTTTGGAAAAAGAAACTGAGCATATTTAAACTACGCTCATCCATCCCTAATACATAAATCTTCATATCGCCCACGTCTTTATCAGCCCAAGTTATAGAGTGATTTTCGATAATTTAGTCTTCAACTAAAGTACTCATTAAATCTATCATAAACTCAACATCTTCTTGTTCAAGTTTCTCCCATCCTTGGATCCCCATACTTTCTAATACGCCCTGACCTTTTTCTTCACTGGTCATAGCTTCTAAAATATGGAATAGTTCATCTCTTCTACTGGCAAGCTCAGGGCCGACTAATAATACATGTTGAATTATTTGGATCTGGCTGGTTACTAATGTCCTCATTTGATCTCGAACCATTGCAGATAGATCCTGATAAGCTTCTTCAAGGAAGAAACCTACATCGCATGTCCCCCTTAATAGTTGTTTTGCAACAAGAACATATGAATCACACTGAGTTATTTCAACATTATTAACATTTAGATCCGCGGGCTCAAGCATAATCATTCCCATCATATGTACATCCGGATCATCGGTTGTTGCTAACCTTGTGCCCGGTTTTAAATCTTCTACTGACTGAGTTTCACTCTCAGCATTAACAACAATAATTGCTTCATCTGCCTTAGCAGTCGGTTTTGCGATAGCAATAAATCCTTTTTCACGTACTAACATAGCCGCGTCATATGGATTTGCATAAATCAGATCAACCTTATCATCAAATATAGCTTGTCGCTGCTGTTCAAAATTGTCATAAAGCTCAAAATGGATCCCTTCAGAGAGCTGACGCTGCAAATAAGTATTAAATATCTGCCATCCTGCAATATGAGATGGTCCAAAGTCGGGACTAACTGTAAATTGATAAGCCATCATTAAGTCCTAAAATAAAGTGGGGTAAAGTTCAATACATTCTTGAACTCTTTTTCGTGATGGTTTGCGTCGTACTGACGTATAACCTTTCACTTCACCATTACGGATATTGGCAATTACCGTGGCATAAACCCAATAATAGGCTCCATCTTTACGCAAGTTCTTTACATACCCTTGCCAACGATTACCAGCTTGTACTGTGTCCCACAAATCTTTAAATGCAGCGGGTGGCATATCTGGATGACGCAAGATGTAATGAGGTTGACCGACAAGTTCATCTTCAGAAAACCCTGACATATCAATAAATGATTGATTAACATGGGTAATAACACCACTAGAGTCCGTTGAAGAAACAATTAACCGCCCTTCTGGATAAGGTATTTCAATATCAGAAACTAATATTTTCCTTTCTGCCCCATCATAATAATGCTGCAATGATTCTTGATAATCACCATGAACATCTTCTGAATTCATGTCCTGTAACATAAACTAAGCTCCCTTTACTCAGTAAAACCCTAAATCCACTATATTGGCCATTTCATATTTAATTTTCATACGCATTAGCTAGGTTAGTAAATAGCACCCGACTCATACCTGATATTTTCAGGAATTTATCAAGCTCTTCTGCAACAGTTGATTCCTGATAAGATTGTTGCATAACAAATAATGAAAAGCTGGTGATCGAATTAATCGAACTTAGTACTAAGGTCATTTTTTCTTTATCATCAGAAAATTCATTTATTACCAAAGAAATGAGCTCATTATTAATCATTGACATTGCACCAGCCATGAACTCAACTGGCAAATTAACCTTGACATGAATATCACCCACTTTATACATGAGTTCCGTACAATTAATATCAAACGGTCCAGTGAATAACGATTCAATCCATGCTAGGTGTGATTTTTTAAGTGATTCAAGCCGACCCTCAAGATAAGGGGCTGTCTCGGGTATTTTAGATAACCTAGCATAAAACTCATCAGTAACAGCTCCAAGCATTGGTTTTAGTTGTGCAGATACATCCAATAAACAGGCTTCACGTTCAGCTGTTAACCCTGTAAAGGACTTAGCATATCTTGTTAGTGCTTCAAAATCATGGCTATCTGACATATAAGCTCCCTAATTATTCTAAACGTTAAAGTAACTGAGCAATACTTTCTGCTGCACGCTTAATATCTAGAAATATCAAACCGAGTTTTGCATTTGATTTAGCAATTACCGTCACTACGGCATCTGACCCTGCATGAGTCATGACAACATAGCCATTTTCACCTTTAATCAATACTTGCTCTAATGTACCTCGAGCTAGTTCTTGAGAGGTACGATCTCCCAAAGAAAGCATCGCAGCACTCATAGCCCCCACTCTGTCCTCATCCATGCCCGCAGGTAATTCTGCTGCCATCATCAAACCATCTGTAGAAATCACTCCTGATGCTTCGATATCTGCTGAACTACCATTCAGATCACTTAAAATCGAACTTAACATATCTGATCTCATATTTTTCTCCCTAAAATAAATAACTTAACGTAACAATAAACCCTTATCGTACGATGACTTAACAAAAACCTATTCACCATAACGAATAGATAAAACCCATACTAACCTCATCAAAGCAGACTGGTTTAACAGTGGCACACCTTTTATTATTAATACGAATCGATGACCTCCTATCCACAAAGGCCAAAAACCAATCTGACCATTGCCTGATGCATCAACCACTGCCCAAGCACTTGTCTCAAGACTTAAATTATTCTTTAATAAACCTTGATGGCGATCATATATAGAAAATATATCGGCACTTAGTGCCGATAATTCTTCTGCTGTTTCATGAGGAAAACCTTGTGAACTTAAATAAAAACCCTGTTCATCTGCCAACAATACTTTGCCTGAATCAGATAATGCTCCTAACAACTCTGGCAATACATTTTCTAATTCGCCTTCTGGTGCTGTTTCTTGAAAATCCACACCTTGTATCCAGCCCAATGTTTGCATTCGATATAACAAACCAAGTAGATCACTTTCATTTGTCAGCCCGGCTAATGATAGTAATTCATCAATATTGAGAGGTAATGTCGCTGGTTTTTTTAAGAGTGTATGTAGTATTTTTCGTGATGGTAAATCAGCTTCTCCAGACACACAAAAATATGCCCCTGCAGGAGTTGGTGTCACATACACATTATTTGATAACTGGTAACTGTCAATATCGCTCATATTAATATTTCTCATAGCCAAATTCTTGAGCAAGCTGCTGCCACGAAGGCGGTAAATACAGACCCTTATCAATTAACTGTTCATAGCAATCTATAAATCCAGCTTTATCATGTGTTTTTTGGAATATTTCGAGTAGGTCATATTGCAGTTCTAATTTATTAGGATAAATAACGACTGCGTTTTTCAAGGCAAGTATTGCTTCATCAAGTTGTCCATACTCTAAATAACTCCTAGCTTCATCTATAATCGTGCTGCTACTTTCTTCACTATCATTTTCTTTTACAATAAAAGGTATGCCAGAATTGTTTCCAGAGTGAAGCAAAGACTGACTTATATCGACAAGGTCAGATTGGAGAAATGAATCTAAAGGGGAGGTCTGATTTAATATAGAGAGTTGTGTCTCTGACAATAGAAATTGGGCAGAAGATAGCATTCTTGTACGTAATGCTCGCCCTTTATCACCTAACACTAAAAATAGGTCAATTAGGCTGTTATAAGCAGCTTCATTTTTCTTGTGCTCAATAAAAATGAGTATTCGCTGTATATGACTTAGTAAATCACTAGGAGATCGCGTTATTTTATGGGCCAACGTATCAGTAATCATTTTGGGCAAACAATTACTATCTGATAAGGATAATCTGTTCATTTGTAGAAAAGCAGGCTCAATAACTTCACCTTCTATCATTTCCACTAATTTTGAATCATCCTTGTTATTAACAACTATTCGCATATAGTTTAAGGCTCCTTCCCTCCACTTAATCCCCCTTCTTGGGCTTAAGTTTAATCTAATTATTTATGGAATATACATGCTATATCACACATTTCTCACGTCATATAACACAGGTTATTTTCACCCGTATTCCAAATGGTTTCTGTTAACTAGATAACACGCTTTTTGAATCAGTCTAAAATAATATTGTTAGAAGTAATTTCAACCACCTCAGTAAAAGTTTCTAATGGCTGAGACTATAGCCTTCTTCACTTTGGAAAAAATATTGCGGTTCAAAGTACATTTTTCACAACAGCTATTTTAATTTCAGTAAGTACAATCCTATGATTATTAAAATGAATGAAAAGATTTGTTTTAATATATTTACTGGTAACCGTTTAGCTAGTCTTGCCCCAATCAAAGCAAATAATATGCTCGTGCTAATAATCCCAAAGAATGCCTGCCAATGGATAACACCTGTCTGCCATATACTTGTTGTTGAATAACGATCTTGACCAAAGATCAAAAAACTAATAACAGCTGCAACTGAAATTGGAAAACCACATGCTGCAGATGTCCCAATTGCACGTTGTATTGATTGTTTTGCCATCACTAAATAAGGCACAACGAACGATCCGCCCCCTATCCCCAATAATGCAGAAAGACTTCCCACCACCGTGCCAACACTAAAAAGTATTGGTTGCTTTAATAAGCGCTCATCAATCGTTGATGATATTGGAAGCCACATTTGAATAACAACAAGAAAGACATAGACAGAAAAACATTGCTGTAAGAAATCATTTGTTAATACCGTGGCAAAAAAAGCACCTAAAAAACCTCCTAATATTAATCCAGGTGAAAATCTAGCAACAACTTGCCAATTAATATTCTTATTTTGATGATGCGCGTACATTGACGACAGTGATGTAATTATTATTGTCATTAACGACGTACCGATTGCCACATGAATTAGCTGTGATTCAGGTTGACCTTGCATACTAAAAACAACGACTAATGCCGGTACAACAACCAAGCCACCACCTAAACCAAGTAAACCGGCAAAGAGACCTGTAAAAACACCTATTAAGGCAAAAATACCCCACTCAAACATAACTAATTAATCGTTCCAATATCACATCAACTTTACACACCTCAATAATACAGGTATAAAAAGTGTCGTACCATGAATATCCATGTTTAAGGAATTACACCGTTTAATCTTTCATTAACAAATATAAGAAGTGAGGTTTAGCCTATGTCATCATTGAGTTACCTACCAGTCGTACTGGGGGTTTTTGGTTTATTTTGCGCGTTTTTAGTTTATAACAAAATGAAAGCTGCGCCAGCAGGGTCAGGAAAAGTCGTTGAAATTGGTGACCAAATTCATTTAGGTGCCATGGTATTTATGAAGGCTGAATATTCTCGCCTCGCGATATTCTGTGTGATATGTATTTTAGCATTAGGTTTTTCTGATCTAGGCTGGAACACTGCATCCGCCTTTTTATTAGGTGCTATTTGTTCGGGTACTGCTGGTTATATTGGTATGTATGCTGCAACTAAAGCTAATGTGCGTACAGCTACTGCTGCGCAAGACCAAGGTGCATCAGCCGCTTTGACTGTAGCCTTCTTTGGTGGCTCAGTTATGGGACTAACTGTCGCTGCAATGGGTTTATTAGGTTTAGGTATCTTATATTTAGCGTTTGGTAGTGACCCTCATACTGCACATGTTATTCATGGTTTTGGTATGGGCGCTTCATCTGTTGCCTTATTCTCTCGTGTCGGTGGTGGTATCTTCACTAAAAGTGCCGATGTCGGTGCTGACTTGGTAGGTAAAATTGAAGCTGGCATCCCCGAAGATGATCCCCGCAACCCAGGTGTTATCGCTGACAATGTAGGTGATAATGTCGGTGATGTTGCTGGGATGGGATCTGATATTTTTGAATCTTATTGTGGTTCTATGATTGCCAGTATCGCTATTGCAGCCACCATGAGTGCAGCAGCAATTGCAACATTGGCCAGTAGTCAACAAGTATTAATGTTTATGCCGCTCGCATTAGCATCAATTGGTTTACTCTGTTCAATCGCGGGTATTTATGCTGTTAAAGTCTTCTCAGCTAAAAGCCCGGAAGTTGCATTACGTATTGGCACAATGGGTGCATCCGTACTCTTTATTGCTGTTGCTTACGTGCTCATCACTCAGTTAGGCGGCACTATTAATTTGTGGATAGCGGTTCTTACCGGTGCTATTGGTGGAATCATTATCGGCCTAGTGACTGAATATTACACCGGTGGTGCACCAGTAAGAAAGCTGGCTAAAGATGGTGAGACAGGCCCTGCTACGGTAATGATCAGTGGTCTAGCGTTGGGTATGCAATCTGTTGCTATTCCCGTACTTACTATTGCTGCCATTATTTATACTTCCAGTCACTATGCGGGTCTATATGGTGTTGGTATTGCAGCTGTAGGCATGTTGGCGACTGTCGGCATTACCATGGCAATTGACGCTTACGGCCCTGTTGCCGATAATGCAGGTGGTATTGCTGAAATGGCTGAAATGGGGTCGGAAACCCGCGAAATTACCGACTCATTGGATGAACTTGGCAATACTACAGCTGCGATTGGTAAAGGGTTTGCTATTGGTGCAGCAGCATTAGCTGCCTTAGCATTAATTGGCGCCTACATTGAGACAGTAAACGTCGAATCCATCAAGCAAGGTAGCGAGGCAATGCAGTTGCTCATCAATGATCCTATCGTATTGGTTGGCATGTTCTTAGGTGGAATTTTTCCATTCTTAGTAAGTTCCATGACCATGACAGCCGTGGGTGATGCTGCTTTCGATATGATCCACGAAATTCGGCGTCAATTTAGAGAGATTCCCGGCTTATTAGAAGGCACTGCAAAGCCTGATACTGCACGTTGTGTTGATATCGCAACTAAAGCGGCTTTGAAGAAAATGATTATGCCTGGCGTATTAGCAGTGGGGGCACCGGTAGTGGTTGGCTTTGGTCTTGGTCCAGTGGCATTAGGCGGCATGTTGGGTGGTGCTTTAATTACCGGCGTCATGATGGCCTTAATGATGGCAAATGCGGGTGGTGCTTGGGATAACGCTAAGAAATTTGTCGAAAAAGGTAATCTTGGTGGTAAGGGATCCGATGTTCATACGGCAGTAGTTGTCGGTGATACAGTTGGCGATCCATTAAAAGATACTTCTGGCCCAGCAATGAATATCTTAATTAATGTAATGGCGATAGTTAGCTTAGTGATCGCGCCACTTCTGGTCTAAGTTTCACCTTTTAACGAAACTAAAAAGGCCACGATTATCGTGGCCTTTTTTATTGAAAGAACAATGACAACACACAATACTATTAACCATAAAAAAATATTGCATCTAGCTGGCCCCATGATATTAGCTAATATCTCTATTCCTCTTCTAGGAATGGTTGATACAGCAGTTATCGGTCATCTAGACTCTGCTCATTATCTTGGTGGTGTTGCAGTGGCTAGCTTGATCTTCAGTTTCCTATTCTGGGGATTTGGCTTCTTACGCATGGCCACCACGGGTTTAATAGCTCAAGCACATGGTGAAGCTAATGAAAAACTATCCTTAAAAATACTACAACACTCACTCATCCTTGCCCTGTGCATTGCTATAGGCATTTTACTTTTACAGTCGCCTATTTCACGTCTTGCCTTCACTATTATTGATAGCAGTGAGCTTATAACTAAAGCCGCTGTTACCTATTATGATATTCGGATTTGGAGCAGCCCTGCCATTCTCATCAACTACGTTATTTTAGGTTGGTTAATCGGAAAAAGTTTAACTACGCAAGCCTTGTATCTAGTTTTATCAGTCACAATCAGCAATATGATTCTCGATCTGATTTTCGTTAATGTCTTTGGGATGAATGTTGATGGGGTTGCACTAGCTTCAGTCATTGCTGAATTCATTGGTCTATTTGTAGGCATAAAACTCCTGATGCAGCATGGAGTAGGTCGAGCTTTGTTCTCACAGGATCATGATACCCATTTAACAGACCAAAACTGGTTCAATTTACATGGCAATATATTTATTCGTAGCCTGTGCCTTATATTCAGTATTGCTTTCTTTACTGCTCAAGGTGCTAAACAAGGCGAAATCATACTCGCAGCAAATGCTGTTTTAGTTAACTTTATTGTCTTAATGGCTTTTGTACTTGATGGTTTTGCCAATGCTATCGAAGTCATTGCAGGAAAGGCGATAGGAAGTAAAAACAAACATCAGCTAAGACAAGGACTGATACTAACTGGTGTTTGGACATTCTCTCTCGCCAGTCTATTTAGTGTTAGTTATAGTCTCTTTGGTTCAGGGTTAATTAGTCTATTAACCTCTATTCCAGAAGTTGTTTCAATTGCAAACCAATACCTTATTTGGCTAATCATAATGCCTGTGGTTGCCGTATGGAGCTTCCTATTTGATGGACTATTTATCGGTGCAACACGTAGCGTAGAGATGCGCAATACCATGTTATTTTCTACTTTCATTTGTTACTTGCCTGCATGGTATTTGTTACAAGGTTTACAAAATCACGGACTCTGGTTTGCCCTACTCATCTTCTTTGCAGCACGTGGAATCAGTCAAGCATTTTACCTGCCTAAAATATTAGCCTTTAAATAACCGTAACTATGTTGTGTTATTAATGCAAAACCTATATGATAATCATTATCATTTAGATTTGAGATTTAGTATGACCTCTTTATTTCGTTTATCGACACTATCTCCTGGGCAATCTGCTACGGTACAAGCTATCCACGTCGACTCCGCTTTTCAGTTTCGATTGAACGCACTAGGCTTTCGTATCGGTAAGCCTCTCGAACTTATTCGTATCGCTCCATTTAATGGACCTTTGCATATAAAACTAGGTAATACTGAAGTCATGTTACGTCAGCAAGATGCGGATAATATTGAGGTATTAATGTGAAACGTATCGCACTGATCGGCATGCCCAATGCTGGTAAATCAACCCTATTTAATAGAATGAGTGGTGCCAGCGCCAAAGTCGCTAATTGGCCCGGTGTAACGGTCGACTTACTTTCAGCAAAACTATTACTCGCTGGAGCGATAACAGAGCTTGTCGATCTGCCTGGCATATATGACTTACATGGCTTTTCTGACGACGAGCAAGTTGTTAGACATTTTTTATGCAACAATAGCATCGATCTTGTTCTTATCGTTGCTAACGCTAGTCAGGTAGACAGACAACTTACCCTTGCATTGCAACTTAAGTCATTAGGATTACCCGCTGTCTTATTACTCAATATGGCAGATGAGGCGAAACAACATGGTATTACCATTGATACTGAACAACTTGGTGATGAACTAGGCTATCCAGCAGCCATATTCAGCGCTAAATATGGCCAAGGCTATGGTGAAGTTTACCAACTCATTGAAAGTGAGTTACAAAATAGCCAAGCCATGCCAACACTTTCCTTAGAGCATGATTTTGCCGTTGATCAAGCAGTTGAAACTAAACTTGAACAAATCATTCGCCATAGTGTTGATATGCCTATTCAAGCGGGCCACTCTACTACCGAAAAAATTGATAAAGTCATGCTTCACCCATGGGTGGGTTTACCGTTATTTTTCACCATAATGTTCCTGATGTTTCAAGCAGTCTATACCTTAGGTGCACCACTACAAGATGCTGTCGCATGGTTACTTGAAGGGTTTCGTGATATTGCTTTAGCACCTCTTTTATCTAGTCTGCCTACGCTATTAAACAGCTTTCTATTAGAAGGTGTATATGATGGCGTCGCGACAGTGGCATCATTTGTCCCTGTCATCATTCTATTCTTCTTGTTTATGGCCATAATTGAAGATAGTGGTTATTTGTCTCGTGCGGCATTTTTAATGGATGCCTTAATGAACAAAATGGGCTTGGATGGTCGTAGTTTTGTGATGTTATTAATGGGCTTTGGTTGTAATGTTCCAGCACTAATGGGAACACGAACAATGCGTAGCCGTGGTCTACGATTACTGACAATGATGGTTATCCCTTTCTCACTATGTAGTGCTCGCTTACAAGTATTTGTTTTTATGACCACCGCTTTGTTTGCACCTAGCCAAGCACCATTGGTCTTATTTAGCCTTTATCTAATGACCTTTGTCACCGTAATTGTGACTGCATTATTATTTAAAGGCCAGTTTAATAGCCAAGAACCTTTTGCACTTGAATTACCTCCTTACCGCTTTCCAACAACACGTCAGATGATATTACGTGGTTGGCATGAAATCCGTCATTTTCTACGTCGAGCAACAAAGTTTATTACAATAGGTGTTGTACTAGTTTGGATATTAACGCATATGCCTTTCGGCGTTGAACCTGCAAGTGCAGCTAGCTGGTCAGGAATGATTGGCGAATTCATGCAACCTATTCTTTCTCCAGCCGGTATTACCCCAGAATTAACCGTAGCACTCATCTTTGGCTTTGTTGCTAAAGAGATTGTTATTGGTGCTTTAGCAGTTATTTATGGATTAGAAGGTAGTTCATTAATGCAAGGTATTGCTCAACAAATAGACTGGGTACAAGCTTATAGCTTTATGCTATTTACGCTTATCTACACACCTTGTTTAGCAACGGTTGCCACACTCCGAGCAGAAGCTAAATCAGCATGGTATACGACATTATCATTAGCTTGGCCGTTGACCTTAGCATGGACGATTAGTACAGGCTTTTATCAAGCAGCACGTGCACTTGGCTACTAGCAGCTTTAAATTGTAACGCTAATATCCCATGACTCATTAGATTTACGTCGATCATTACCTTTTCGGCGGTCCTCTTTATCAAGTTCAAATCTGATCATCTCACGCTGATCTTTACCTGTCCGACGCTCACTATTACGCCTATCAGCAGCAGAATTTTTTTCCTGTTGTAGCTCCGTAGAATCAGACATAATATATCCCCCTAATATTTGCCCTAACAATTTTACTATAGCTGAATTTCACTAGCCGAGTTTAATTTTCATCCAAACTATGGCGTGGTTACTATCGCTACCCGTACTGCATTAAGACTTAATTGAGCTGACTGAAGATATTTTTCTAATAAAGATTCTGACTCTTCAATATAGAGGATTTCTTCTTCACGAATATTAGAGTTCACTTCTGCTAACGCTTTCAGTCGTTCATGTTCAGGCTGCAATGATTCATGCATCATCTTAATCGCTTCTTGCACAATAGCATCTTGCTTCTTAGCAGCTAAACTCTGTGCTTGCGTAATTAGCTCTGTAATCTTTGACCTTGCATGGCGAATAAGTTCTTGTGCTGTTGCTTTTGGTATGCGACCTGCTAAGCCATTAAACTCTGTTTCATCCAATACTTTACTAAAATCACGGCCATCTTCATTAGTCACTACTCGTAGATACGAATGGTTAAGATAACGACCTAATTGCAATGATCGTGGTGCAGGACAGTTAAGAGTTAAAATCGCTTCTAACAATAATGTTCCAGCAGGAAACTGTTCTGTTTCTAGAGTACAAAAGGCACTATTACCAAAGTCACTATTAATCACCATATCAAGACTACCCAGCACCATCGGGTGCTCCCAACTCAGAAATGACATGTCTTCCCGAACTAGAGCACGATGGCGTTGATAGGTAGCAGTTACACCATCTTCAGGTAAATCAGGAAACTGATGGTGCAACATATGATTACCAGGTTCGAGAATAATACTGTCGGCACTATGTAATTGTTGTTCAACGCCGAATTGATCAAAAACTCGATCCATAAATGCTGTTAACTCAGATACCTGACTTGCTTCCTCAAGATCAGCAATAAGCTCATTAGCCACTGGTAGATTGCACGAGTTCAACTCTAATAAGCGATCACGACCTTGTTGTAATGTTGTTATGGTTTCAGCAGTCAGTGACTGCGTCCGCTCAATTAAGGCTGCAATAGCTGCTTTGTCATTTGGAGCATTTAAACAACTGTCTAAGTCATCTTTCATAGTTTGATAGATGGCGCCTCCAGCAGGAAAAACCTGCTCAAAAGCATTCATGCCTTGGTTATACCAATTAAGTAATACATCCTGAGCAGTATTCTCATAATACGGCACATGAAGTTGTACATTATGTTTTTGACCAATACGATCTAATCGTCCAATACGTTGCTCTAATAAGTCAGGATTTAACGGTAAATCAAATAAAACTAAGTGATGTGAAAACTGGAAGTTACGACCTTCACTACCAATTTCAGAACAAATAAGTACTTGAGCGCCCTCTTCTTCATCAGAAAAATAAGCTGCCGCACGATCACGGTTAACCAAGGTTAATCCTTCATGAAACACTGATGTACGAATGCCAACTTTGGTACGAAGATGTAGTTCTAATTCTTGAGCAGTTGATGCCTGGGCACAAATGATCAATATTTTGTGCAACTTATTATCAGCCAACCAATTAGCTAGCCACTCAACACGAGTATCACTTTCAAGCCAGTCATCACCAATACATGTTTCAGCTTGTAATAAGCCTAATTTGTCTTGTGTAGCAGCATTAGCAAGGTAAGACTCAGGTGCAGTTAAAGCATAGCTGTGCAGTTGACGTTGAGGGAAGCCAGTGACGGCATCACGCGTATTTCTGAACAGAATTCGTCCCGTACCATGTCGATCTAATAAAGCATTTATTGCTGAATCACGCTCGGCTCCAAAATCACCTGACTGCTCTATTTTCAAGAAAGCATCTTTACCTAAATACTGCTCAATATCAGCCTGATAACTCGCTAATTTTTGTTGAGCATCATCATCCACTAACTGACTCACTAACTTGCTGATAGGTTGATAACTCGCTTCTTGCTGACGGAATTTAGCCAAATCAAAATAACGATCAGGATCTAATAATCGTAAACGTGCAAAATGACTTTCTAGCCCTAATTGCTCCGGTGTCGCCGTCAGTAATAATAAGCCTGATACTTCACGAGCTAAACCGTCAATGCACTGATATTCTGGACTAGCTAAGTCTTCGTCCCAACGTAAATGATGTGCCTCATCAACAATCATTAAATCCCACTGTGTATTAAGAGCATCCTCATAAATATTAGGATATGACGTCAACATAGATAAACTACACAGCATCAACTGGCCACTTTCAAATGGATTGAGTTCACCGGCTTCTAATAAACCATCATGGCGATCCTCATCCATAATCGTAAACTGCAGATTAAAGCGACGTAACATCTCGACTAACCACTGATGAATCAAGCTATCAGGCACAACAATTAATACACGTTCTGCTCGCCCGGTAATCAGTTGTTGATGAATAATTAGACCGGCTTCAATAGTTTTACCCAGTCCTACTTCATCCGCTAACAGAACCCGAGGAGCATGACGCTGCGAGACTTGATGGGCAATATAAAGCTGATGAGGTAATAGCTGTACACGAGCGCCCATTAAACCAAAAACAGATGAAGATTGAAGTCGATGCTGATGTGCTAAAGCATCGGTGCGTAATTGAAATTGGCTATTTTTATCGACCTGTCCAGCAAACAATCTATCTTGTGGCTGGCTAAATTGCACAAAGCTATTGAGATCCATTTCATGAATGCTAATTTCATTACCGTCATCGTCATCACCTTGATAGATCAGGCAGTCATTCAATTCATGGCGTGCTGTGATGATAAAACTAACATCTTCATTTGTTTTTACACGATCGCCAACAGGATATTGTACTCGACTTAATGGTGCTATATTCGCCGCATAAGTGCGTTGTTCACCTGCAGCGGGGAAGCTCACCTCAATTCGACGTCCAGTACACTCCCTGATAATACCTAGACCTAACTCTGCTTCGCTATTACTAATCCAGCGCTGTCCTACTTCATACTCTGTTTCTGCCAAAGTTTAAACCTTAATCTATGTTTTTCCGCTCTGTCATCCTCGCAAATACGAGGCTCCATGGATTGCTCAAATAAGCACTATCGTTGAATCCCCTCCTTCGAGGGAATGACAAAATTATTTCCTACACTACTTCATGTAAAGCTAATCTCATTGCTCTTAAAAAAGCCTAAGCTATTTAATCTTACGAGCTCGAATACTGCGCCCTTTAACTTTACCCTGAGCTAGGTAATTTAATGCTTGCCTTACTGCCGAACTTTCTAGAGCCACATAACTCGACATATCAAAGATATCTATTTTGCCGATTTGCATTCCTGTTAGACCAGCCTCACCTGTTAATGCACCCAAAATATCACCCGGACGAAGTTTATTTTTACGACCAGAATCTAATTGAATCGTCACCATCGGTGCTTGTAAGGTATAACTTGAAAGTCGATCTAAAGACTCCGGCACATCACAAATGCTGGGTTTCTTTTGATAGTCAGCAACCGCGTTCACTCGAAACTGCTCTGCTTGAGTAAATAGACTGAGTGCAATACCCTTTTCACCTGCGCGGCCTGTTCGACCAATTCTATGTATATAAATTTCTGGGTCACGTGGTAATTCGTAGTTAATCACTGCTTTAAGCGATTTGATATCTAAACCACGAGCAGCCACATCAGTTGCCACTAAAACGGCACAACTATTATTTCCAAATCGAACCAAGACTTGATCACGTTCGCGCTGATCGAGGTCGCCATGTATAGCTAAGGCATCAATATGATGGCCACGAAGGAAATCAGCCACCTCATCACATTGTATTTTGGTATGGCAAAATACAATGGCATTTTCTGGTTGATAGTGCTCGAATAATCCTAATAGGCTGTTATTTTTTTGATTTTTGTTAACTTCATAAAATAACTGTTCAATCACGCTTTCTTTATGTTCTGATTCAACTGTCACTCTCACTGGGTTACGTTGAATAGAACGACTCATTTTCTCAATGGTATCAGGGTAGGTTGCCGAGAATAATAATGTCTGACGTTGTTTTGGTGTGTAAGAAATAATGTCATCCATCACCTCAGAAAAACCCATGTCCAACATACGATCAGCTTCATCTAATACCAGGGTTTTTAGACCATCTAGTTTTAATGTGCCTTTGCGTAAGTGATCTTGCAGGCGTCCCGGCGTGCCAACGACAATATGAGCCCCATGTTCAAGCGAACCGATTTGCGGGCCTAAAGGCTTACCGCCACAGATCAAAACAAGTTTAATATTTTGGGTGAATCTAGCGAGTCTGCGCAGCTCTTTACCGACTTGATCGGCTAATTCACGTGTTGGACAAATAACTAAAGCCTGAACACCGAAGAAGCGTGGATTAATATTATTAAGTAAACCAACACCGAATGCAGCAGTCTTACCACTTCCTGTTTTTGCCTTAGCAATCAGGTCCTTACCTTTTAATACTTGCGGTAAACTTTGCGCCTGAATTGGCGTCATTTTTTTGTAGCCAAGCGACTCTAAATTGGCGATTTGTGCAGGCGAGATTGAGAGGGATGAAAAACTATCGCTAGCCATGAGAGATTACCGCTGATAAATCAGCAGATCATACCAGAGACAGCGTTTTCTTGAGAGATATAATCGTGATACAAAAAAGGTCAGCCACTAATGTGACCAACCTCTTTTATTCTTAAAGTCATTCAAATACTGAAATCCGTTAGTTGAATAACTTTCCATCTTTTTTAGCTATGTTGGTAATGCTTTTTCAATTCTTTTTTAACTTCCCATGACCCTTTCCAGCCTAATGGAAATACCACTAAATCACCCGCTTTAAATGTAGTTGATTCACTACCATCTTCTGGTGTCATTTCACATTCGCCTTCTAAGATGAAAGCAGTTTCTGTGGTTACAAAATCCCAAGGGAATACAGAAACTTCTTTTCCCCATGTTGGCCAGCTAGCCACACCCATTTCTGCTAAAAGTTCTTTACTAGGGTTGCTATCAACTGTAATTTTTGTCATGTTTTTTCCTAAATATTAATATTTTTCCCAAACGCATATCGATTTGGGATGCGACATATTAAATCTTTAGCGCCCTTTTTCCTATAAAAATCTACTCGATAGGTAAATTAGCTTTCTGCCATGCGACAAGACCACCATTCATATTAGACACATTACTAAATCCTGCTTGTTGTAATATTTCTACAGCCTTACTAGAGCGACCGCCTACAGCACATTGCATAATGAGTTGCTTACCTTGATATGACTTTAATTCATCCATACGACCTTTTAAATCAGATAGCGGGATATGCACCGCCCCTGGAATATGCTGATTATTCCACTCACTATTACTTCTCACATCAATAATAACTGCAAAGTCATTACTTTGCAGGCCTGCCGATTCAACTGGAGAAATTTGATTTATTGCGGTGCTATCTGATGGTGAGCAGGCCATTAAAAATAAACTCAATACAAGAACGGATATTAAATGCTTCATAGTTTTAAATTCCCTGTTGTTAACTAGGTTAAATGTAATTTGGATACGATATAATGTCTTCAATCTTATGAATAAGCAAACATCTCAAAATATTATCACCCGAGCATACACTGCCGACTATGAAATTAAAAAATCACATTTCATAGGCGCCATTATGCCCTGCATTACTGAACGTGAGGCGCTACAACATCTACGACAACTTGCCTCAGAACACCAGAATGCAAATCACTTAGCATTTGCTTGGCGAATTAGACAAGATGATGGTTTTATTAATGAGCGTTGCCATGATGCGGGGGAACCTTCAGGTACGGCTGGCCGTCCTATCCTTGCTCCATTAGAAGGAAGATCCATTATCAATGCAGTAGTAGGTGTTATTCGTTATTTTGGCGGGGTTAAACTGGGTACGGGCGGACTAGCCAGAGCTTATGGCACTGCGGCAAAGCTAGCGATAGAAAGTGCAGAATTAATACCTTGGGTTGAACATACAAGTTTTGAATTAATACTGGAATATTCACAATTACAACTATTGGAATATCATCTTGAGAAGCGTAAAGGGAAAATAACCGAGCAAGAATTTACAGATCGTATTCGTGTAAAAATTGATCTACCTGCATCTGAAAAAGAGCATATTCTACAACTCTTTCCCAACTACTAAATTAGCTTTTAGTCAAAATCAAACTCTACTGCAAAACCTAACTTATCCATGCGCACAACTTTAGAAGGTAATATGGGTGCATCGTCGAGTTCCAATGTTTGCACTTCAATTCTATTGCCAACTTCTACAATGCTTAGATCATCACACAATACATATAAGCCACTATCAGAAAAGTTATGCATATCAAGGATATAAACTTGTTCTGGATGAGTTAACACTCTAATTTTTGCTTTATGTTTTACTCGATCATGTCTGCGATTATTAATTCCACTCATAACTTATCACTGTAATGGTTAAGGTCGGGAACAACTATACCTTAACTATTTAATGTTTTCCATAAATATCATACTTTTACATCTATCTTCTAATCTAGAGTAATAGATATCAAATAGGAAGTTGACTAGCGATTAAACCAATCAGGCCACCAAACACACCACCCCAAACAACCAACCAGCCCAAATGTTGTCGAATCATTGTTTGAATAATTTCTTTGACCATTTCAGGTGTTAGCTCATCCAATCTTGAATTCACCACATGGTCAATTTGTTGGTGAATATCTTGGCTAACAGGGCCGCTACTCAGCTTATCTTTAACACTCTGTTGAAAAGAATCACTATGAGCCATATCGTTAAGCGACGCTTTCATTTTGATAATGAATGGTTCTTTAAGTGGTATCAGTGCATCAGCACCACCAAACATTCCCAGCATACTACCGAAGGATGATTCCATGATAGTTGATACTAAACTATCAAATGTTGGATTTAGGTCTGTTTCATCAATCACATCATGAAAATCAAGATGATGCTCTGCATCCTCAGTCACCATTTCAGCAAAAAACCTGTCTAGATTCTCTTTACTAAAAAACTGGTCCATAACCAAGTTGTTTATACCTGATTTGAAATCTTCAAAACGAGCACTAATAACACCTGAGCCATAAAGCCCTGGCACCTTTTCAAACAACATATGAATAGCCAGCCAGTTTGTCACACCACCAGCAAGTGCAAACAAGCCCGTTGTCAGAACAAGTTCTCTAACGGGTGATTCAAGCGCCAGACCTGTTGCAACAAGTCCGGCTGCTACCCCATTTGTTATCAGGGACTTATTGTTATTCATCAACCCAGTTGCTCAATGCTGCAATAATTTTAGTCGCTTGATCTTTGCTTGAAATATTGAACTTCGAGCGTTGGCTGTATTCACCATTACGTTTTTGGTAACGACGAATTGTGTACTTATCAGCACCAAAGTCACCTGTTTTACGATCAAGATCTTGGTAACGGAACAGTAATGTTGCCCATGCGCCTTTTGTTAGAACAACTTTATCCAATTCTTTTACCGTCATTTCATCGCCTTCCATATATTCGACGGTTAGTTCATCTACTGTTTCAGCCATTTTCTTTATTCCTTAATTTAAGATTTTGTATAAAATTGAGTTAATACTTTGTTTAACATAAATGCATCTTGGCTACCCGCCAGCTCACGAATAGAGTGCATAGCAAAGGTAGGCACGCCAATATCTATGGTTTTAACACCTAATGTACTCGCCGTAATAGGACCAATAGTACTGCCACAGCCCATACCTGTTCTGACAACAAAGTCTTGCACTGGCACATCAACTTGGTCGCATAACTGTCGGAAATACGCACTGGTATCACTGTTGGTTGCATAACGCTGATTTGCATTTGTTTTGATGACAGGGCCATGGTTTATTTTCGGGCCATGTTCAGCATCGTGTTTATCAGAATAATTTGGGTGGATAGCATGGGCGTTATCAGCCGAGATCATCATTGATCGTTGTAACATTCGGTGATGTTGTTCAATATCTGGACATAGGCGCTGTAATACTGATTCTAAGAATGAGCCTTGTGCACCCGAGGTAGAGACACTGCCCACTTCTTCATGATCACTACAAACCAATAAATTAGCCTGTGTTGAGTCACCATTAAGTAGCGAATTAAGTCCCACATAACAACTCAATAAATTATCTAATCGTGCACTACTAATAAAATCATCATCCAAGCCTGTCACTGCAGCAGCTTGCGTATCATAAAGACAGATTTCGTAGTCCAATACTTTAGTGATATCAAGATCAGGTGTTTGTTTTTGCAACTGTTGTAAAACTAATTTTCTAAAATCAATACTGTCATCATCGCCCACCTGCATCACAATGGGCGGTAGATGGTCTTGTGGATTTACCGTGCGGTCTTTATTCGCCTCACGATCTAAATGAATAGCTAAGCTTGGGATGATTGCAACTGCTTTGTCGAAATTAACCAATGTATGTTTAATTTCTTGCTGTGAATCAATATAACTTACACGCCCTGCCATCGATAAATCTCTATCAAACCAAGGGTTCAATAAAGCACCGCCATATACCTCAACACCCAACTGTACTAAATTATGTTTAATCTTCTCTGGCTGTGGTTTAACCTTCAAACATGGACTATCTGTGTGAGCCCCAACCATCTTAAAGCCTGTTTCAGCTACATCTACTTCGGGCAAAGTAAATGCGATTAATGAAGAATCATTACGCGTAATGTAATACTTCCCTGCCGACAAAGTCCCCCAAGTATCTAACTCATTGAGTTTTCGAAAACCATCTTTTTCCAGATATTCAGACATTGCTGCAACAGCATGAAATGGTGTTGGCGACTTATCTAAAAATTCCAATAGGTTTTGATTAAATTCTGTTATGGGTGCACTGTCCATATTAATCATCTAAATTCTTGGTGAAAAGTGCCATCATACCTAAATTTACTGGCTAGTCACCTTCTTTTCTTATCTTTACGTTACAATCAATTCAACTTGCAAAGATTAGTATAACCATGCCCAATAAGAAAAAGACCTTCAGACAAAAACTAAAACAATGGATTATCTACAGCATAATAATCTTTGCCGGCAGTGCATCAATTGCCGTTATTATTCTAGGCTTTGTTCCCATCCACACATCAGCATTCATGATTCAACGTCATATTGCTGATTTTCAAGCTGACAAAGGCTTTATTCATATAGAACAACAATGGACTCCGCGTGAAGAAATTTCTCCCCATATTTTTTCAGCCGTTATAGCAGCTGAAGACCAACTATTTTATCAACACATTGGTTTTGATCTGAATTCCATATTCTCTGCCCTAAAAAATAATTCATCTGGTGGAAAACTTCGAGGTGCTAGCACCATTAGCCAGCAGGTAGCCAAGAACCTATTTTTATCTCCATCACGTAGCTTTTGGCGAAAAGGTTTTGAAGTATGGTTCACACTGCTTATCGAACTGTTCTGGAGTAAAGAACGAATATTATTGGTTTACGTCAATATTGCTGAGTTTGGAGATCATATCTACGGCATCGAAGCAGCAAGTCAGCACTACTTTGTCATTCCTGCAAAAAAACTAAGTCCTCATCAAGCAGCATTATTAGCTGCTAGCCTGCCTAACCCAGCGCTATTTAGAGTAAACAATCCTAATAGGAGATTACTAGATAAACAGCAATGGATATTACGGCAAATGAGAAATCTTAATTATCTTTAAACTGTCAGCGAAATGTATTACTAAAATTAGAGCTTGATTTATCTAAGCCGGCTCTATAAAATGCCGCTCTTTCTTGGGGTGTTTAGCTCAGCTGGGAGAGCATCGCCCTTACAAGGCGAGGGTCGGGGGTTCGATCCCCTCAACACCCACCAAGATTTAATTTAGTACAGAATATTCACTAGCTCTTATTGTCTGAATAGACTGTCAATCAAGCTAAATACTCATATAACAAAACCTTCAGCCCCTTCCCTTCCATTGCTTCAACAAATACATCTGGTGCTGTGATTTCACTTAAGTACTGACATTCAGCACATTCATCAATAACGGTTTGTTTTAAAAACTCCGCATCTAAGTCGGGGGAGTTTAAACATAACATCAGTAAACCACCCGGCTTCATAATGTCAGGGATTCGCCTAATTATCTTTTTGTAATCTCGTTTGATATCCACACTGCCTTTTTGAAATGAAGGTGGATCAGAAATAAGTAAGTCATAGGGTCCGTGTTTTTTTATTCGACCAAATGATTTAAATATATCTAGGGCTTCAAATTTTACTTTGCCGGTGTCTTGATCATTTATGCGATGATTATCTCGTCCTGTAGTTAGAGAGACTCGACTCATATCAATATTAAAGACTTGCTCTGCTCCACCAGCTAATGCCGCAACTGAGAAAGCACAGGTATAGGAGAAAAGATTGAGGACTTTGGCACCTTGTGAATGTTCTTGTACCCATTGACGGCCATTTTTCATATCTAGAAAAAGGCCAGTATTTTGAGCGCGACCTAGTGTGATCTTATATTTGAGTCCATTTTCTTCAACAATTGTTTCAGTGTGTTCTTCACCTTGTAAAAGTTCAAAAGGTGTTTTCTGTAGATAGCGGTACTGCACTTGAACAGAGCGACAATCAGTAATGGTCGAAAATAGGTTTCGAGCAAGTTGTTGCAGCTCGTTTGTTTCAACTGCTTTATATAGCGTGATTAATACCACTGGTGCTAGCCAGTCTATCGAGACATGCTCATAGCCCTCAAAAGCATGACCTCGACCGTGGAATAAGCGTTGTGCTTGATGAGATATAGGTTTTTGAAAAGGAATTTTAGTTAATAAAGCCTGTTTCTGACTATCTAAAGTATCAGTCAAAACTTACTCGTCATCTTTATCTACTTTCTTTTTTCTAACACGTCGTGATGCGCCACCGTGCATGCGACAACGATCAGCTAATGCCCCCATATCCCACCCTTCGGGCTGACGGATCACAACGCTCATTTTGCAACGTTTACCATTAGAAAGTTTAGCGCCACATTCTGGACGATATCGTTTCACTTTTTCCCAGCTATCTAATACTTGGCTGGCTTTACGAATCATTTTTGCTTGTTTGGGTGTTAAGTCGCGATCTGGAATAGCTTCTTTGGTTTGATCTTCAATATTTCGCCACCAGTAGCGAACTACAGGCAAAGGCAAACCAAAACGTCGCGCTAAATCATCAGGTTTACGGTAGATATCAAGTTTCAACAATAGCAATGCGGCCTTTTCTAGCCGTGCTGTTAACTCTCGACTTTCCTCAGGTCTCATCTTTATCTACTTCTGACCCGTCAGATAATGAAATAATATCGTTGAGTAACATATCAGGATCACAGCCTGCTTTGGCAATATCACGTACCGAAATACCTGCTTTGATAACACTGTCAGGATCACCTGTAATGAGCGGATGCCATTCAGGCAAGGGTTCACCTTCTGCTAATAGTCGATAGGCACAAGTTTCAGGGAGCCAATCAAAATATTGCGCATTTTCAATACTGAGTTGAAGGCAGTCAGGCATTAAGCTTTGACGGTTAGCATAATCTTTACAACGGCATGTTTTAATATCTAATAAATCACAGGCGGCTCGAGTGTAATAAACGCGTCCATCTTCTTCATCTTCCAACTTATGTAAACAGCAACGTCCACAGCCATCACATAAGCTTTCCCACTCCTCATGGTTCATTTGACTTAAACGCTTTTGTTTCCAGAATTCTTTAGATGTTTTATCCTGTTCAGTCATGACCACTTCTTCAGATTTATCAAAAATACTCTCACCGTTGATTGCACAATCTCATTGCAAGTCATTTTTGCTTGCAGGTGACACTGTTATTAATTCATGTAAAGAGTTGCACGATACCAGATCCCACGTATTGAAAACACCGTTTACTCTAGAACAATTGAATGATCTCACGTCTATCAACCTTACAATCATTAGCGATCTGATTGAAACATTGCCCAAACAAGAGGCAATTATATGGTTAAGCATGTTGCGAAACCGTCATTCTCAACACCTTGTTCTTGTGGTGAATAGTGAAATGGCTAACCAACAAAATTGGCAAATAGCTGATTATTTAGCGCTGGGCTTGCAGCAACATAGTTCTGACTCTGCTTATCAATTATTTAGTTATAACATCGAAAGTTATCGACCCAAGCGAGATTGGTTAAATAGTCGTTTTTGGGCTAATCCCGAAAATTATGATAAATATCGTTGGTAGCGGTAGATACTCATAATTCACCACAGAGACACGGAGAGCACAAAGTTTTCTACTTTAATTTTATCCCTGTGTCCTTTGTGTCTCTGTGGTGAAATGTAAATCTATACCCGTAATCAATGAACTTGCAGTATTTGGATAGTAAATCCCGTTCACCCTGAGCTAAGTCGAAAGGCTCACCACAAACGGAGGGGGGGAACCTGCAACTTAAAGTATTACGGGTATATACCTTAAGTTTATCTCCGTGTCCTTTGTGTCTCTGTGGTGAAATGTAAATCCACATCACAATTACATCTTAGCTTGAATGACTTTGGGTATCTATTCACCAATATGTTAATCTCATACCAATAACATAATGACATTTGTCATGCTCCTATCACATACAAAGCCTAAGATATTACAAATATGGAACCTATCGAACTTAACAGCCCTGAACTCTATCTTAACCGTGAATTAAGCCTACTAGAATTTAACTGGCGCGTTTTAGCTCAAGCTTTAGATACTGATGTTCCTTTATTAGAACGTTTAAACTATCTCTGTATCTCCTCTACCAATCTAGATGAATTTTTTGAAGTCCGTGTGGCAGGGTTGATCCAACAAATTGAAATTGGTGATCCCTATTTAGAAGCAGATCAAGTCAGTGCCCATGAAACCCTCAAACTTATCTCGATACGTGCACATGAGCTTGTTGATGAACAATATCGCGTACTCAATGAAGTGTTGCTACCTGCCTTAGCAGAAGAGTCTATCGAAACCCTACCTCGCGCTAGCTGGTCGGAAGAACAGCGTGCTTGGTTACGTAATTACTTTATTGAAGAAATAGCACCTGTGCTTAGCCCTATGGGTTTAGACTCTGCTCATCCTTTCCCTCGCCTACTTAATAAAAGTTTAAATTTTATTGTTTCTCTTGTTGGTAAAGATGCCTTCGGACGCGACCGTAGCTCGGCAATATTACAAGCACCTCGCGCACTGCCTCGCATTATTCAATTACCTGAAGAGTTTTGTGGACAATGTGAGTATAAATTTGTCTTCTTATCGTCAATTATTCACGCCTTTGCCGATGATCTATTTTACGGCATGAAAGTAAAAGGCTGTTATCAATTCCGTGTTACTCGTAATAGTGACTTAGCCATTGATACAGAAGAAACAAGTGACCTTTTAGAGGCAATTGCAGATGAGCTCACACACCGTAACTATGGTGATGAAGTTCGCTTAGAAATCGCTCACAATTGCCCGGAAGATATGGTAGATTTTCTCCGTAAGCAGTGTGGCATGCATAAAGATAATGTCTATTTAGTGAATGGCCCTGTTAACGTCAGCCGCTTACAAGAAATACATTCATTAGTTGAGCGCCCTAACTTAAAGTTCAAACCCTTTACTCAAGGCCGCCCAACAGGGCTTTCATCTAATAGTGATCTGTTTGCTACGATTCGTAAACAAGACCTTTTGTTACACCACCCTTACCAATCATTTTCACCGGTTATTGATTTGCTTAAACAAGCCGCCGCGGATTCATCGGTATTAGCAATCAAACAAACTCTTTACCGAACTGGTTCAAAATCACCTGTTGTTGATGCTCTGGTTGCCGCATCCAAGGCGGGAAAAGAAGTCACGGTTGTCATTGAACTTCGTGCACGTTTTGATGAAGCTGAAAATGTAGCCTTAGCAGCCCGTTTGCAACAAGCAGCTGTGCATGTTGTATATGGTATCGTTGGTTTTAAAACACATGCCAAAATGCTGCTTATCTTGCGCCGTGAAAATAATAAATTGCGTCATTATGTTCATCTCGGTACGGGTAACTACCATCGTAGTACTTCTCGTATTTATACCGACTATGGTTTTTTAAGCTCTGACAAACAGATCGCTGAAGATGTTAGCAATATGTTTATGCAACTCACAAGCCTCGGAAAAATTCCTAAAATGCATAAACTGCTACATGCGCCATTCACCTTGCATGATGGTTTATTAAAACGTGTTGAACGTGAAATCACCCATGCTCAAGCAGGCAAAGCTGCTCATATAATTATCAAAGTGAATTCGCTCGTTGAACCGGAAATGATTCAAGCGTTTTATCGTGCATCCATGGCAGGCGTTAAAATCGACCTTATTGTCCGTGGTATTTGTTGTTTAAAACCTGGCGTTATAGGTATATCTGACAACATTCATGTTCGTAGTATTATTGGCCGATTCCTTGAACATACTCGCGTATTTTATTTTGAAAATGATGGTACACCAGAAGTCTGGGCTGGTAGTGCGGATATGATGAAACGTAATTTATTACGCCGAGTTGAAACTTGTTTCCCAATTGAAAGTAAAAAACTACGCCAACGTATCATCGATGATCTTAATATTTATTTAGCTGATAATACGCAAGCATGGATTTTGTCTGATAATGGTCGCTATCAACGAGTAGAACGTACCGATAGTGAAGAAGCCATTTCGGCTCAAATAACCTTATTAAGTTCTTTGGCTAAAACTTATTAAGTACAGCATAAAATAAACTAGGGCTCAGTATGCATACAAAAGAAAATGGCTTCACCTTGATAGAATTAGTGATAGTTATTGTTATCTTAGGTATTTTGGCTGCAACTGCTTTACCCAAGTTTGCTGACCTTTCTACCGATGCAAATCGCAGTAGTGTCTCAGCTACTAGTGCAGCTTTAGAAACAGGGGTTAAATTAGTCCATACACAATGGATTGTGGCTGGTAGTGCTGGAGCACAATTAAATTTTTTACCAGGATATGATTCTATAACTGGCGATGATTTATCTGTGAATACTAATGGCTGGCCAGCTGATACTCGAGGAACAAGCCTTACACTAAATAGTACGCACGACTGTGTTGATATTTGGAATGCAGTTTTAGCATCAGGAGCTCCTGAGATGGCAGAAGACTCAAGTAAAGAATACAAAGCTGTATACAACGGAGGAAATAGATGTACTTATATCTACCAAAGAGATACCAGCATGACGATCAGCTATGATTCAAATACTGGGGAAGTTGTCGTTAACAACTAATGATACTGAAAGATAACAGCATAGACGGTAATACTCATTGCGAAGAAAAATACTACACCCAAAATCAAATCATTGATAAGCTCACTAGCCAAAAAGAAACATTAAAAATGGCTGAGCACTTTAGTCAGCGTGAACTTACTTTATTTGAGAAAATTATAGGATCTATCGCTACACTTATTTTTTATGGCATAAGCTTCGCTATACTGATTTATATACTTATTAATCTCCCTACATAATGATTTAGAGAAAACAATTATCACTACCAATAACACCTGCCCTCTCTGCCACAATATTGGCTCAAAGTTCTACACCGAGAATGACAAAGTTTATTATCAATGCACCGCTTGTAAAGGGATATATCTAGACCCAGAATTTAGATATGATGAAGACGCTGAGAAGTCACGTTATTTGATGCATAATAATGATGTTAATGATGTGGGCTATCAACAATTTGTATCGCCTATCACATCAGCTGTGTTGAACGACTATTCATCTGAGCATAAGGGACTTGATTTTGGAGCTGGCACTG
>Ga0209495_1000324_pt1 | contig 38827 bp, 40 predicted proteins | sample EN1Hudsemesocosm_FD_184629 | JGI IMG/M metagenome (GOLD analysis project Ga0209495, IMG submission 184629) | Methane-oxidizing microbial communities from mesocosms in the Hudson Canyon - EN1E Hudson Canyon (SPAdes) (version 2) | ecosystem: Environmental > Aquatic > Marine > Cold seeps | place... | reverse complement strand
TTCTATTTCAGGCAAACCTAAGGCTGTTTTATCTTCTGCCGACAGTCCCCATCGTGTTTGAGTATCGCGTAACCAGCCACGAATAAGGTCTATTTGATCCTCATATAAAGAGAAACGCTTCTGAACTGCAGGGCAATCCAATAATGCCATCACCGTTTCCACATCAAATCGCGATTGAGGTAAATCCAATAGACTGGCAAAAGCAGATAACACCGGGCTTTGCCGCTGAACTCCTGCATCTGTAATACCATGAGGAATAAAGTGATCTTTTTGGGCACAGGAAAAGACAGCATCTATCCACGGCGTATAAAGATCGATATCAGGAGTCATCACCACAATATCAGTTGGCGATAGATCTGGATGTCGTTCAAATAAGGCTAATAGCTGATCATGTAATACTTCGATTTCACGCATGGCACTGTGACAAGCATGAACCATAATAGAATCATCCTCTGCCGCTATAACACGCAGATCCTGCCCTTCATTAAACTCGTTTAAACTATAGATATCATATTGTAATAAACCCAGTAATTGCTCATTATCAGGAGGACTAAAAAGAGATTCTTCTTCCGCTTCGGTTTCCTGTAACTGCTCAAAAAACTCTTGCCCTTGCTTGCCAAGGCTAGCTAATAATGGGTGGCCACTAACTAAATAATCAGCTTGTTCAGGAGAGTCAATTAAACGTTGTGTTTGTGCTTTTTGGTCGACTAGATCCCCCCAATAGCCTTCACTTGGAGACAGAAAGTATAAAGTGACATCACAGTGTCTGGCCATTAACTTAAACAAGTCTAAATACACTGGCGGTAATGCAGAGATACCAAAAATAGCCATACGTGCAGGCAGCTCAGGCGGACGTTGTTCAATAGATGCTAAGTAGTTCTGTAACTGAATTAATAAATTGGCCCGATGTTGTGCTGTGCCATCAGCTTCGGTCAATTGCTGCCATAACATCGCTTGCCAATGCGGTTTATCACCTTGCTCCCAAGCGTGAACCCAATCAGGACGGTACATAAGGTATTGATCAAAGGTATCGGCAATACGATGTGCTAAGCCATAAACTTTTAATGGTTCATCAGTCTCGCCAAGATAAGCATCTATTGATTCAAAGCCAGCTTGTTGTCGACATTGAGGCAATAGTTTAACCAGTCGCCATGTCATTGCATCGGTCGAAAAAGAAGAGTGTTGCGGAATATTGGGTAAAAGTTTGCGAAATAAAGCCCAGATATAAGCAGATGGGTAAGGGAAATCAATATGGCATGAAATACCGTGTTGGCTGGCTAAGAATAATGATAACCAACGAGTCAATTCATTACTCTGCACGATGACAGTTTCGGCTTCTAATGGCGGCAAAGGCTCCGATTGCTGGAGTTCAGCAAGCTGTGTTGCTAACTGCACCATATTATTACTATAAACAACCTTAAACATGCCCTAAGCCTTTACTCTTGTGAACTGACATCATACGAGAATACGGCAGTGTAAAACAGCCTTCTTTCACGGACTATTGATAAAACTATTTTTTGTAATTATTTTCTAATAGTTACGTCTGTATATTGATATTAAAACATTATCATTATTGACCTAGCTTAGATACACTAACATTATGATTAAGTCAGCAACAAAACACTAAAAGTATTACTTATTAATAATGTTGTCTTATCCGGGATTATCTTAGCCATTGTTTTTTATTGACGGTATTTTAGCCAACAATAAAGTCTTTGCTGCTAATTTGCACCAACTTTATATGGAAAGCATGATGGTGTTGATTACGATGCCTTATTAATGGAGCCTGATGAGGGTTCCGTCACTCTTCCAAAGCAACTTTTTGATTCTATTGCACAGCAACAGTTTTGTGAAAAGTTAGCCTTCTCACCATGGAATACACTCCCTGAACACCACGCTATTGGTGCACTCAACCGTGTTAGAAAACGGGTCTAGCAAACAAGTTCAGACTATCGCCATCAGACAAATAAAACTACAATACCTGACAACTTAGATTGCTAATGCACATTCAATCCTTTTGTCCCAGCATCACCACAGTAATTCAACAGAGAATACACATATGGCTATTAGCTCAACCATTCATAAAATATCACTTAATATCGCCAATATGGATGAACATTATTACCAAAGCCATGAACTCACCGTTGCTAAACACCCATCTGAAACAGACTTTCGTTTTATGATTCGTCTCATCGCCTTTATGGCTAATGCCAGTGAACAACTCAGCTTTACCAAGGGCATTGCTAGTGATGATGAACCTGATCTGTGGCAAAAATCACTGACAGATGAAATTGAATTATGGATTGATTTAGGCCAGCCTGATGAAAAAAGAATTCGCAAAGCCTGTGGCCGTGCTCAGCAGGTAATTATTTATACCTATCATGAAAAAAAAGCAAAGGTGTGGTGGCAGCAGCAACAAGATAAATGCCAGCGTTTTAATAACCTTAAGGTGATTCATATTGATGCTGAAGGTGTCGAAGCCATGATGAAACGGACAATGCAATTGCAATGCAATATCCAAGATGGGGAAATCTACTTAAATGATGACAGCTCTAATTACACCATAACACTGGAACAACTTAATGCATAAGCTGAAACAGTAAAACAAACTTACCGTTAAATGAATTTCCGCAGAGCATGGTATTAGCTTTCAATCTAATCGCCCTAATGACTAAGAGTTAAAAATGAATAGTAAACTACAAAATTTATCCGAGATTGTCGCTAGTGCGAATGATGTGTTCTATAGCAAATATGAAAACATCGATACCTTAATGGGAATAATGGATAAAACGTTGCGTAATCAAGGCATAGAAGCGGATGCAATCACCATTGATTGCATTGCTCAAGATAAAAAGATCGTTATCCTTATCCATGATGATAAACCTGATGTTGTAAGCATAGCTTTAGGCAATAAAGAAGGTGATATTTATTCATCTTCAGAATACGAGCTTGTCAACATATCAGAAGCCGTTATTGTCAAAATTATGGAGGTGAACTTTATTTCATCAATGATTTAAGGTAATTTGATACTCTTTTCAAACGGTTAAAAGTACATTTCACAAAATTACCGTTGCCGTGTTTGAAGCGCTTTTTAAGTGTTTTTTTCACTTCCCAACTGCCTTTATAGCCTAATGGGAATACCACTAAATCACCTGCTTTGAACGTAGTTGAAGGACCGCCATCTGCAGGTGTCATTTCACATTCACCTTCTAAAATAAGTGCTGTTTCGGTAGTAACAAATTCCCATGGGAATACAGATACTTCTTTTTCCCATGTTGGCCAGTAAGCAGCACCCATTTCTTTTAAAAGTGCTTCACTTGGGTTGCTATCAACTGTAATTTCTTTCATGTTATTTCCTAAGATTTAAATTGTTGCCCAGCATCAAAATGATTTGGGATGCGTCATAATATGCTGTTAGTCATCTTTTGCCTACATTTTAACAATAATCATAGCCATGAGTAGTGTTTGAAGCTGAAATTATTAAGAGCAGCTAAGGGTAGATGATTCAATGACAAGCGCCCCTTTATTCCACCGTTATATGTCTTAGGATCGGTGAATATCTACTATCGATCGAGTCTTTTCTAGCACACCTAAATATTATCTATGCGATGAAAAGCTCAGTCGCTTGTAAAATAACGTATCATATGGGATCCGATTCTAAGTTTATGTAGAGGAGAATACTCGTGGCCAAGCCCAATTACAGTTTTGAAAAGCGCCAGAAAGAAATAGCTAAAAAGAAAAAGAAGGAAGAGAAGCGCTTGAAAAAAGTAGGGGTGGACAATAGTCAGCCGCAGGACGTTCAAGCTACATCAGAAAACGATGAAAAATAGGCAACACATATCAAAATAATCGAAGTTATCGAATATTAAATATACAAAGGAAAACAAAACATGAGTACAGGTACAGTAAAGTGGTTCAACGCAGATAAAGGTTTCGGTTTCATTACTCCAGATGATGGCGGTAAGGATTTATTTGTTCATCATTCTGAAATTCAAGCTGACGGTGGCTATGCAACCTTGAATGATGGTCAAAAAGTGCAGTATGAAGTTGGCGAAGGCCAGAAAGGGCCGTGCGCGAATAAGGTTGTATCAGTTTAACGCTGAGGCATCCCTAAGCACCAGAACATATCACCGGTAGTTAAGCGGACAGTCCGTCTCAGTGCTCGTTTATGCTCAATAGCACAAACATATTGCTGTGTACGGCCGCTTAGTTCCGACGTTGGACATATGATAGTAAACAAAGGCTAACGTAATTCTAACGTTATGTTGACTTGCTAAAAAAGGCCATCGAGTATTTTCGGTGGCTTTTTTATGCGTACTACCAAAAAAAGTTTTATGTCGCTTTCTTAGCTACCGCCTTTGCAGATTTTTTCTTTTGTCGTTAAAAGTGGTGGCCTCTTAGCAGTGACGCCCTTCAACCAAGCAAGTCAATGCGTAACCATATCAGTATGTCCCTATAAACAAACAATTGATAGCTGCTATTTTCATCGGCATTAATCACTCTTATTTTCACCTTAGCGACGAATTTTTTAAAGCTTATTGTTCGACTCCAAGCAGTCCGTTTGATAATTAAATTTCAGCTAAAAGTTCATCCGTGGATGATACCCTTGCATAAGCAAAACCTAGTGCAGCCATAAAAGCTGCATGAACCTGACTAGCCGGCACCGTAATGCCATTAAACTCTAGCGCTAAGGTAGCACACGCATCATGAGCGATAGTACAGTTATAATCAAAGTCGTGTGCAGCACGTGTGACCGCATCTATACACATATGACTCATTGCACCACAAATTAATACACTATCAACAGCCAAGTCATCCAAAACTGTTTTTAGATTGGTATCTTTAAAGCTATTGATTTGATGTTTAACTACTACTGGCTCAGCATCCATTTCTCGCACTGAAGAGTGCACTTTTGCACCGCCTGAGTTAGGCACAAAAAATGGCGCATCAGCTGTTGGAAATTCATGGCGAACATGAACTATAGGAAGCCCCTTTTGTCTAAAACACATGAGTAAATCGCTCGCTTTTTCGGCAGCAGCTTCGGTACCTTCTAACTCCCATTTCCCACCTTGGAAGTAGTCATTTTGTAAATCGACAATAATCAATGCTGTTTTAGACATAACAAATATCCCTTAAAAAAGGTGTTGCATAACAATGTAATACAGACAGGCACATTACTATATCAGAAATATCACTGGGGACTTGACGAAGCGGCAGTCGATATAAAATCGCCGTTTTGACACTTAAGGCACCGTCCAGCTGGATCAAAACCTTAGTTTAGTCCTATTGACTTAAGTCTAAACTAGTAACGTTTATTTTATTTTGTCGATGCCAAGGAAACGCATAAAGAATTTTTCAACAAATGGTTCTGATGAACCTTTTTTCATTTTATAGATAAAGTATTTCTCAAAGCCTACTTTTGCCAAGCGAGCCATTTTTCCTTTCTTCATCCAAGCCGTATTACGCGGTGGATTCTGTGGCATAGCAACAAAAGCGGTGCCGGTATGTCCCATATCACCTAGACAGATGGCATTCCATGTTGCTTTAGCATGCGCGTCTTTACCTGCAATCGCTGCAACAATATTGTCTACTGTCGCTGTCGCCATGCTTTCAATCATATAGCCGGTTTTAGGCGCGCCGACAGGCAAAGGTGTAGCCTCAATGGGTGCAATAGCTATACATACACCCACACCATAAATATTAGGGTATTTGGGATTACGCTGAAAGTCATCCACTTTAATGAAACCACGTGGATTAACCACTTCATCACCTAAGTTAGCCACACAATCTACGCCTTTAAAGGCAGGTAACATCATTGAATATTTAAAAGGAAGCTGGTGCGTTTTGATTGTTTCAGCTTGATCATTTACCTCTTCAACAAACATATTACCTTCGGTGACTTTTGCTACTTTGGCATTGGTGATCCATTTAATATCATTATTTCTGAATTCTGATTCTAAAAGGCCTTTTGAATCGCCAACCCCACCTAAACCGAGATGGCCGATATAAGGTTCTGCGGTAACAAATGTCATCGGTACTTGATCACGTATTTTAGCTTTACGTAAAGCGTGATTCATAATAAAGGCAAATTCATAAGCGGGCCCGTAACATGATGCTGCTTGTACTGCTCCAACTACAATTGGGCCAGGATTTTTGACGAATTCTTGCCAAGATTCATAGGCTTTTTCAGCATGGTCAATACTACAAATTGATTCTGTATAGCCATCAGGACCTAAGCCTTCAATTGCCCCAAAGTCTAATTTTGGCCCTGTAGCAACAATCAAAAAGTCATAATTAAGCGTTGTTTCATCACCTAAAAGCAATTGATTCTGTTCCGCTTTAATTTCAGTCACACCAGCAGCACTAAAGGCAATGCCTTTCTTTTTCAAATAAGGTTCAATATCAAAGCTGGTATCTTTACGTTTCCGCCAGCCGACTGCAATCCATGGGTTACTCGGTACAAAATGAAAAACAGGTGTATTCGACACCACTGTAATATCATGCTCTTTGCCTAAGGCTGCTCGAGCTTCATAGGCAGCAGGTAAACCACCTGTGCTTGCGCCAATTACTATGATATGTGCCATCTTCAACCCTTAATATTAGTAAATGATAATATAGAGATTATTACACTTTAAACTGAGGAAATCTAGTGTACCGTTTTAGAGTCGGAATTGGCTACTGTTGCATCTGAAAATAATCGCAGTACATCTACTTTATCAAACTGATAATGTTCATTACAAAACTCACACGCCACTTCAATGTGACCTTGCTCTTCAACTAGCTCAATAGCATCGTGCTCACCTAATAGACCAATTGTCTCGCCAACACGTTCGCGCGAACAGTTACAAGAAAAGCTAAGATCGGTGGCAGTCAGTAAACGACATTCTTCTTCATTAAATAAACGATGAAGTAATGTGCCGGCGCCTAGTTCTAATAATTCAACAGGTTTGACTGTTGATGCTAAATGGCTAATACGAGTCCAATGTTCTTGTTCTTCGTCTTTATTATCGTTATCACCACTGGGTAATTGCTGTAAAAACAAACCTGATACAGCAGTGGCATCGGCGGCTAACCAAATACGAGTATCTAGTTGTTCTGATTGTTTGAAGTAAGTTTCTAATACACTGGCAATAGAATCGCCTTCTAAACCGACCACACCTTGATAGGGTTGTTTCGCACCTTCCACATCAATGGTAATCGCTAAAGCCCCATTGCCAGTAACTTCAACTAAGCTTGCATCATCAGCAACATCACCCTGCCATTGGGCAAAGGCACGTAGGGTATTTTCGCTGGTACATTCCACCATCATCAAGGTCACTGGACCCGTTGATTTGATTTGCAGTACTAAACGGCCTTTAATCTTCACTGTCGCCGCTAATAAGGCTGCTGCAGCCATCATTTCACCTAATAAGCCTTGAATAGCAACAGGATATTCACGTAGTTTGGTGACTTGCTGCCAGCTATCGCTCATATGCACCCATTCACCACGAATAGCAGCATTATCAAAGATAAAGCGTTGTAGATTATCAGACTGAAATTCAGCTGATTCTGATGTTGTATCGTTCATAAAATTTTTCCAAAAAAAATGCTGGGTAGATCTCTACCCAGCATTTTACTACTTTAGTGTCATTGCCAAGATCTTTTATTAGGGATCCATCTGTTTTTTATCTAAAAATAAACTTCAGATAGTGTTTTAAGCTGTCTAACAGATCCCCGATAAATGATCTCGGGGATGACGTTATCTACTTATTAGGAATGACGTTACTCTCTAATGAATTATTTAGTTAAGGTTAACAGCAACTCATTCAGACGTTTTACATAGCTTGCAGGATCTTCTAACTGACCACCTTCGGCTAATAATGCTTGATCAAACAAGATTGAAGACCAATCAGAAAATTGAGACTCATCTGATTCAGCTTTCAAACGCTCAACCATTGGATGTTCTGGGTTCAACTCAAAGATAGGTTTTGTATCAGCACCTGTCTGTTGTCCTGCTGCTTTAAGCATACGCTCAAGATTAGCACTCATATCATTATCATCAGCGACTAAACACGCTGGAGAATCTGTTAAGCGGTGTGTGATACGAACATCTTTTACTTTATCAGCTAACGAAGTTTTGACACGTTCAACTAGGTCTTCAAAGTTTTTATCTGTTTCTTGTTGTGCTTTTTTCTCAGCTTCATCTTCCAGCTCACCAAGATCTAAATCACCTTTAGCAACAGATTGTAATTGTTTGCCATCAAACTCAGTTAATGAGTTTGTCAGCCATTCATCAACTCGATCTGCAAGTAATACAACTTCGATGCCTTTCTTACGGAAAACTTCAAGATGCGGACTATTCTTAGCAGCTGCAAAACTTTCTGCAGTGATGTAATAGATCTTATCTTGCTTTTCAACCATTCGACCAACATAGTCTTCAAGAGAAACGGTTTGCTCTTCTGAACCTGTTTCAGTCGTAGAGAAACGCATTAATTTAGCCAAAGCTTCTTTATTAGCAAAGTCTTCGCCCGGACCTTCTTTGATCACTTGGCCGAATTCTTGCCAGAATGTTGCATATTTTTCAGCATCATTATTGGCCATTTTTTTCAATTCGCCCAATACTTTCTTCACCGATGCCGCACGAATGCTATCAATCGTTTTACTACCTTGCAGAATCTCACGTGATACATTCAAAGGTAAATCATTGGTATCGATTACACCACGAATGAAACGTAAGTAGCGAGGCATTAGTTGATCCGCATCTTCCATAATGAAAACACGTTTCACATACAGTTTTAAGCCTTTAGTGCTATCACGATCCCATAAATCAAACGGTGCTTTTGATGGAATATAAAGTAATGAAGTGTATTCTGTTTTACCTTCAACTTTATTGTGACTCCAGCTTAAAGGTTCTTGGTAATCATGGGCGATTTGTTTGTAAAACTCTGTGTATTCTTCATCTGAGATATCGTTCTTAGATAATGTCCATAAAGCCGTTGCTTTATTAACGGTTTCATCTTCAAGCACTACTGAATCATCAATTTCACCTTCTTCATTTGGCACCGGTTCTTTCGCCATCATGATTGGTAGGTTGATGTGATCAGAATATTTAGTAATACAGTTACGTAAACGCCAGCTGTTTAAAAATTCATCTTGGTCTTCACGCATGTGTAGCGTGATTTCAGTACCACGTGCTGGTTTATCAATTGTTTCAATAGTAAAGTCACCTTTACCAGCTGATTCCCATTGCACACCATGTTCTGAAGTTAAACCAGCACGACGTGTTTTTAAAGTCACTTTGTCAGCAACAATAAATGCAGAATAAAAACCAACACCAAATTGACCGATCAATTGAGAATCCTTAGATTCATCACCGGTCATATTATCGAAGAATTTTTTAGTACCAGAGTTGGCAATCGTACCAATATTGGCAATCACTTCCTCGCGATTCATACCAATACCATTATCAGTAATGGTGACCGTTTTAGCATCTTTATCAAAAGCAATATGAATATTTAATTCTGCATCATTTTCATAAAGTGCATCATCCGATAAAGCTTCAAAACGTAATTTATCTGAGGCATCAGCAGCATTAGATACCAACTCACGCATAAAGATTTCTTTATTGCTATATAACGAGTGGATCATCAGATCCAATAATTGTGAAACTTCTGTCTGGAAACCAAGCGTTTCCTTATGTGCATCAACACTCATTAAAATGTGCCTCCATCTGGCGTATTTATTAACTTGAATTGAGCAGATGGGGACGACATGATCAGAGTTCAAGTCCTTCTTATTTCTTTTTTTCAGAATGATTTTTATTTAATTTATTCTAAGCACTAAAGTAATTCAAAAACGGGTCGATAAGATAGTTATCCAGTGTTTCATTTGGGAGAAAGAATATGGCCATTGAATTTAGTCAAGATGTAAAAAATCTCGCACAAGCAGATAATAAAAAAGAAACCGGCCCTATTGGACCGCAAGTTTCTGAACTAGCCCATGCCAGAAATACCGCAAAAAAAGAACTTAATGCCGCCATTCTTGAGTCGGCCATTAATGTTAGTGCGGCGGCGGGTTCTCCACAAGGCTTAGTATTAAAGGCCGCTTTAGAAGGTATCAATGATGCCTTACAAGCCACAATGGGTGATAACGCGATTCAGAATACCTATGATTCTGGCTTAGATATCAGTCCTGAAGCAACCGCAGAACGTATTGTGTCATTAAGTACCGCCTTCTTTAGCTCATACCAAGAGCAACATCCAGAATTATCTCAGGAAGAAGCTGTAACAAAGTTTACTGCTCTGATCAGTGGTGGTATTGATACTGGCTTTAGTGAAGCAAGAGATATTTTAGGCGGCTTAAATGTATTGGAAGGTGATATTGCGACTAATATCGACTCAACCTATGAGCTGGTACAAGAAAAATTAGAGGCGTTTATTGCCAGTTTTAATCAAGCAGAACCTGAAGTCGACGAAGTGATCTAGATATCTACGACCTTAGTCGATAGACATGATAAGGTTAAAGCCTGAGTGGATGCCTTAAAGAGTCTATAAGCTTATGCAAGATAAGCAGTTACGAATTCTAACGTATAACCTACATAAGGGTTTTAGCGCTGGTAACCGTCACTTTATATTGCATCAAATACGCGATGCCTTAGTTGAGTCTGATGCTGATGTCTTGTTTTTGCAAGAAATGCAGGGGCAGCATACCGAACACGAAAAAAATCATCATAACTGGCCGGATAACTCTCACTCCGAGTTTCTAGCTCACGATGTATGGCCTCACCATGCCTATGGCAAAAATGTGATCTATGATGCCGGTCATCATGGCAATGCCCTACTCAGCAAATATACTATCCAACGCTGGGAAAATATCAATATATCCCCCTTCTCTTGGGCAAGTCGCAGCCTATTACATGGTGTCATCAACTTGGATGATTGTGGTGATGACATTCATATTATTTGTATCCACCTCGGTTTAATGGCATTTGAACGCAGACGCCAATATAAAACCTTATGTAAACGCATTGAGGAATATATACCGCCTGATGCTCGTCTAATAATAGCTGGTGATTTTAATGATTGGTCAGGACAAGCAGAAAAACACCTTGCCAAACAATTAGGCTTGCAAGAGGCCTATAAAACATTGCATCATCGATATGCCAAAACGTTTCCAGCTTGGTTACCGGTATTAAAAATGGATAGAATTTATTATCGTGGCTTGCAAGTCACATCATGTGAGCGGCCCAGTCATAAGCGCTGGAATCGCTTATCTGATCACGCCCCCCTACTCGCAACATTTACCTTATGAAAACAGAAAACATAAACTTTAAAGCATTATTAACACTGCCTAATATGCTCACTTGCTTCCGCTTTGTCGCAGCACCACCGTTATTGTGGCTGGCATGGCGTGGATACGGCAATGCCTTTTTATGGTTGTTAGCTTTGACTTTTTTAACCGACATACTTGATGGCCTAGCCGCCAGATTACTTAATCAAGAAAGTGAATTAGGCGCCATACTAGATAGCAGTGGTGATTTAGTTATTTATACCATTATGGCTATATCAATTTGGTGGTTATGGCCTAATATTGTGCAACGAGAGTTCATCGTCATAATCTTAGCCACATTAAGTTTTATTGCACCCGTTATGGTTGGACTGATCAAATTCCATGCCTTCACCAGTTACCACACTTGGTTAGTGAAAGTCGCTGTCGTCAGCATAGGAACGGCATTTTTCATCCTATTTATATTTGATATTGCTTGGCCTTTTCAAATCGCTACCGCTATCTGTGTCTTAGCCGCTAGCGAAGAGATAGCCATCACCTTCTATTTATCTGAAAAACAATCCAATGTTCGCTCGCTTTGGCATATTATTCAGCAGTCAAAATGAGTTTTAGCAATCAATCGTGATCGCGAATAAACACCCATTCATCTGTTGCTGACATCTCTGCGCTGAAGCGATAACCATCAACGTCAAATTGTTTGATTTTTTCAGGATCTTCAATTTTGTGATCAATCATATAACGAGTCATCAAACCACGTGCTTTTTTGGCATAAAAGCTAATGATTTTATAGTGACCATTTTTCCAATCTTTAAACACAGGCGTAATAATGCGTGCGTTTAACTTTTTAGCTTCTACTGCTTTAAAATATTCATTTGAAGCCAAGTTAATCAAAATACCATCGTCTAACTCAGCCTCTATTGACTGACGAAGTTGACTACCCCAAAACTGATACAGATCCTTACCTTTAATATTGGCAAACTTGGTGCCCATTTCAAGACGATAGGCTTGCATCAAATCCAATGGTCGTAAGACACCATAAAGCCCCGACAGAATGCGTAAATGATTCTGCATAAAGTCAAAACCGGCGGCATCTAATGACTCTGCATCTAGCCCGGTGTAAACATCACCTTTAAAGGCCAGCACCGCTTGTTTAGCATTATCTAAATCAAATGGTGGCGCCCATGTTTGAAACCGTGCCATATTGAGGCCCGCCAGCTTATCGCTTAACTTCATCAATGAAGCGATCTCAACAGATGACAATTTTTTCAACTCATTAATCAGCTGTTGCGACTGAGCTAAAAAACGAGTTTGACTGTGTTCTTTTGTTACCGGTGCAGTATCAAAATCCAGTGTTTTTGCAGGGGAAACAACAATTAACATAGACTAGCTTTTTCTATTTATTTTGTTGTGAACGGATATATTTTTCCACTGAGGTTTCAGTGCTACTATCATTCTCAGCCGTTGCTACCGTCGCTTCGGCTTCAATTGCTGCAGAATTTTCTACCTCTCCCCATGCCGCAAAAGGAAATGGTTTACGTTCGTCGTTATAAGTTAAGAAGCTAAGAATCTGATGAATGTATTTAATGAGATCTGCTGAAAATTTACGCAAGTTATCATTAGCTGAACCGGTAATGAGTGCAAATAAAACTTGAATAAAAATCAACACACCGGTGACCATCATTGAAAAGTATAAAACGATCCAAAACAGTACCATGTAGAGAATTCGAATCCATTGGTTAGTATCTTGCAGATTTTGTTTCACTTGTTGTTGTTTTTGCTCAGACATTTCTTTCACCCTTCAGTCGCGATATCAATAAAACTAGGTGAAACTTTACCATGAAAATTTTTCAGGTGATATATCTATTCAATACAGAATATGTTTATCACTGAATTTGTTCTATTATCTCACTATGAAAATGATTACTGCTGACAAATCAGCGCCAATACTTAGCCATCAATAGAGTCAGAATGAAAGCCATTATTTCAGTTATAGAATCCATCACCGAATTGGTCGGACGCACAGCCTCATGGTTAGTCTTAGCCATGGTGTTATTAATTTGCTATGACGTTGCTATGCGTTACCTATTCCAACAAGGTTCAGTGGCATTACAAGAATTAGAATGGCATTTATTTGCTTTAATATTCCTACTCGGTTCAGCTTATACACTTAAATATGATGAACATGTTCGAGTTGATATTCTCTATCGAAGCCGTTTCTTAAGCGACAAACATCGCGCTCTGATTAATATTGTTGGCACAGTGTTTTTACTACTGCCCTTTTGTATTCTGATATTAATTACCGCTTGGCCATTTGTCGAAAATGCCTTTTATTATAATGAAGGATCACCTGATCCTGGTGGCCTGCCCTACCGCTTTATTCTCAAAGGCAGTTTATTAGTCGCTTTTTCTTTGCTTATTCTGCAAGGCATTGCAGGTTTATTAAAAAATATTGTTCAATTTAGAAACTCAAGGGAGGCCAAATAATGGACGTTTGGGCTTTAGTGATGTTTGCCGCCTTATTTGTCTTACTACTAGCAGGTTTCCCTGTCGCCTTCACCTTGGGTGCCGTTGCATTAGCTTTTGGTAGTATTTTTCTTGGTTTTGACTTCTTTAATTTATTGCCTCTGCGGATCTGGGGCATTATGACTAACTTTACCCTGTTAGCCGTGCCACTATTTGTCTTCATGGGGGTGATATTAGAAAAATCAGGCATTGCAGAAGAGCTACTTGAAACCATGGGCCGTTTATTTGGCCGAATTCGTGGTGGTTTAGCTATTTCAGTCGTCGCTGTGGGTGCTTTATTAGCTGCCACCACAGGTGTTGTGGGTGCATCCGTTGTCACCATGGCTGTTATAGCCCTGCCAGCCATGATAAAACATGGTTACGCGCCAACATTAGCCAGTGGCACGATTGCAGCTTCAGGTACTCTCGGACAAATCATTCCACCCAGTATCATTCTCATCTTATTAGGTGATGTGATCGGTGTTCCTGTTGGCCAATTATTTATTGCTGCTGCCGTACCGGGTATGATGTTGGTATTGGCTTATATGGCCTATATTGGTTTTATTGCTTGGCGTCATCCTGAACTCGCCCCAGCTATTGAAAACTCTCCAGATGATGAACATCTTGGCTTTAAAGTAGTTAAAAGCCTATTGCCCCCACTAGCGCTTGTCTTAGCCGTATTAGGCTCTATCTTCTTCGGTGTCGCTTCTCCCACTGAATCAGCGGCTGTAGGCGCGCTTGGTGCCATGATACTGGCCCTTTTACACGGTCGATTAAACCTCAGCAATTTACAAACAGCCTTGCAACAAACTACCCGCCTGACGAGTATGGTCTTTTTAATTTTGATTGGCGCTACTGCGTTTGGTTTAGTGTTTGTCGGCATGGGTGGGGACAATCTTATCTTTGATCTTTTTAACTCATTGCCCGGTGGTAAATGGAGCTTCCTAATTGTCAGCATGTTGCTGATTTTTGTTTTAGGTTTCTTTTTAGATTTTATTGAAATTTGTTTTATTGTTGTACCGATTATTGCACCAGTCGCCATACATATGGGACTTGACCCATTATGGTTTGCCTTACTTATTGCCTTGAATCTACAAACCTCATTCCTTACCCCCCCGTTTGGCTTTTCTTTATTTTATCTAAAAGCCAGTGCACCATCGCTTGAATTAACTACCATTTATCGTGGTATCGTACCGTTTATTATTATTCAGTTAGTGGTATTAGCAATTTTGATAGCATTTCCAGCAGTTGCTCTGTGGTTACCGGGCTTAATGGGCTAATATTGCACGATGAATTAAGATGAAACCATCTACGGTTATGGAGTTTGACTATGAACACTACTAATCAACGAGAACTATTAATACTTCGCCATGGCAAGTCCTCTTGGGACTCTTTTGCCAGTGATTTTGAGCGGACGTTAACGGATCAAGGCCAACAACATGTAGAGCGTGTAGGCCACTTTTTACAACAAAATGACCTTATTCCTGACTTTATTTTATCTTCGCCAGCCCAAAGGGCAATTCATACCGCCACCATTATCTGTCAGTCATTAGGCATCGATAGCAATACTATTCAAACTGATGGGCAAATTTATAATGCACAAGTCGAAGATTTATTAACTGCGCTTAGTCAATGTCCAGAAAAAAGTCAGCGGGTTTTACTGGTTGGCCATAATCCCGGATTAGAAGAGCTGGTCAACGTTGTTGCCAACTCAGCTGAACATTTGTCGCCAGCAACACTGGTACAACTAGGCACCGATAATGATTGGCAACAATTAGACTCTGCTTGCGCCCGTTTGATCTCAGTCACTCATGGTAAAAAACTAACTGACTAGTTAGCAAGCACCTTTAAATCGATGTAAAGCAAACTCAGCTGTGGTCAAAACTAAAACTATTAACCTGATCAATAGCTGGTTTTTTTAGTACCAACATCATTAACCTATCCAGCCCTAACGCGACACCAGAACATTCTGGCACCCCTGCTTGCATGGCGGCTAATAGGTTTTCATCTAGCGGTATTTCTTTTTTGTCCTGTGCGCGACGTTGTTGATTATCATCTTCAAAACGTTGCCGAAGTTCATCAGCATCTAATAGTTCCTTATAACCATTAGCTAGTTCAACACCATCAATATAAAGTTCAAAACGATCTGCTACGGCACAGCCTTGTTGATCGTATTTTATTTTGGCTAATTGAGCTTGTGAAGCGGGAAAATCATAGATAAAAAGGGGGAGTTTAAGTGCCGCTAGTTTGGGCTCGATGATAAAGCTCATCAATAACTCTAAACAGCCATCCCGATCGGTGTCGAAATCATCTGCTAATGAGTTTATTTGTTGCCGTGCACACTCTTTTATATCTTCATCAGAACAGGTCAATACATTAAGTTTAAAGAAAAATTCAAATACACCTCGATAACTTAAACGGATGATCGGCTCAAATTGAAATACCTGTTGTAAAAGTGCATTCACTTCATCAATGAGTTGATGCAATGACAGTTCAGGTCGATACCATTCCAGCATGGTGAATTCAGGTGAGTGTTTGTTACTTTGTTCACCATTACGAAATACACGGGCTATTTGGTAAATTGAACCTGACCCTGCGGCTAATAGGCGCTTCATGGCAAATTCAGGCGATGTTTGCAGATAATGTGTTTGTGTGGTGTGGGAGCCAATGGGAATATAATCTGTAGTAAAACTATCTAAATAAGGCGCTGTAGGGGCTGCCTGAGACAATATAGGCGTTTCAGTCTCCCATGTGTCGCGCTTAGCAAAAAAAAGACGGACATCAGCTAAATACTGAGCCCGTCGTTTTAATGTTTCAATATCCGCTGATGGTTGCCAGTTTTTTCTATTTATACTCATTGCTATCTACTCAGTCATTCCCATCTGTTGTTAAAGGGAAGCCATGGATTGTTTAAACATTTACTATCCATAGATTCCCGCGTTCGCGAGAATAACGACTAGGAAGATTATTTAAGACTTAGCGCGTTCTACGTACTCACCACTACGCGTATCAATGCGTAACAATTCACCAATATTCATAAATAAAGGTACACGCACTACGGCACCAGTTTCTAATGTAGCTGGTTTACCACCAGTACCAGCAGTATCGCCTTTAAGGCCAGGATCAGTATCGGTTACCGTTAAGTTAACAAAGTTTGGCGCAGTCACTAATAAAGGTGAACCATTCCATTGTGTTACGGTATAAACATACTGTTCTTTTAACCATTTTTTGCAATCTTCAATCGCAGTGGCATCAGCAGCGTGTTGCTCAAATGTTTCAGGATCCATGAAATACCAAAACTCACCATCGGTATATGAATATTCTAATTCAATTTCCATAACATCGGCGCTTTCAACACTGTCGCCAGATTTAAACGTACGCTCATTGACACGACCTGTTTTTAGGTTACGGAATTTAACGCGGTTAAATGCTTGGCCTTTACCCGGTTTTACTAATTCATTTTCAAGGATGTTACAAGGATCACCATCTAAGATAAATTTAAGCCCTTGTTTAAATTGATTTGTACTAACACTTGCCATGGCAACCTCTTTGAGAGACGATCAACGTCTAATTAATTTGTCTAATATAATATGATACCGCAAACTCAGCGACTAGATGTAAAACAAGCATGGCAAATTGCCTTGGCTAATGTGATTAAAGATCCTCTAGACCTACTTAAACAGTTGGGCTTAAGCGATAAACTCACTGCGATTGATGGCGATATCGTCAAAAAATTCCCACTGCGTGTACCGCAAAACTATATTAATAAAATGCGCTTTGGCGATGTAGATGATCCACTGCTGCGGCAAGTTTTCCCTTTACTTGAGGAAGGTTTAACAGTTGAAAATTTTGTTAACGATCCTGTGGGTGATGGTTTAGCAGTAACTGCGCCTGGTATCTTACAAAAATATCATGGTCGAGCGCTATTAGTCACCACCGGCGCCTGTGCCATTCATTGCCGTTATTGTTTTCGTCGCCACTTTCCCTATGGTGACAGTAATCCATTGGCCAGTCAGTGGTCACAAACGCTCGCTACCTTAGCGGATGATTCAACTATTAATGAAGTCATTTTAAGTGGTGGAGACCCACTGATACTGAGTGATTCTAAACTTGCAGCTATGATTGCAGATTTAGAACAAATCCCCCACCTTAAACGTTTGCGGATTCATACACGTCTGCCCATTGTGTTGCCGGAACGTGTCGATCAACATTTATTAGATTGGATTCAACACACATCGCTACACGTTATTATGGTTATTCATGCTAACCATGCTAATGAAATTGATGGTGAAGTCGAACAGGCGATGAAACAATTACGTGAGGCTAGCTGCCAACTATTGAATCAGGCGGTGTTATTGAAGGGTGTTAATGATAATGCGACAGCACTTTATGACTTAAGTGAGCGTTTAAGTGAACTTTATGTTCAACCCTATTATCTACACTTGCTTGATCCTGTTGCAGGAGCAAGTCATTTTGATGTATCAGAGCAAGATGGCATTACCTTAATTTCCCAATTAAGGACAATGCTTCCCGGCTACCTTGTGCCTCGATTAGTTCGAGAGCAACAAGGTGAAGCCAGTAAAACGATTATTAGCTAAAGCTAAGTACGATCTGCAACGGCAACGTAATCACGTTCATCACTACCAATATAAATTTGAGTAGGACGGTAAATACGATTATCTGAAATCTGTTCACGCCAATGCGCTAACCAGCCCGCTGAACGAGCGACAGCAAACAACGCCGTGAATTGATCAGCAGGAATTCCCATTTCGGCATATAAAATACCAGAGTAGAAATCAACATTAGGATAAACGCCTTTATGGCCTAATCTATCTTCACATATTTCTTCAACACGCATTGCCGTTTCAAATGTTGAATCTAAACTACTACCGCGATCTTCAATTAACTCTGCAACCAATTTATGCAAAATAGTCGCACGTGGATCTTTTACTTTATATTCACGATGACCCATGCCCCAAATGACTTCTTTATTAGCCAGAGCATTATCAATCCATTTTTCAGCATTATCTGCGCTGCCAATCTCTTTCAGCATATCAACTACACGTGAGTTTGCACCACCATGTAATGGGCCAGATAAAGTACCAATCGCACCAGAAATAACGCTGTAAGGTGTTGCTAATGTTGAACCAGAGACTAAAGCAGAGAATGTAGAAGCATTTAAGGTATGTTCAGCATGAAGAATCAAGCAAACATCCATAATTTTAGCCATTAATGGATCAGGTTCTTTACCCGTGAACATATATAAAAGATTTTCAGCGACAGATAAATCTTCACGTGGCTCAATCGGATCATAACCCTGACGCATATGCTCCCACATCGCAACGAGTGGAGCCATTGATGCAATAATGTTAACCGTCATATTACGTACGTAATTCAAATCTTCACAGGAATCGCCGCTGGTTAAACATTCATTACCAGGATAGAACATACCTAAACTAGATACCGCTGTTTGCAACATATCCATAGGATGACCTGTTGCAGGAAAATGACGCATCATTTCACGAATATGATATTTGATGCGATATTGACCACGTAACTGAGTAGTGAAATCGGCTAATTCAGTTGCCGTTGGTAATTCACCACGGAGTAATAATAATGTAGTTTCTTCAAAGCTACTATTCTCAGCCAAGGTTTCTAATGAATAGCCTCGATAAGATAATAATCCCTTCTCACCATCAATAAACGATATGGCTGACTTTGTTGCAGCAACGCCTTCTAGTCCTGGCAAAAAATCACTCATAACAACCTCGATATATTTTCAAAAATATTGTTCTAATCACTGCTTACAGTAGCAAGTGATAGTTTAAGAGCTGTGATCATAACAGATCTTGTTATTTTGCCCATGCCGGAATATTGAAGTCCTGTGTCGATTGCCACTTTTCCACTTGCAATTCTTGCTCATCCATACAAAATTGAGAGAACCCTTCACTGTGCCAAATTACATCACCAAGCTTCACTTCTATCAGTTCACCTTGATGATCTAATAGTAGTTCATCTCCTGTTTTAAAGTCAGCACGGGGTAATAAAATGGTGTTGCCATTTTCACTCTCGCCCATCCACAAGGCATTAATGGTCATATCACCCGCTAAACCGTTTTGACTCACAATCACTTGATCTACATGAGCAGATAATAAGTATAAGCCTACTTCGAGTTGCTTATTTTTCACCGTCATCCAGCGGATAATGCCTAAGGTCCAAATTTCTGGATCAAAACCGCGTATAAACATTAGCTCACCAATATAAAGACCGGTGTCATTAAGTGAACTACAACTCAGACAAACGCCTCGCTCGCTCTCATTATTAATTTTAAATTCATGACTGCGCACTTCATAATTATAATGATGTTCATTTGATGGTTTTAGTTGTTGTTTATCTACAGATTCTTGCAGCGAATAATAGTGCAGTTCATCCCAATGACCATCAAGGCTATCGTCCCATATTACGGCTTGTTGTTTATCTTGTTGCTGATCATCATCGTTTATTTCAGCAAGTGATGAATCATCCTGTTGATTCATTAAAGCATCAATATGACCAAGAAACAGATCAATTTCTTGTAAACCAACAACAACCTCCACCTGCTCTCCAGGACTATCTAAACGCTCATCACCACGATGGTCTTGCCCTTCAAGATTAGCTATTATTTGTGTTAATAATTTCTCTGACATCCCTTTATAAGCTGCAGACTTAGGAGCCTTTTTTGTTTCCAGCCATACAGTGAGTTTTTTCAATAAACCAGTAAGATCAATCGAATACTTATCATCATCAATTGCACTTAATTGTTTAAATTCAGGTCCTTTATCTTTTTTTAGATCAATAAGGTGAAACTCATTATGTGGTTTTACTATGGCAACTAATTTGATACAAGAAAACCAAGGTAATAAGCCATAATAAATTTGCTCCAACTCAGCACTACGTAGACTATAGGGCGATACTAAGCTCAGTACTAAGCTTCGATTATAAAGGGTGTCAATTGTGCCTTTATTAGCGCCAAAGAACGCAATTTTATCTTTTACCTTTTTTGTATTTAATTCTAATCGACGTGTATAGGCATAGGTTGCATTGAACTCAAGCCACGTGCGTTCAGTTACTGCTGTAGATATTAGATAAGATAAATAGATTTTCTCCCCTAAGTAATAGATCGCTCGCTGAGCTAATACACTATATTTGCGTTGATTAAGGTAGCTAGGTTCTGTTGCTGCTAAATTAAACAATAAACGTTGATAAGCAATCGCCATCTCTGATATCAATACATTTAATAGCCACTTAACTTCTTGCGATTCTATTGATAGGTTGAGGTTTGCCCCGCGAAAACGTTTTGTTAATGTCTCATACAGATAGGCAACGATGGGCCGTAGTTGCTCTAGCATATCAAAGCGATCTTTATCAGAATGTTTGATCCGATTCAGATCTTGAACATATTTGGGCAGTTGATAGGCCAATTGATTGATATTCAGAATCGGTAGCTCAGCCAGCCAGATTTTTAAGTCATTTGACGTTAAAGGAAGTTCGAATGAGCCTGTGTTCTCGAGCCTTGGAAGTTGATATGCCAACCCAGCTTGTCCATTAAATTTCATTCGCCCTCCTTGAGCTATCTCACTGCAAACTATCTGCCCAGATATTTTTGGCCCATGCATTAGCATATGCGCCTTCAAGGCTACTTGCTTGTGCAGAAACGCCACCACCTGGCATAGGAATCATCTGTTTTTGCTCACTATTATACCGGTAAACAGCTGCCACATGTCCGGCTTGTTGATCAGTAACAAAACTATAACAAGTATTACTAAACACCGGCTCTTGCTCAGGCTGCTGATCGGCTAACAACGCAACAATCGCAGCGGCACAGACCTTCGCTTGGGCATTAGCCATATGACCAGATTTTGGTAGTTTTGCGTGAACAGCATCGCCAATCACATGGACATTTTTTTTCACTGTAGATTCATAGCTCAAAAAATCAACTAAACACCAACGTTTATCGACATTTACAACTCCTGCCAACGCAGCCACTTGTCCTGCTTTTTGTGGTGGTATAACATTCAATACATCGGCTGAAAAATTATCAAACTCCGTTTCAACTGCCATGTTCTTAACATCGACATGCTCAATCGTACTATTTGAGACATAGTCAATTAGTCCTGAATAATGTTGCTGCCATGCTGATTTAAATAGGGCTTTTTTAGAAGCCACATCTGCATTCGCATCCAAAATAAGTAATTTCGCAGAGGGATTATGATGTTTTAAATATAAGGCTATTTGGCAGGCACGTTCATAAGGGCCAGGAGGACATCTAAATGGCGTTGCAGGCACAGTCATCGCCACTGTACCGCCTTTTTTCATGCTATGTAATTGCTGTTTTAGTAATTCGGTTTGCGGCCCAGCCTTCCAAGCATGAGGGATTTTTTGCTGTACCTCAAAACTGGCTAACTCGGGCAAATCATCATAAATAAAGTCGACACCAGGTGCAATAACAAGACGGTCATAACTAATAACAACACCATCATGTAAGGTGACGTTTTGTTTATCTGTATCGATATTAACCACTTCAGCCTGAACGCTGTTGACACCATAATGATCAACTAAACCATTATAATCATGAGTCAGTTGTTGTAGTGTTCTATGACCACTTAACACCAAATTACTCTGTGGACAGGATACAAACTGTGCATTGCGCTCAATCATCACCACCTCAACATCAGTTGACCACATGCTGATGTATTTGGCTGCAGTCGCACCGGAAAAACCACCACCGATCACCACAACTCGCTGCTGTGACTTAGTGCTTTTACTCGCTAAACTAATATAAGGAAATAATGCTAATGGAGTGGCGGCCACTGCTGTTTTTATGAAATTCCGTCGTTTTAGAGCCATAGTTATGATCCCAAATTTATACTTGTGATATCAAATTAAATTACAGCTTAGCACTCCACGTCAACATTATGTGAACTGTCTTGCACTTTACCAGCTTCAGTTTTCATCAGCGGAACGATATCACTGTCAACATAGACAATAATATTATTTCAGCACCCGCACAAGAGTTCAGCTTTGAACATCTACAGTGTTCTACTACTAAAGAAGATTATGCTTGCGGAAATGAGCTATCGATATATAAAGAAACATGACGTCCACTACGTTTGGGTCGCAAACGCGTTCCTTGTGGCCGCCATGCCTCAGACCACCAGTCTATTATTTATCTATCTTATCAGCAAGGTAAAATAGCTAAATTTATGAGCTGTTTCTCAATTTAATAATTCAACAGACCATTTACTTAATAACAGGATCTAAAAATGAATCAAATAGTGCCTTTTATCTTTGGGCGTATTATGAAACGTGTTCACCTTGAGCTTGCAAGTCAGCATGATAGGACGATCGTACCATTGGACCACTGGCAACGTGTTCAAAGCCCATTTGTTTAGCAACGATTGCTAACTGGTCAAATTCAGCCGGTGTCACAAATCGCTCCACGGCTAAGTGATGGCGACTGGGCTGTAAATACTGGCCTAAGGTTAACATTCGACAACCGTGATCCCGTAAGTCTTGCATAACTTGATGCACTTCTTCAATGCTTTCACCTAAACCTAGCATTAGACCTGACTTGGTCGGCACATCGGGATGCATTAGCTGAAACTTTTTGATCAAATCAAGCGACCATTGATAATCTGAACCGGGTCGTACAGCTTTATAAAGACGAGGAATGCTTTCTAGATTATGATTGAAAATATCTGGCGGACTTTTAGCCAATTCATCTAATGCCACTTCCATTCGACCGCGAAAATCAGGCACCAATACTTCAATTTGTGTTTGTGGCGATTGTGTGCGAATTTCAGCAATACACTGAGTAAAGTGAGCACTACCACCATCACGTAAATCATCACGATCAACGGATGTCACCACCACATGTTTTAATTGCATACTAGCAATTGTTTTAGCCAAATGATGTGGTTCATTTTGATCAAGAGCATCCGGTTTACCATGGGCAATATCACAAAAAGGACAGCGACGTGTACAGATATTCCCCATAATTAAAAATGTTGCAGTGCCATGACTGAAACATTCGCCTAAATTTGGACAAGCTGCTTCTTCACAAACGGTATGAAGATTATTTTCACGTAATAAGCCTTTTAATCGGCTAACTTCTGGACTACTTGGTGCTTTGGCTCGGATCCATGCCGGTTTACGTTTTGGATCACTCGGTATAATTTTAACCGGAATCCGAGACACCTTTGACTCGCCTCTTAAGGCACTTACATCACGTCTTTTATCCACTTTATCAGTCATTGTTTACTCTTTATGCATCTGGCTATTGAGTGCCGATACAAATTGTTGTTTTGCCTGTTCCATTGTTAATTCATGGCCTAGGCTCTTTATATCAATTACTTCCATTCCTTGATAACCACAGGGGTTAATATTCAAAAATGGGCTTAAATCCATCGCCACATTCAAGCTCAGACCGTGATAACAAGCGCCACGTTTAACTCTTAAACCTAATGCTGCAATCTTACGGTCATCAACATAAACACCCGGAGCATCAGCACGTGCTTGCGACTTTATTCCTAGATCATCTAACAGACTTATTACGCTGTTCTCTAAGCGAGACACCATTTCCCGTACACCTATTTTTTGGCGTTTTAAATCAAACAAGGTGTAGGCAATCAATTGTCCAGGGCCATGATAGGTTATCTGCCCCCCCCGATCTGTTTTAACGACCGGTATAGCACCGGTATTAAGGATATGTTCATCCTTGCCATTTAGACCTTGGGTAAAAACGGCTGGGTGTTCAACCAACCACAGTTCATCTTCGGTATTTTCATCACGTTGGGCTGTAAATGCTTGCATTGCCTCACAGCTCTGCTGATAGTCCACCAGCCCTAAGTCTTTAACTATCATCAACTAACGTTATAAAACGTATTTAACTAATTCGTGATTAATTAAGTCGCGATGAATCGCCTCTAATTGCTCTCTACTACTCACATAAAAATCAACTGAAACAGAGGTGAATTTACCACCAGCACTTTGTTTGCTTGAGATTGCACCTTCTTTAAGATCATCAATATGCTGGCGAACAATGCTGACAACAATCGCATCAAACTCTGGACATGAAATGCCCATCGCTTTAATGCCATACTCACATGGAAACTCCATCTTAGCTTCATTTTCTTCTACTGCCATGATGCAACATCCTCTTTATAGTCTTGGTAAAGTGCGTCTATTTGTTGCCACACTGGGCCTGGGATGCCCGTGCCTACTTTTTTACCATCTAATTGTGTAATGGCTAATACTTCTTTGGTAGAACTACTGATCCAGATTTCATCAGCTTGTTTTAACTGTGCGTCAGTCACCGCTTGTTCTAGTAAAGGTATACCGGCTTTTTTAGCTAAAGCAATAACCACTTCACGGGTAATTCCTGGCAGCACTTTTTCATCTTTTTCTGCGGTGTAAATAGTGCCATCTAGTATCGCATAAGCATTACTTGCTGCACCCTCGGTGAGATAACCATCACGTATTAATAAGGCTTCTATTGCCCCAGCATCTTGAGCTTGCTGTTTAAGCAAACTATTTGGCAGTAAGGTAATTGCTTTAATATTACAGTTCTGCCAGCGAATATCAGGCAATGTAATTGCTGCCACCCCATGCTGTTTATATTTTTCTGATACGGCTTGCAATGGGTTGCTCATTGCAAATGCTGTTGGTGTTACCCCTTCAGGAAATACATGGTCACGTGGTGCAACACCGCGCGTTACTTGTAAATAAAGTGATTGATTACCACCGCCATGTAAGTCGATAAGGTGTTCTATCAGCTGTTTCCACTCTGGAATAGAATGAGGGTTAGCCATTCTAACGCCATCAAGACTCGCTTGTAAGCGTTGTAAATGTCCATCTAATTGGAAACAATGACCGGCATAAACAGGGATGACTTCATAAACACCATCACCTAATAAAAAGCCACGATCAAATACAGACACTTTCGCTTGATCGGCAGCTAAAAATTCGCCATTTAAATAAACTTCGTTCATTTAAAACTAACCCCAAATTAACATCATCAAAGCGTCAATCAAGCGACGCCACCAGCTACCTTGCTCTACGGCATTAAGGGCAACTAAGGTTTGTGTTGTAATCAGTTCATCACCAAGACGAATTTCTACCTGACCTAATGTCGCTCCTAATGCAATTGGTGCAATAACTGGTTGCTGAATATTCGTTGTTGCTACCAGCTCCTTATAACGACCTCTTGGTACAGTGACCGATAATGCGTTTTCTAAGCCCAAATTAACGAGCTTTTCAGCCCCTTTCCATATTTTAATATCGGCAATTTTATCCTGAGCTTTATAGAGTTCATGGCTTTCAAAGAAACGAAAACCGTAATTAAATAATTTTTGTGTTTCTTGTGCACGGGCATTTTCACTGCGTGTTCCTAATACAACAGAAATCAAACGCATGCCACTACGTTGTGCCGATGCAGCAAGACAATAACCTGCTTCTTCAGTATGGCCTGTTTTTAATCCATCGACTGTTGCATCGCGCCATAACAATTTATTACGGTTATGTTGGGTAATATTGTTATAGGTATATTCTTTTTCTGCATACCATTTATAGTGATCAGGAAAATCACGAATAATAGCTGCTGATAAAATGGCAATATCTTTAGCCGTTGTATAGTGATCGGCACCCGGTAAACCTGTGGCATTTTGGTAGTTCGTATTAAACATGCCTAATTGTTGTGCATACTGATTCATCATTTGAGCAAAGGTTTCTTCACTACCGGCAATATGTTCTGCTAAGGCCACAGCGGCATCATTACCCGACTGAATAATCATGCCACGAAGTAAAACTTCAACAGGCACTTTAGTATTCACTTCAATAAAACTTCTTGAACCAACCATGCGCCATGCTTTTTCACTGATTAGGACATCATCAGCTAAGTTAATATTACCTGCATCCAATTCGTGTGACACCACATAAGCCGTCATTAGTTTAGTAATACTAGCGGGTGGCAAACGTTGTTCTGAGTTGTGTTCTGCTAATACACGACCACTAGCAAAATCTTGCAAAATATATGATTTTGCCGCGATGCTTGGCGCCGATGGGTTCGGTGTAATAGCGGCATAAGCTGCTGACATAGTCAACAGAACATAAGTCATCATGACTAATTTTATTTGTTTCAACATTAATTTATTCTCAAAAAATAATTTTATTTAGTTGAGAGCTTTACGCGATAGGTACCTTTTGCCTGCTATGGCAAAAAAGACGACTCGTACAAAGGTCTCTAATTCTTATTCAACCACTATATGGGACTCGTTATAACCTAAATCAAGTAGGCGAGATGCTAAAGAATCCCCATATTCTACATTGGCCAATGGACCAATGCGTACTCGATATAAATTCCCACTTGGCTTTTGTAATGGAATAATAAAAATAGCATCACCAATATCATGCTGTAATTTCGCTTTTAGTTGATCGGCACTATGAGCCGTACTAAACGCGCCTACTTGTAGGTATAAACCAACGGGGCCTGTAGAACGCCTGGTCTCATCACGCTCCGTTACCGGTGTAGCAGCGACCTGTCCATTGCTAATGGCACGTATTTCGACCATGCCTGTGCCATGACCAATAATGCCTAGCTGAGTTGCTGCACTATAGGATAAATCAATCAATCGATTACCATGAAAAGGCCCACGATCATTCACTTTAACAATGACTTTGCGGCCATTAGTTAAATTTGTTACTTCGACATAACTAGGTAATGGCAATGTTTTATGTGCAGCCGTCATCGCATACATATCATAAGTCTCACCACTTGAAGTTCGTCTGCCATGGAACTTCTTGCCATACCAAGAAGCAATGCCTTTTTCATGATAACCACGGCTACTTTTCAGGGTGTAATAGCGTTTACCAAAAACTTCATAATGAGCAGGATTACCATATTTGCTACGTGGCTCATCGCGGGGAACCGCATTGGGCACACTGGATACATCTGGTGCATTTTTAGGGGCACTGTCTTTTGACCCCGTGCTGCCACAAGCCGCTAATAAAAGTAGAGCAGCAATAATACTCAGGCGTTTTAAGTTCATATTCACTCCTGAGCTTGATATCGACTAGCAATTTCTTGTGCTAATTGAGTCACTGCCATGGCATACATTCTGCTGTGATTATAGCGAGTAATCGCATAAAAATTCTGTCTTGCTAACCAATACTCTTCACCTTTTTTTTGAGTTAAAGAAATAATGGCAATAGTATCTTCACCGGCAGGTAACGCTGTTAACGAAACACCCGCAGCATGGAGCTCATCACGAGTCAGGCTTGGTTTATAACCCTTTTCTATTAAGCTAGTGACTTCTGGCCCAGAGAATGCTGTTCTATGGGTGATACTTTCGCCAGCAATCCAGCCGTGACGACTCAAGTAATTAGCAATACTCCCAATGGCATCAACAGGGTTAGTCCAAATATCTCGTTTGCCATCACCATCAAAATCAATGGCATAGGCACGATAACTACTTGGCATAAATTGGCCGAGTCCCATTGCCCCTGCATATGACCCAATAGGATCAAGCTGTGACTTATCTTCTTCGCGAGTCAATAATAAAAAGTGTTCAAGTTCGCTACGGAAAAACTTACTTCTTGGTGGATAACGAAAAGCAAGTGTCGATAAGGCATCAACAACACGGTAGCCGCCTACATTACCGCCATAACGTGTTTCAACACCTAATATCGCAATAATAATTTCAGCCGGCACACCATATTGTTTTTCTGCAGCGGCTAATGTATCTGCATATTGCTGCCAGAATTTCACGCCACCTTTAATGCGTTTTTTGGTAATAAAAATATTACGATAATCATGCCAAGGTTTACTTTTTTCTGCTGGGCGAGAAATCGCCTTAAGAATCGAGTCTTTCACTTCAACTTCAGCAAATAACTGTTCTAATTGTTGGCTATCAAAATTATGTTTAGCCTCCATCTCTGCAATAAACCGATCTACGCCTGGTAGTTCTGAACTTGCCGATACGGGCATCATACTGGTCAATAGTGCAATGGTAATTATTATCATTTTCATGGTGACATCATCCTTCGATGGGTGTGGATAGACATTAGGATACCGAAGCCAGCCAGCAAGGTCACCATTGATGTGCCTCCATAACTAACTAAAGGTAACGGTACACCTACTACAGGCAATAATCCCGTTACCATTCCGACATTAACAAATACATAGACCAAGAAAGTCACAGAAATACTCCCGGCTAATAATCGCGCAAAACTTGTTTGTGCTTGACTCGCAATATAGATACCTCTACCTGCAATTAATAAATACAGAATGAGTAACATGCCAACGCCTAATAAACCGAACTCTTCGGCAATAACAGCAAAGATGAAATCAGTCGATCGCTCTGGCAAAAAGGCGAGTTGGGACTGTGTTCCCTCTAACCAGCCACGGCCAAATAAACCACCTGATCCGATGGCGATTTTTGATTGGATAATATGATAACCCGCACCTAATGGATCACTTTCTGGGTTTAAGAAGGTTAAAACACGTTGACGTTGATAATCATGCATCACATACCACAACACTGGCAATGCTGCGGTACAGACTGTAATAAAGCCAATAATTATTCGCCAAGCGATACCTGATAAAAAGATAACAATAAGACCTGAGCTAGCAATTAATAAAGAGGTACCCAAATCAGGTTGTTTAGCAATAAGTAGTGACGGCACAATAATCATCAATAAAGCGATAATCAACCTAAACACTGTGGGTGACAAGGGACGTTCGGCTAAATAGGTGGCCACCAACAAAGGTACGGCTAATTTCATTAACTCTGATGGTTGGAAGCGGAAAAAACCAAGGTCTAACCATCGCTGAGCCCCTTTACCCTCATGACCAAAGGCTAAGACACCTAGCAATAAAATCAAACCTGCACCATACAACCAATATGAAGCATCGCGCATTCGATCAGGATGAATATTAGCAATGGCCAACATGACAACAAATGCTGCAGACATTCGGGTTAACTGTCTAATCATCAGTGCTGTGCTTTGATCACCAGCACTGTATAGAATCATTAGACCCACAGCTAATAAAATAAATAGGCCTAGCAATAATATGGCATCAAGATGAATCGTAGTTAATGCTTTACTAAGACTCCATCGTTGTGGATTAGTCCGATCATGAAGACCACTATTCATCTGCTGTAATTCCAAAATATTGATCAATAAGCTTGCGGGCTATCGGTGCAGCCGTTTTACTACCTCCGCCACCATTTTCTACTACAATCGCAATCACTATTTCAGGTTTATCCGCAGGTGCAAAGGCTGTAAACAGAGCGTGATCATGTAATTTTTTAGCCAGTGTATCGGCATCATATTTTTCATCTTGTTTAATACCAAATACTTGAGCCGTACCCGTTTTACCCGCCATTTTAAACGGTAAGTTTTTGCCAATATGTCTTGCCGTACCACGTTTGCCATGCACCACTTCGACCATTGAATCAATAACTGCTTCCCAATGTCGACTATCATCCATTGCCAGTGTTTGTGTTTTTTCTGCTGTTAATAACTGTAATTTACTATCACCATTGCTGCGACTTGCTCGTGCAACTTGCGGACGAACATTAACTCCTCGCATCGCAAGGACTGCTGTGGCATGAGCAAGCTGAATAGGTGTCGTTTGATTAAACCCTTGGCCAATTCCCGAGATAACCGTCTCACCTGGATACCAAGCTTGATTACGTCGGGTACGTTTCCACTCACTTGATGGTGACAGGCCGCTACTTTCACTAGGCACATCCACACCGGTACGATGACCAAAGCCGAAAGGATCCAAAAAGTCATGGAGACGGTCAATGCCCATCGCATGAGCAAGATCGTAAAAATAAACATCACATGATTGTGAAATTGATTTTTTCAAATCCACCTTGCCATGACCATGAGACTTCCAGCAACGATAACGATGATCTTGTCCTGGCAAGGAAAACCAACCAGGACAAAAGCTCTGCGTTTGTTCATTGACAATACCCAATTCTAAGCCTGCTAAAGCAACAAAAGGTTTTAACGTTGACCCCGGAGGATAGTGACCTCGTAGCGTACGATCAAACAGCGGTCTATCAATTGAATCTCTTAATACCGAATAATTTTTAGTGCTGATACCGGTAACAAATAAATTAGGATCAAAATCAGGTTTACTCACCATGGCAAGTACCCCTCCTGTTTTAGGATCCAGTGCAACAATAGCACCATTAAAGTCACCCAAAGCCTCAGCTGCAACCCGTTGTAAATTGATATCTAAGTGTAAAAACAGGTCTTTGCCTGCCGTTGACGGCACACTCTGTAGTTCACGGACAATTCGCCCTTGCACATTAGTTTCAACTTGCCTATAACCTACTTCACCATGCAATAGCTCTTCATAATATCGCTCCACACCCGTCTTACCAATTTGCTGTGTGCCCTTATAGTCCTGAGCATCTATTCGTTTTTGATCTCGCTCATTAATACGGCCTACATAACCAATGGTATGAGCAAATAAAGCACCTTGAGGATAATGACGGATCAAGCGTCCAACCACATCAACGCCTGGAAAGCGGTGTCTATTAACAGAAAAAACGGCTACTTCTTGTTCTGTTAGGCGCTGACGAAAAACAAATTGTCTAAAACCACGTTGACGTTTAATACGATTGTCTATTTTTTCTATTTCCTCATCTGTCATCGAAAATATGTGTCCCAATTCAGCTAATGTATTAGCCAAATCAGGTACATTTTCAGGTGTTAGCTCAAGACTAAAGGTGGGAATATTTTCGGCTAAGATGACGCCATTACGGTCATAAATCAAACCACGTTGTGGTGGTAGTGGGCCGATATCGACACGATTTTGATTAGATAAAGCAGAAAAATGTTCATGCTCCACTACCTGCAAAATAGACAGCCTTACCATCACAATAAGAAATAGTATGCCTGCAAATAGAGCTGCAAAAATCAAGCGATCATTAATTAATCGACCTTCTCGAAAATGATCTTTTAAAGCAAAACGACTAGACACAGTAAACTTCTACAACCATCATTTAATGAACATGAAATGTGCGTCTTATCGTCCGTAAGACATTAAAGAACAATGGCCAAATCAACATACTGCTAATCGCAGGCAACCAAAATTCCCAGCCTGCACTATGTGAAGAAACCAAAACAAATAAAATCTGTAATAACAATACTAAAGATAAAATACTCAGGGCCTGTTGCCACATAGGGTATTGGCGTAATTGCAGGTGAAATTGTAAAACTAAATACACAATTAGGGCATAGGTAAATGCTAATAAACCCAGTGCACCTCCTAACATTACATCCATTAATAAGCCGATCGTCCAAGCAAAGCTGATACCAACACGGTTTGGCACCGCCATCGTCCAATAAATCAATGTTATGCCGACAAACTCGGGCCGAAATAAACGAATAGATTCAGGTAATGGGACTATGGTTAATAAAGCAGAAATAATGATTGTAGTAATGATGACACCACCACCGCCTGATGATTTACTCGTCGCCATGATCCGCCTCCTCTACAACACTCTCTGTTCCACTAAGCATATCAAGTGACTCTGCCGCCAATACTAATAACACTTCTCTACTGGTAGACAATTTTGCCGCTGGTTCAACACGAATACTGGCAAAGGGCTGACCTTGTGAAGAACTTACAGATACCACTCGACCAACAGGATAACCAACAGGGAAACGCCCTCCTAGCCCAGATGTAACCAGTAAATCGCCTTGCCTAATATCAGCATTATGCGGCACATGTTCTAATTGTAAATGTTTACCCAAGCCTCGTCCCGTGACCACAGCTCGAAGTCCATTACGATTAACCTGTACAGGAAGTGCATGACTGGGATTGGTCAACAACACAACCTGACTTGAGAACTGACTGACTTGCATCACTTGGCCCATTACACCGGTCGCATCTAATACCGGTTGACCGATAAATACATCGTAGCGAGCACCTTTATCAATGACGACTTGTTGAGAAAAAGGGTCTAAATCAACAGCCAATACCTCAGCCACTTTGACACGCTCATGCAAGCGGAAAGAGGATCCTAATAATTCTCGCAGGCGCATATTTTCACGTTCTAGATCTTCAAGCGTTTGTAATCGCACACTATTGGCTAGATTAATAGCCGCTAATTGGCTGTTTTTTTCTATTAATTCTTTGCGGTTTTGCACCAGCTCCTCAAACCACTTACTGCTGTCACTTGGGAAGGAGGCAATTGTTTGTAATGGATAAACGATAACAGATAAGCCACTGCGTACAGGTGCGAAGTAATTCATCCTAGAATCTAAAAAAAACAATACTAATGATGCTATTAAGGCTAATAGCAATCGCATATTTAAAGAAGGATTGTGGGTAAATAACGGTTTGATAATCTAAGGCCCAAAAACTAAAAAACCTTTGCAGACGACATCATCTGCAAAGGTTGTGACAAAGTAATTTTAACTATCATTCATAGGTAAAAATATCAGTGCCTCTTTCATCAATCATTTCTAATGCTCGACCACCACCACGTGCAACACAAGTGAGAGGATCTTCAGCTACTAATGCTGGTAGACCTGTTTCTTCCATTAATAGACGGTCTAAATCACGAAGTAGTGCACCACCACCCGTCAATACCATACCGCGCTCAGCAACATCGGCACCTAATTCAGGCGGCGTTTGCTCTAATGCTGTTTTAACAGCAGCCACAATGCCCGCTAATGGATCTTGCAAGGCTTCTAAAATCTCATTGCTATTTAAGGTAAAGCTACGTGGAATACCTTCAGCTAGGTTACGGCCGCGTACTTCCATTTCTTTTACTTCATTACCAGGGTATGCAGAACCAATTTCTTTTTTAATCTTCTCTGCCGTTGCTTCACCGATTAAGGTGCCGTAGTTGCGGCGAACATAATTGACAATCGATTCATCAAATAAATCACCACCGATACGTACAGAAGCAGAATAAACAATACCGTTTAGAGAGATAACGGCAACTTCCGTTGTACCACCACCGATATCTAATACCATTGAACCGCTGGCTTCTTCTACTGGCATGCCTGCACCAATTGCCGCAGCCATTGGCTCTTCAATTAAATACACATCACGTGCACCGGCACCGGCAGCTGACTCACGAATTGCGCGACGTTCCACTTGTGTTGAACCACAAGGTACACAGACTAATACGCGCGGACTCGGTTTTAAAAAGCGACCCTCATGTACTTTACGAATAAAGTGTTGCAACATTTTTTCTGTCACAGTAAAGTCGGCAATTACACCATCTTTTAGTGGTCTAATCGCAGTAATATTACCCGGTGTACGGCCTAACATCCGTTTAGCTTCAACACCTACAGCAGCAATTGATCGTGGACCACCAGGCCCTTTATCTTGTCGTATAGCTACAACCGACGGCTCATCAAGGACAATTCCTTTACCACGTACATAAATCAGCGTATTCGCCGTACCGAGATCGATCGAAAGATCGTTAGAAAACATTCCGCGTAAACGTTCAAACATTAAATAAAACCACAGGCTTAAGAACTCAAAAGAGATACTTTATAATGCACTGGGCTGTTGAGCAAGCCAAGAATGATTTAAACTGCATACTTTGTTAACAAAAATAACCTCTGGAAGCGTCGATGAGTTTAGATAAAACCGATATCGAAAAGATTGCACATTTAGCAAGACTATCAATTGATGAAAATGACATCCCTGATTACACGCGGGATTTAAGCAATATTTTTAATCTTGTAGAAGCATTAAGTAGTGCTGATACGAATGATATTACACCCATGGCACATCCGTTTGATGCTCATCAACGTTTGCGCGAAGATGTCGTCAAGGAAACGGATCAACGCGAATTATTCCAATCAATTGCGCCAAAAACCGACGCAGGTGTCTATCTAGTTCCACAAGTTATCGAATAATTTTTATCGCCTATCATATTCATCTTTTACTCTATAGCGGCGTTATTTTAGTACTCAAATGGTCACATATCTGGATATGCTCCCATCCTCCGTACGAAAATGCCTTGTTATAAAGTAAAATCTAAATATGCTAGGCAATAAAAACCGTATTTCTATATAGCAACATATAAAAAATTACAGGCACACACATGCATAACAAATCTCTTTCTGAACTTTCAGCAGCCTTACACAACGGTGAATTTAGCAGCGTTGAGTTAACTCAGCACTATCTTGACCGTATTAATGCGCATAATGATAATCTTAATGCCTTTATTACTGTCTGTGATGACCGTGCTTTACAACAAGCTCGTGCTGCAGATGAGCGTTTACAGCAGAAAACGGCTGGCTTACTAACGGGTATTCCATTAGCTCATAAAGATATCTTTTGTACTAAAGGTGTACTCACTAGTAGTGCATCAAAAATGTTATCAAATTTTGTCTCACCTTATGATGCAACGGTTGTTGAAAAAATTAATGCTGCCGGCATGGTCACCTTGGGTAAAACCAATATGGATGAGTTTGCCATGGGGTCATCAAATGAAACTAGTTTCTATGGTGCAGTTAAAAACCCTTGGGATACTAGCTGTGTTCCAGGTGGCTCTTCAGGCGGTAGTGCTGCAGCAATGGCCGCTCGCTTAGCACCTATCGCAACAGGTACAGATACCGGTGGTTCAATCCGCCAACCCGCTTCATTATGTAATTTAACAGGTTTAAAACCGACTTATGGTCGAATCTCTCGTTATGGCATGATCGCCTTTGCATCAAGCTTAGACCAAGCAGGACCGATGGCTAAGAGTGCTGAAGATGCTGCATTTTTAATGAATGAAATGGCGGGCTTTGATGAACGTGATTCTACGAGTATCGAACGTGATGTGCCTGATTACACAGCCACATTAAATGATTCATTAAAAGGTTTACGAATTGGCCTACCAACGGAGTTTTTTGGTGAAGGCTTAGACCCTAATGTCGCCGCTGCAGTTGAAGCAGCCGTTAAAATCTATGAGTCTTTAGGCGCAACCGTTAAAGAAATCACATTACCTAATTCAAATCTTGCTGTACCCACTTATTATGTTGTTGCGCCAGCAGAATGTTCATCAAACCTATCGCGTATGGATGGTGTGCGTTTTGGTCATCGTTGTGAAAATCCAAAAGACTTAGAAGATCTCTACACACGTTCACGTGGTGAAGGTTTTGGTGAGGAAGTTAAACGTCGCATCATGACCGGTACTTATGCCCTATCAGCCGGTTATTACGACGCTTATTATTTAAAAGCACAACAATGTCGCCGCCTAATTAGTGATGATTTCAAACAGGCCTTTAATGATGTTGATGTCATTATGGGCCCAACGGCGCCAACAACTGCTTTCAAGCTTGGTGAAAAAACAGAAGATCCTGTGGCGATGTATTTAGCCGACATCTACACCATTAGTACTAACCTTGCCGGTTTACCGGGCATATCTATCCCTGCTGGTTTTGTTGATGGTTTGCCTGTTGGCCTGCAAATTATTGGTAATTATTTTGAGGAAGCTAAACTGTTAAATGTTGCTCATCGCTACCAACAAGAAACTGATTGGCATCAACAAACACCTGACGCCTTTAAATAATTGACTCAATAGTGCGATACTTAAACCAAGTTATCGCACTATTTCATTCATAAAAGGACTTCAGCTATGAAGGCATCCGAACTTTTCCTCCGCAGTCTTGAAAACGAAGGTGTTGAATACATTTTTGGTATTCCAGGTGAAGAAAACTTGGATGTAATGGATGCTTTGCTTGACTCAAAAATCCAATTTATCACTACTCGCCATGAACAAGGCGCCGCCTTTATGGCGGATGTCTATGGCCGTCTGACTGGTCGTGCGGGTGTTTGTTTAGCCACCTTAGGTCCAGGTGCAACCAACCTAATTACTGGTGTTGCTGATGCCAATATGGATCATGCACCTCTAGTTGCTATTGCCGGACAAGCATCCACCAGTCGCCTGCATAAAGAATCACATCAAGTACTCGATCTTGAGGCGATGTTCCTGCCAATTACTAAATATTCGACCCGCATTCTTAGCCCTGAAGTGATTCCAGAGATTGTTCGTAAAGCCTTTAAAGTAGCCCAAACAGAAAAAAGTGGCGCCTGTTTTATCGAATTTCCTGAAAACATTGCTGAAATGGACATTGATGACGAACCATTACGGGTCAAACATGCCTTAGCACCTGAACCTGCCGCTGAACAAGTTGAACGTGCAGCAAAACTAATAGCTAATGCCGACAATCCCATTATTCTTGCTGGTAATGGTGTGGTTCGCTCTAATGCCTCAACAGCCTTAGCTGACTTTGCCCTCAAATTAGGCATCCCCGTAGCTAATACCTTTATGGCCAAAGGCGTGATTCCGTTCCGTCACCCGATGGCTTTAGGCAGTGTGGGTTTACAGTCTAATGACTATGCTAACTGTGGTTTTGCAAATGCCGATGTCATTATTTGTATCGGTTATGACATGGTGGAATACCACCCTTACCTCTGGCATCCATCACGTGATCGCACTATTATTCATATTGATACTACCCATGCTGAAGTCGATGCTTATTACAGTGTGGTGCTTGGCGTAATTGGTAATATCAATCACAGTTTGAACCGCATTGCTGCTCTAACTACACCGCATATTGATAAAACCATGCGTACCTTACGTGACAGCTTGATCCGCGAAATGAATCAACATCGTGATGATGTAGAGTTTCCAGTCAAACCGCAAAAAATAATCTGGGATCTACGCACGGCAATGGATCTGAAAGATATTGTAATTTGTGATGTGGGTGCCCACAAAATGTGGATGTCACGTATGTTTCGTTGCGAACATCCCAATACCTGCATTATTTCTAATGGGTTTGCCAGTATGGGCATTGCCGTACCAGGGGCTATTGCGGCTAAACTTGCTTATCCTGATCGCAGTGTTGTTGCTGTTACCGGCGATGCAGGATTTTTAATGAATTCACAAGAAATCGAAACAGCCATGCGTCTCAATATAGCCATTGTTATTTTGATTTGGAATGATGCCAGTTATGGTCTAATTGAGTGGAAACAACAAAATCAATTTGGCCGTGCCAGCAATGTAAAATTTACCAACCCTGATTTTGTCCAATATGCACAATCATTTGGTGCTGTCGGCGTGAAAATAGAAACAACAGACCAACTTATGCCTGCATTACAAGCAGCCTTGCAACGTGATACTGTCACCATTATTGATTGCCCTGTTGATTACCGTGAGAATTTAAAACTAACAGAATCATTGGGCCAACTTACTTCACCTAATTAAAGATAAACACATGAAAACACACCAGCGCCGAATTTTATTGGCGACAGCACTCTTAGCCATTTTATTCGCCATCAACTTTTTAAATCGCAGTGATAAAGTAATGGCTGATTTTTCATTTACCGATATTGATGGCCAAACACATACAAGGGCTGACTACCTCGGTAAACCGTTACTCGTTATCTTCTGGGCAACTGACTGCCCAGGCTGTATCAAAGAAATGCCTGATCTGGTCAAGCTCTATCAAACGTATTCCCCCAATGATTTATCAATGTTAGGCATTGCCATGGCACATGACTCACTTGATCATATTAATGCAATGCGAGCCGCCAAAAATTTACCCTATACGATTACTTGGGATCATAATAATGCCCTAGCCCAAGCTTTTGACAATGTTAGAGTCACCCCGACTCACTTTTTGATAACCGCAAAGGGTGAAATAATCATGCGCAAAATCGGCTCACTTAATATGGACCTTGTAGACAAGAAACTACTAGATATGGGACTTAACAAAATATAAGTCTCATCTATATACACATTGTCCCACAGCTATGGTATAAAGTTCTGTTTTGTAAGCCTCTAAGCCGTATTTTAACACTACGCGCTAAGGGATTATTTTTTAGGGAGCTTTTCCCTATAGTTTGTGAATGTTCAACAGGAGCGATTCAATATGGCACGAGTATGTCAGGTAACGGGTAAACGCCCAATGGCTGGGAACAATGTTTCTCACGCCCACAATAAAACAAGACGTCGATTTCTTCCAAATCTTCACCCACACCGCA
>Ga0209495_1000322_pt1 | contig 38878 bp, 47 predicted proteins | sample EN1Hudsemesocosm_FD_184629 | JGI IMG/M metagenome (GOLD analysis project Ga0209495, IMG submission 184629) | Methane-oxidizing microbial communities from mesocosms in the Hudson Canyon - EN1E Hudson Canyon (SPAdes) (version 2) | ecosystem: Environmental > Aquatic > Marine > Cold seeps | place... | reverse complement strand
CTTCGGCATCCAGTTCGGCTGAATCAGAGATATCAGCAAGATGTCTGCATGCCTTGGTCAGGCTCTGTTGAATATCAGTCATTACCTAGTTGAGTTAATAGTTCGGCCTGGTGCTCATGAATTAATGGGGTAATTACATGCTCTAAGCCACCTTGCATCACTTCATCCAGTTTATACAGGGTCAAGTTGATTCTATGGTCTGTCATTCTGCCTTGCGGATAGTTATAGGTACGAATACGCTCAGAACGATCACCTGAACCGACCTGTGATTTTCTGGTTTCAGCTTGCTCTGCGTGTTGTTTGTCTTGTTCTGCTGTCAATAAACGCGATTGCAATAGTGACATGGCGCGTGCGCGGTTTTTATGTTGAGAGCGTTCATCCTGGCACTCAACAATTACGCCTGTTGGAAGATGGGTCAGGCGGATGGCTGAATCTGTTTTGTTAACATGCTGACCACCAGAGCCAGACGCTCTAAAGGTATCTACTCGTAGATCTGATGCTTTAATTTCGTACTCATCTAGGCTATCGACTTCAGGCATGATGGCAACTGTACAGGCCGAGGTGTGTACTCTGCCTTGAGATTCGGTTTCAGGAACACGTTGTACGCGATGAACGCCTGATTCAAATTTGAGTTGTGAGTAGACGTCTTGTCCGCTAATGCGCAGAATAATTTCCTTATAACCACCGTGATCGCTTCTATTTTCAGTGATGATTTCAGTTTTCCATCCCTGTTTTTCAGCAAAGCGTTGATACATTTTTGCCAGATCACCTGAAAAGATAGAAGCCTCATCTCCACCAGTCCCTGCTCTGACTTCTAAAAATATATTTCTATTGTCATTGGGGTCTTTGGGGAGCAGCAAAATTTGCAGTTGCTGTTGAATTTCTTGTTTTTGCTCCTCTACTTCCAGTTGTTCTTCTTTAGCCATTTCACGGAGTTCAGGATCTGAGTCTTTTGCCATTTCTATGGCTGCTTGCAGATTCTCTTCGTTGTCCTGGTATTGGGTGTAGCAAGAAACAATAGGGTCTAATTGAGCGTATTCCTGGCTGAGGGCGCGAAATTTGTTTTGGTCGCTTTGCACTTCTGGTTGAGAGAGCAGGGCGGCAATTTCCTCAAAGCGTTCACTGAGGTTTTCAAGTTTTGTTTTGATGGATGCTTTCATTATCAGTCGCTAAGTACTCTTGGTTGTATAATTCAATAGTGTTAGTCAATATTAAATTGACGGATTAGGGTAGTTTGAATATTTCTCTGGCAGCGGCTACCAGGTCATGCCTTTCATTTGCACCTGCCTCTCTTATTTGGCTACTAGGTGTGTGTATCAGCTTATTTGTTAATGTGTGGGCTAAAAGGTTTAATACTTCCTCTGCGTCACGGCCGTTTTTGAGCTGAGATAAGGCTTTGCTAAGAGATTCGTTGCGTATCTGTTCAGCCTGGAAGCGGTAATCTTTAATCATTGATTGAGCCCCTTGAGAGCGCATCCATGATAAAAAGTATTCCACTTGAGTATCAATGATTTCTTCCGCTTGTTCTGCTGCCTTGCGCCTGGAGTCCATATTTTGGTCTATGGTGTTTTGCAAATCATCAACCGTGTATAAATAGACGTCTCGAAGCTGAGCAACTTCTGCTTCAATGTCTCGAGGGACGGCAAGATCAACCATAAACATAGGTTTATGTTTGCGCTTTTTTATCGCGCTTTCAACCCTGCCTTTGCCCAAAATAGGTAGTTGGCTGGCTGTTGATGAAACAACAATGTCGGCTTCTGCTAAATGAGTAGGTAATTCAGATAAATCGATGGCATAGCCATTAAATTGAGAAGCTAGAGCATGGGCTTTATCGTAAGTTCTGTTGGCAATAATAATGCGGCCAATATTATTTTGGTGTAAATGCCTTGCTGTCAGCTCAATCGTTTCACCCGCACCAATTAATAAGGCGGTTTGATCACTAAGGGAGTCGAAAATTTGTTGAGCCAGTTGTACGGCAGCAAAGGCAACAGAAACAGGGCTGGAGCCTATGGCTGTATCAGTACGGACTTTTTTTGCGGCAGAAAAGGTATGGTGAAAAAGTTTGCCCAGATGCTTACCAAGCGTGCCCGCTTCATAAGCAGCCTGATAAGCCGTTTTCATTTGTCCCAGAATTTGAGGTTCGCCAAGAACCATAGAATCCAGACCGCAGGCCACTCGAAACATATGGCGAATTGATTGGCTATCAGTATGGCTATATAAATAAGGGGCGAATTCAGCCGGGGCGATGGTTTTTGTGTCTGCAATCCATTCAATCAATGTGTCTGGATTGTGGTCGTCGGTCTGATAATAAAATTCAGTACGATTGCAGGTAGATAGAATTGCAGCGCCATTAACCTTATGACTGTTCCATAGTGTTTTAAGCGATAATTCAAGAGATTCAGCCGGGAATGCAAGGCGCTCACGGATGGCGACAGGCGCTGTATTATAATTGATCCCTACGGCAATAAGTGTCATTGAATGTGTTTGAAAAACATTATTAAAACCATGTATTCTAATTAATATAATGTTTTTATCCAAATAGAATAAATTGCAGGTCGAAATTTAAGGTGATTTTCTGCTACTCTATAGGGGTGTTTAATCAAGCGTATAAGGGAAAACTCAGTGTTGATTATTAAGTTGATATTTAGCGTGATATTTTTGGCTTTAGTCGGGTGTGCAAGCGTTCCGGATAAAGAAAGCATGGATTTAAAAGCTGTTAGTGAGGCAAAAACAGTTGAATTAGAGTCAGTGCCAGAAAAGCAGACAGAAATTTCACCTGAAGTGCTATACCTTCTAATGACGGCAGAAATTGCCGGACAAAGAAACCTGTATGGTGTTTCTTTGGATGGTTATTTGGAGGCTGCAAAGCGAGTCGATGATGTCAGGGTTGCAGAGAGAGCGGCAAAAATTGGTCTTTATATAAAAGATACAAAAAAAACATCTGAGGCAGTTTCTCTTTGGTTAAAGCGAGATGCGAGTAACTTAACTGCACGAAAAATAGCTGCGTTATCTGCTTTGAAAGACGGTGATAAAGAATTGGCTTTAGAGCATTTAAATAAAATGTTGTCTGATGATCTTGCTGGTTTTGAAGCTTCCTTGCTTGAATTGACGAGAGTGTTGGGGAAGGAAGGTAAGGCAGGCTTTATTTATGGAGTGCTGGAAGAGCTTGCTCAGCAACATCCAGAGCAGGCAAGTGTGGTCTTTGTTCAGGCATTATTGGCGGGACAGCTTAATAAGGGTGAGCTTGTTGAGCTGAAGGTCAATAAGGCATTGTTATTACAGCCTGAGTGGGATAAGGCGCTTGTGCTTAGGGCAAAGGTGTTTGCTCAAAAAAGGCAGTTTGATAAGGCCAGGCTGGATCTGGAAAAAGTGTTAGAAAAATCGCCAGAGAATAATAAAATAAGAAAGATGCTGGGTCAGGTGCTGATGAAAACAGATGCATTAGACGAGGCAGTAGCGCAGTACCAGCAAGTATTGAAAGTGGAGCCTGAGGATGGAGAGAGTCAGTTTGCCATTGCCTTGATTTATTTGCAGCAAAAGAAAGAGCGGCAAGCGGTGAAATTGTTAAAAAAATTAGTCAACAAGCCTGGGTGGGATGCGCAGGCTAGCTATTATATAGGGCGAATTGAATTTAAGAACAAGCAGTATGATACGGCTTTAACCTGGTTTGATAAGGTTACCAGGGGTGGGTATGAGTATGATGCAGCTATGGCGGCTGTTTCTGTGATGTTGAATCAGAAGAACTTTGCGGGCGCTGAACAGCGATTGCTAAAATTAACAGAAAAGTTTCCAAAGCAGCGATTGAATATCGTGCTGTTGCATGCAGAAATTTTTAATGAGCAAAAAAAACATCAGCAGGCATTTGATTTGCTGAGTAAGGGTTTGATTGATTTTCCTGGGCATAGGGATTTGCTGTACTCGCGGGCATTAATTGCAGAAAAAATTGACCGTCTGGAAGTGCTGGAGGCAGATTTAAAGAAAATTCTACGGGCGCACCCAAAGGATGTCAGTGTATTAAATGCTTTGGGTTACACCTTGGTGGATAGAACTGATCGATATCAAGAGGCGGAGGTCTATTTGCAGCAAGCACTGGACCTAAAGCCCGAAGAAGCCGTTATTATCGATAGTATGGGGTGGTTGAAGTTCAAACAGGGCAAAAGCGCTGAGGCATTGGTCTTGTTGCGTAAGGCATATGCCAGGCAGGCAGAGAATGAAATTGCTGCACACCTTGCTGAGATTCTTTGGTTTGTCGGTGAAAAAGATGAGGCAAGGCTTGTCTTTGGCAAGGCTTTAAAGAAAGCACCGGAAGATGAGTATCTATTAAAGTTTCAACAACGACTTCCTGATATCAGCAAGCCAAGATGATCCGTTTTTATTTGCTGTTGGTGTTAACTTTGTTGTTGGCATCATGTGCAAGTGTGCCAGAAAAAGATGAAGTTGCATTCGATTTGCGTGGTCGAGAAAGCTTGTATGAATTGAGTGAGTGGACTTTTCAGGGGCGAGTCTCTGTAACTGATGAGAGTAATGCGGTTTCAGGGTCTATCGAGTGGTCCCATCGGGTTGGTGAAGATCATATAAAGCTTTCAGGGCCTTTTGGACAGGGTAGGACCAGGATTGTTATATTTGATAGGCATGTGGAAATTGATTCGGCAGGGGAGAAAATAAACTATTTTGGTGGTGTGGATAAGGTTGTCTCTTCAAGGTTGGGAGTAGAGCTCCCTGTGTCATCGTTAAAATACTGGGTGTTAGGATTGACTAGTCCTCTTCTCAGTTATAAAGCATTTGCCGGTGGCTTTGTGCAGGATGGTTGGCGAGTCAGTTACTTGTCAATGCAGGCTCAAAACATGCCTAGAAAGATCAGGGTTGAAAAGGGTAAAGCCAAATTAAAATTAATAATCAATCAATGGGAAATGTAGTGCGCTGGTTTAGCATGCAAAAAGAGAAAATATGAAACAAGAACTAATGGGGTGGGGTAAAAAATGGCCTGCACCAGCAAAAATAAATTTAATGTTAAGGATAACGGGGCAAAGGGAAGATGGTTATCATTTGTTGCAAACAGTCTTTCAATTGACTGATTTATGTGACTGGTTAACCTTTCATCGGGTTGATGGCGACAGCATCTTTTTGGATAAGCCAATACCCGGTGTGCCAGAAGAGCAGGATTTAACCATTCGTGCAGCAAATTTATTAAGGCAAGAGACAGGTTGTCAGCAGGGTGTACGAATAGGAGTTGAAAAAAACCTACCTATGGGTGGGGGGCTTGGTGGTGGAAGTTCAGATGCTGCCACTACCCTGGTGGTTTTGAATCGCTTATGGGGTTTGAAATTATCTGAGCAAAGGTTGATGCAGTTAGGTTTGCAATTAGGTGCCGATGTGCCGGTGTTTGTCTTTGGTCGTGCCGCATGGGCGGAGGGTGTGGGAGAGAAGTTGCAGAAAATAGAGCCAGCAGAAAAGTGGCTTGTAATCATAAAACCAGATTGTCATGTCGATACAAAAGAAATTTTTTCAGAAAAGGGTTTGACAAGGGATAGTGATTCGATCATAATGGCCAACTTTATTGCAGGGCAGCATCAAAACGATTGTTTGGATGTTGTTTGTAGTAAGTATCAACCAGTAAAGGATGCTTTAACTGATCTTGCTGTTTTTTCAGAAGCAAGGTTAACAGGGACAGGTGCTTGTGTATTTGCTCAATTTAATTCAAAAGAATTAGCTGAGCATGCGTGTAACGAGTTGTCTGGCAAGTGGCAGGTTTATTTGGCTCAAGGGCTTAATGAATCTATGTTAAAAGAACATCTGGTTTGACTCGATTATATTGGGCTGTCGCCAAGCGGTAAGGCACGGGGTTTTGATCTCCGCATACCCAGGTTCGAATCCTGGCAGCCCAGCCATTTTTTATCTCCAATTATAAAGTTTAGCGGAGTGCTTAAATGCAAGATACCTCTATGATGGTGTTTTCTGGTAATGCTAACAGAGCTTTATCTGAAGGTATAGCAAGAAAGTTGAATATGCGCTTAGGCATGGCAACTGTTGGCCGCTTTAGTGATGGTGAGATAGTAGTAGAAATTGAAGAGAATGTGCGAGGTCGGGATGTTTTTATTATCCAGCCTACCTGTTCTCCTGCTGATGAGCATCTTATGGAGTTGCTTGTGATGATTGATGCGCTTAAAAGGGCGTCTGCTTCACGGATAACTGCGGTAATACCTTATTATGGTTATGCTCGTCAGGATAGGCGCTCTCGTTCTGCAAGGGTGCCGATTACAGCAAAATTAGTTGCAAATATGATTGATACGGCGGGTGCAGACCGGGTGTTGACTGTTGATTTGCATGCTGATCAGATTCAGGGTTTTTTTGATATCCCTGTTGATAATGTCTATGCGTCACCTTTGTTGTTGGGTGATGTTTGGCGTCAAAAATATGAAGATTTAATAGTTGTTTCTCCGGATGTTGGTGGTGTTGTAAGAGCGAGGGCTTTGGCAAAGCGCCTGGATGATGCGGATCTGGCTATTATTGATAAGAGACGGCCAAAAGCCAATGTCTCGGAAATCATGCATATTATTGGTGACGTGTCTGGTCGAACTTGTGTAATGATTGATGATTTGGTTGATACGGCAGGGACTTTGTGTCATGCGGCCAAGGCATTAAAAGAGCATGGCGCCTTGAAGGTGGTTGCTTATTGTACGCATCCAGTGTTGTCTGGAGCTGCTGCAGAAAATGTAAGAAATTCGGTGCTTGATGAGTTGATCGTAACTGATACGATCCCGTTAAATGAAGAGTTGCTGTCGATTGATAAGATTAGACAGTTAAGTGTTGCTGAAATGTTGGCTGAAACAATTAGACGAATTGCTGAGAGTGAATCAGTTAGTTCACTTTATGTTGATTAAGCTTTAGTTAATTAAGTTGTATTTATAAAGATTGCTTGAAAGCAAGTTTGGAGAAAGAGATGTCTAACGTGTTTGAATTTGTAGCTGAGAGTCGTGACTTGGCGGGTAAAAGTGCTGCAAGAGCGGCGCGTCGAAATGGTGATGTTCCAGCGATAGTTTATGGTGGTGAAGCGGAGCCTTTGTCCATTGTTTTAGAGCATAATGAAGTCCTTAAACATTTAGAGCATGAAGCAGTGTACTCTCATGTTTTGGATTTGAAGGTAGGCGGGAAGGCTGAAAAGGTTATATTGAAAGATATTCAGCGTCATCCTGCAAAGCACCAGGTTCTACATATGGACTTTATGCGAGTTGATGAGACTCATGCACTTAAGGTTCACGTGCCATTGCATTTCATCAACGAAAGTACTTGTGTTGGTGTAAAAGCGGGTGGTGTGGTAACTCATGGTATGGTTGATGTCGAAGTATCTTGTTTGCCTTCAGCGTTGCCAGAGTTTGTTGAGGTTGATTTAACAGCGCTTGATATCGGTGATTCATTGCATCTAACTGATTTAGTAATGCCTGCAGAAGTAAGCATTGTTGCATTGGCCCAAGCTGGTAATCATGATCATGTTGTGGCTCAGGTAGTGAAAACTAAAGCTGTTTCTGATGATGTTGATGACGCTGTTGCTGGTGATGATTCTGAGTCTGCTGCTGAAGAGGCTTAATCAATACGACTTAAGGTCTTAAGGTGATTAAACTTATAGTGGGGCTTGGGAATCCAGGTCAGCAATACGACAAAACCCGGCATAATGCCGGGTTTTTGTTTTTAGACTACTTGTGTTCTGGCTCCGGAGTGGTGTGGGGGCATGAGCTTAAGTTTCACGGTATTGTTGCTCACATTCAGCTTGCTGGAAATAAAGTGGCATTGCTTAAGCCGCAAACATTTATGAATAAGAGTGGTTTGGCAGTAAGGGCTATTGCTAAATATTACAAAATTCAAATTGATGAGATTTTGGTTGTTCATGATGAGCTGGATCTGGCTGCGGGAGTGGTCAGATTGAAGCAGGGCGGAGGGCATGCCGGGCATAATGGGTTGAGAGATATTATTGCCAATCTGGGTGAAAAAGATTTTCTTCGGTTGCGTCTAGGTATTGGGAGGCCGGCAGCTGGAAAAAATGTTGCTGACTTTGTGTTATCTACTCCTGCAAAGCAAGAGTGGCAGGAAATGCAATTGGCTTTTGATGTGGTTGATTCGTATATGGCAAAGTTAGTTTCTGGTGATGTGTCGTCGGTAATGACAGGTATGAATAAAAAATAAATTCTTTGTTGAGCAATGTTTTGTTGTGATTTTTCAGGGAGTGTTCCCTGGGGTCGAGATTAGTTGCTTTTAAAAAAGAGAGTGAAGTGGTATTTAAAGTCTTTGTAAGTCGGAGTTGCTGTCTTGCAGGGTTTTTAGTGGTAATTTTAGATAAAAGTAAAAAAAGTGTTGACTATGGAGTGATGATTCTCCATAATAAGAAGTTCAGGAGGGGTTCCCGAGCGGCCAAAGGGATCAGACTGTAAATCTGACGGCTCAGCCTTCGGAGGTTCGAATCCTCCCCCCTCCACCATTCTTTCCATCAAGGAAAAATGCGGGTGTAGTTCAGTGGTAGAACTCCAGCCTTCCAAGCTGATTATGTGGGTTCGATTCCCATCACCCGCTCCAATTCTGAAAAAAGTCGAGCGCTCATATAGCTCAGTCGGTAGAGCACTTCCTTGGTAAGGAAGAGGTCACCGGTTCAAATCCGGTTATGAGCTCCAGAAAGACTCTGGGTTATAATAGGCTTGGCAAGTATACTGAAATTTAAGTTGTAATAGTTTGCAATTTAAATTATTTTGAAGTATAATTTTTAGTTCTTTACGGTTTCTGAATAGGTCAGTGGCTCAATTGGTAGAGCAGCGGTCTCCAAAACCGCAGGTTGTGGGTTCGAGTCCCTCCTGGCCTGCCATTCAGAAGTTAATCAATAATTTAATTTCCAAATTTTAAAGATGAATGCACAGGCGGAAGATGCATCAAATGTTTTTGATGTTGTAAAACAAGGTTTGTCTCTTGTATTTGTGGTGGCTGGAGTAGCTGGTTTTTACTATTTCTCAGAAGTGCCAGGATTTACTCTGTTGTATAGAGTGTTGGCATTGGTTGCAATTATTTTGATTGCAGTGGGTGTGGTTTTAACAACCGATGCAGGTCGAATGGTTGTGAGTTTTGCTTTGGAAGCAAAACAAGAAGTCAGAAAAGTAGTATGGCCTACGCGAGAAGAAACAATCAGAACAACTTTGTTGGTGTTTGGTATGGTTTTTATTGTGGGTTTGCTTTTGTGGTTGCTAGATTGGGGTTTACTAACAGCAATTAAAGCACTAACTGGTCAAGGGAGTTAAGATGTCACTACGTTGGTATGTTGTGCATGCTTATTCAAACTTTGAAAATAAAGTTAAATTAGCCTTAGAAGAAAAAATAGAGTTAGAAGGGTTGCAAGAACATTTCGGAAAGATTCTTGTGCCAACCGAAGAAGTTGTTGAAATGCGTATGGGGCAGCAGCGTAAAAGTGAAAGAAAATTCTTTCCTGGTTACGTGTTGGTGCAAATGGATTTGAATGACGAAACTTGGCATCTAGTAAGAAATATTCCAAGGGTACTAGGTTTTATTGGTGGAACATCAGATAGACCAGCTCCTATTTCTGATAAAGAGGCGGATGCAATATTAAACCGGGTAGAAGAAGGGGTTAATAAGCCAAGGCCTAAGGTTTTATTTGAAGTCGGTGAAACGTTAAGAGTTATAGATGGGCCGTTTAAAGATTTTAACGGTAACATTGAAGAAGTGAATTACGAAAAAAGCCGATTAAAAGTTTCGGTCTTGATTTTTGGTCGTTCAACACCCGTTGAATTGGAATTTGGTCAAGTAGAAAAACTTTAAATAAACAAATTTTAAAATGAATCTCTATCCTTTTTAAGGGTAGGGATTTTTGTATCTTGGGGAGCTGGAAAAGCGTTTGCACCCATTTGGAGAGAAAGATGGCTAAAAAAATACAAGCATATATTAAGCTACAGGTGAAAGCCGGTGAAGCGAATCCTAGTCCGCCTGTTGGTCCTGCATTGGGTCAGCATGGTGTAAACATTATGGAGTTTTGTAAAGCATTTAATGCGAAAACTTCAGATGTAGAAAAAGGCTTGCCAATTCCTGTTGTTATCACAGTATATAGTGATAGAAGTTTTACTTTTATTACAAAAACACCACCTGCGGCAGTGTTGCTAAGAAAAGCAGCTGGTATAGAAAAAGGTAGCGGAACTCCAAACACAGTAAAAGTTGGTACGGTGACTAGAGCTCAATTAGAAGAGATTGCGACAACTAAAATGGAAGATCTTAATGCAGCTGATATGGATGCAGCAGTTAAGATTATAGCGGGTAGTGCGGCGAGCATGGGCCTGAATGTGGAGGGTCTGTAGATGTCTAAGTTATCTAAAAAAGCAACATTAATTGCAGCTAAAGTTGATTCAAACAAGCAGTATTCAATTACAGAAAGTGTTTCTTTATTAAAAGAATTCGCTAATTCAAAATTTGATGAATCAGTTGACGTTAGTGTTGTATTGGGTATAGATCCAAGAAAATCAGATCAAAATGTGCGTGGTGCTTCTGTATTGCCGCATGGTACAGGTAAAACAGTTCGTGTGGCTGTATTTACACAAGGGCCAAATGCTGATAAAGCGAAAGAAGCTGGTGCAGACGTAATTGGTATGGAAGACCTGGCTGATCAAGTTAAGAAAGGTGAGATGGATTTTGACGTGGTCATTGCTTCTCCTGATGCAATGCGTGTCGTTGGCCAGTTGGGTCAAATTTTAGGTCCACGTGGATTAATGCCTAACCCTAAGGTTGGTACTGTAACGCCAGATGTTGCGACGGCTGTTAAGAATGCAAAATCGGGTCAGGTTCGTTATCGCACAGAAAAGGGCGGGATTGTTCACTGTTCAATCGGTAAGGTTTCTTTTAATGAAACTTCAATTAAAGAAAATTTAGAATTCTTAATTGCTGATTTGAAAAAAGGTAAACCATCTGCTGCAAAAGGTGTGTATTTAAAGAAAATTGCTATTTCTTCAACGATGGGTCCTGGTTTAGTGATCGATCAAAGTAGCATTGTTGTATAAAAAAACTTTGGGTTGCTGGGTAACTAGCAACCGTCAAAGACCGTTGGTGTTGAAAAATATAATCTATAGAGAATTGTAGGCCAGCGTAGGCGGAAGCTTTTCCAGTAAACTGGTGAGGGACCGTAAGGTGCATCTGAAGAGGTGTGTTTTATTAAATTCAGATGGAAATCTGAATAAATTACCGGAGGTAATCTGTGGCATTAAACCTAGATGGCAAAAAGGTAGTTGTTGATGAAGTTGCTCAGTATGCTGCTAAAGCACTATCTGTTGTTGCAGCTGAGTATCGTGGTCTTACTGTAACTGAAATAGAAGAGTTACGTAAGACAGCAAGAGAAACTGGCGTTTATTTGCGTGTTATAAAAAACTCGCTAGCTAAACGAGCAGTTGCTGGTACAGAATTTGAATGCATACAAGAAGGACTTTCTGGTCCTTTGATTTTTGCATTTTCAATGGAAGCACCAGGCGCAGCAGCACGATTAATCAATGATTTCGCAAAAACCAATGATAAGCTAATTGCTAAAGTTATTGGTTTTGATGGCAAATCTCATGATGTATCTGAATTAGCAAGATTGGCAAGTCTGCCTACTCGCGATGAAGGTATCAGTTTGATTATGGCTGTTATGAAAGCACCAGTAGGCAAACTAGCGCGTACATTGGCTGCTCTTAGAGATCAGATGCAAGAGTCAGAAACAGAAGCTGCTTAAGCTTCAAACCAGTTTAAATCTAATACAGAGGAATATCATAAATGGCTATCTCACAAGAAGATATTTTAGAAGCAGTATCTAACATGACTGTTATGGAAATCGTTGACCTAATTTCAGCGATGGAAGAAAAATTTGGTGTAACTGCTGCAGTTGCAGCGGCTGCCCCTGCTGGTGGTGATGCTGCTGGTGGTGCTGCTGAGCAAACTGAATTCGATGTTATTTTAACTTCATTCGGCGCAAACAAAGTAGCAGTTATTAAAGCAGTGCGTGGAATTACAGGCCTAGGTCTTAAAGAAGCGAAAGGAGCAGTTGAAGGTGCACCAACTCCAATAAAAGAAGGTGTTCCAAAAGCTGAAGCTGACGAAGTAGTTGCTACACTTGAAGCAGCTGGTGCTTCTGCTGAAATCAAATAAATTTGATTGATAAAAGGCTTTGATTATTGAGGTAATATCTTCATTAATCAAAGTTTTGCAAAAGTAGGGCTGATGGCATTATTGTCATCGGCCTTTTACTGTTTGCAGGAAGTCATACCCAAGCCGCTCTGCCAGAGATGGTTTTGGTTGTAATGTTATAAACAATCCTTGACAAAAGGTATGGAAAATATGGCCTATTCTTTTACCGAAAAAAAACGTATTCGTAATAATTTTGGCAAAGGTACTGAAGTACTTGATGTGCCTTATCTATTAGCAACTCAAATAGATTCATATGCCAGTTTTTTACAAGATGGTATTCAACCTAAAAAAAGGTTAGAGCGTGGTTTACACGGTGCTTTTACTAGCGTTTTTCCTATAGTAAGTCACTCGGGTTATGCCGTACTTGAATATGTAAAATATAGGTTAGGTGAGCCAACCTTTGATGTAAGAGAGTGTCAACAGCGTGGAGCAACTTTTGCGGCGCCGTTGAGAGTATTAGTGCGCTTAGTTATTTATGATAAAGATGCGCCATTAACAGCCAAAGTTGTTAAGGATATTCGTGAGCAAGAAGTTTACATGGGTGAACTTCCGTTAATGACAGAAAATGGAACATTTGTAATTAATGGTACGGAGCGGGTGATTGTTTCTCAATTGCATAGATCTCCAGGTGTTTTCTTTGATCATGACAAAGGTAAAACACATTCCTCAGGGAAATTATTATTTAATGCCAGGGTAATTCCTTACCGTGGTTCATGGTTAGATTTTGAATTTGATCATAAAGATGCGGTTTTTGTCAGAATTGATAGACGACGCAAAATACCGGCAACCATTTTATTGCGTGCGCTGGGATATGATAACGAAGAAATGATCAAGATGTTCTTCGATACCAATAAGTTTACCTTAGCGGCTGATAATATTAAGTTCCATATTATTCCTGAGCGTTTGCGCGGGGAAATGACGGTGTTTGATATTAAGTACGAGGGTGAAGTACTGGTCGAAGAAGGTAGAAGGGTAACTGCCAAGCATATCAGGAAGATGACTAAGGCGAACGTCAATGAAATTGATGTGCCTAAAGAATATTTGTATGGAAAGATTTTAAGTCACAATATTGTTGATGAGTCTACAGGCGAATTAATCGCGAGTGTTAATGAAGAGTTAACGGAAGAAGTCGTACTAAAATTACTGGAAGCGGGTACTACAGATATCGAAGTCTTGTACGTCAATGACTTGGATCGTGGTCCTTATATTTCAAACTCGATGAAATTAGATGCCTCTACCAATAGGTTGGAAGCATTGGTTGAGATTTATCGAATGATGCGCCCTGGTGAGCCACCTACAAAAGATTCAGCAGAAAATTTATTTGCTAATTTGTTTTTTACCTCGGATCGTTATGATTTGTCGGCGGTAGGCCGGATGAAGTTTAATCGCAGATTAGGTCGGACTGAGTCGGAAGGTGAAGGAACTTTAAGTAATGACGATATTGTTGATGTATTAAAAGAATTAATTGCTATTCGTAACGGTGACGGTACGGTAGATGATATTGATCACTTGGGTAACAGGCGAGTACGCTCTGTTGGTGAGATGATTGAAAACCAGTTTAGAGTCGGTTTAGTCAGAGTTGAGCGTGCGGTAAGAGAGCGTTTGACATTGGCTGATTCAGAAGGCTATATGCCACAAGAAATTATTAATGCCAAGCCTGTTTCGGCTGCAGTTAAAGAATTTTTTGGCTCAAGTCAGTTGTCTCAATTTATGGATCAGAATAATCCATTGTCGCAAGTGACGCATAAGCGACGTGTTTCTGCGTTGGGGCCTGGTGGTTTAGCAAGAGAACGTGCTGGTTTTGAAGTGCGAGATGTACATACAACCCATTACGGTCGAGTATGTCCTATTGAAACACCAGAGGGGCCAAATATTGGTTTGATTAACTCCTTGTCAGTGTATTCACGCACAAATTCATATGGCTTTTTAGAAACGCCATATAGAAAGATTGATAATGGACAGGTTACAGATCAAGTTGATTACTTGTCGGCTATTGAAGAGGGTGACTTTGTTATTGCCCAGTCTAGTGTGGCTATTGATGAGAATGGGCGCCTGGTAGAAGGATTGGTTCCCGCTAGATATAAAGACGAGTTTACTTTGTCTTCATCAGAATCTGTGCAATATATGGATGTATCATCCAAGCAGATTGTATCGGTAGCGGCATCAATTATTCCATTTTTAGAGCACGATGATGCGAACAGAGCGTTAATGGGTTCAAACATGCAACGTCAGGCTGTTCCAACACTAAGAGCTGAGAAGCCATTAGTTGGTACAGGGATGGAGCGTGTTGTCGCAAAAGATTCTGGTGTTTCGGTTGTTGCTAAGCGTGGTGGTATTATTGAAACAGTTGATGCGGCTCGTGTCGTAGTCAAGGTTCATGATAGTGAAACTGTTGAAGGTGTGCCAAGTGTAGATATCTATAATTTAACAAAATACACCCGTTCAAACCAAAATACCTGTATTAATCAGAAGCCATTGGTAATGCCTGGTGATACAGTGAGTTCCGGCGATATTCTAGCTGATGGCCCATCTACAGATATAGGTGAGTTGGCGCTAGGGCAAAATATGCGTATAGCATTTATGCCTTGGAATGGATATAACTTTGAGGATTCCATTTTAGTTTCTGAGCGAGTGGTTAAAGAGGATCGTTTTACCACGATACATATTGAAGAAAAAACCTGTGTAGCACGTGAAACCAAACATAGTCCTGAAGAAATAACGGCAGATATTCCTAATGTAAGTGAAGAGGCTTTATCTAAATTAGATGAGTCAGGTATCGTCTATGTAGGTGCTGAAGTTAAGGGTGGGGATATTTTAGTTGGGAAAGTGACACCAAAAGGTGAAACCCAGTTAACACCAGAAGAAAAATTACTACGTGCGATTTTTGGTGAGAAGGCTGCTGATGTAAAAGATACTTCATTAAGAGTACCTGGAAGCATTAGGGCAACCGTTATCGATGTGCAAGTGTTTACGCGTGATGGTGTTGGCAAAGATAAGCGCGCATTAGAGATTGAAGAAGCTGAAATCAAACGCTATAAAAAAGATCTTGATGATCAGTTAAAAATTATTGAACAAGATATTTTTGACCGTATTGCCGCTATGTTAATAGGGCAAAAAACAGATGCGGGAATAGGGGAGCTGAAAAAAGGGACTGAGGTAACTCAGGCGATCCTAGATTCAAGTCTTAAATCTGATTGGCTAAAAATCAAAGTCCAGGATGAAGATGTTAATGTTCAGTTGGAATCAGTAGCGGCTCAAATAGAGCAGCAACGTAAAGAATTTGACGAAAGATTTGAGTCCAAGCGAACTAAAATCACTATGGGTGATGATTTGGCTCCGGGTGTTTTGAAAATGGTTAAGGTGTATTTAGCTGTTAAAAAACGCATCCAGCCTGGTGATAAAATGGCGGGTCGACATGGTAACAAAGGGGTAATCTCTCAAATTGTGCCAATAGAAGATATGCCATACACTGCCGAAGGTGACCCGGTGGATATCTTGTTGAATCCATTAGGTGTGCCATCCAGGATGAACGTTGGTCAGGTGTTGGAGACACATCTGGGTTGGGCTGCAAAAGGTCTGGGGATAAAAATCGGAAAAATGCTAGAAGCCAAGGCCAAGATTGTAGAAATCCGAGGCTTTTTAGATAAAATCTACAACAGCAGTGGTAGAAAAGAAGATCTGGATTCATTCTCTGATAAGCAAATTTTAGAGATGGCTGCTAACCTGGTGGGTGGTGTGCCAATGGCTACACCAGTATTTGACGGTGCCTCAGAAGATGAGATTCGTGAAATGTTACGCTTGGCAGACTTGCCTGAAAGTGGTCAGTGCACCTTGTATGATGGCTTAACCGGTGAAGCATTTGAGCGTAAAGTGACCGTGGGTTATATGTATATGTTAAAACTGAATCACTTGGTTGATGACAAAATGCATGCAAGATCAACGGGTCCTTATAGCTTAGTTACCCAGCAACCGTTGGGTGGTAAAGCTCAGTTCGGTGGTCAGCGATTTGGAGAAATGGAGGTGTGGGCGCTTGAGGCTTATGGCGCTGCATATACATTGCAAGAAATGTTGACTGTGAAGTCTGATGATGTAAATGGCCGTACAAAAATGTACAAAAATATTGTTGATGGTAATCATACGATGGATCCGGGGATGCCAGAATCATTTAATGTATTGATTAAAGAGATACGTTCGCTAGCTGTAAATATCGAGTTAGAGTAATAGTGATTCCAGGAACGGACACAGTATTAGAGATTATTTATAGCTAAGATCCCGTAGTTCTAAGTTGTAAATAATCAATTAATTTTACATGGCGTATAGATAATTTATACGCCATGGAAGCCAGGTAAAACAAAGAGGACAAGCTCTTGAAAGATTTGATGAATTTCCTTAAGCGTCAAGGTCGAACTGACGATTTTGATGGTATACGTATTGGTTTATCGTCACCCAATATGATTCGTTCATGGTCGTATGGGGAAGTAAAAAAACCAGAAACAATTAATTATCGTACTTTTAAGCCAGAACGTGATGGATTGTTTTGTGCAAAAATTTTCGGTCCAGTTAGTGATTACGAGTGTTTGTGTGGAAAATATAAGAGATTAAAGCATCGTGGTGTGATTTGTGAGAAATGTGGTGTTGAAGTCACGATCTCAAAAGTCAGGCGTGAGCGTATGGGGCATATTGATCTTGCTAGTCCCGTTGCACATATCTGGTTTCTAAAGTCTCTACCTTCAAGAATCGCATTGTTACTAGATATGACATTGCGTGGTATTGAGCGTGTGTTGTATTTTGAATCTTTTGTGGTTCTTGATCCTGGAATGACACCATTAGAGCGCGGTCAGTTACTGACAGATGATGAGTTTCTAAATGCTGTAGAAGAGCATGGTGATGAGTTTGAAGCGAAAATGGGTGCTGAGGCAGTTTATGAATTGCTTAAGTCCATTGATTTAAAAGAAGAAATTAATGTTCTGCGTGAAGAAATTAATTCTACTAATTCAGAAACAAAAATTAAGAAGTTTTCTAAGCGTCTTAAGGTTATTGAGTCCTTAGTTGCTTCAAGTAATCGTCCTGAATGGATGATTATGACTGTATTACCTGTCTTGCCACCCGAGTTACGTCCTTTAGTTCCATTGGATGGTGGTCGTTTTGCAACATCAGATTTAAATGATTTGTATCGCCGGGTTATCAACAGAAACAATCGTTTAAGACGATTATTAGATCTAAGTGCGCCAGACATTATCGTAAGAAATGAAAAACGTATGCTGCAGGAATCTGTAGATGCGCTATTAGATAATGGTCGTCGTGGTAGAGCTATTACTGGAACTAATAGAAGACCGCTAAAATCATTGGCGGATATGATTAAAGGTAAGCAAGGCCGCTTTAGACAGAATCTATTAGGTAAGCGTGTTGATTACTCGGGTCGTTCGGTCATTGTGGTTGGGCCAACATTGAAATTACATCAATGTGGTTTACCTAAAAAAATGGCTCTAGAGTTATTTAAGCCTTTTATCTTTAGTAAATTACAGTTCAGAGGTTTAGCGACCACGATCAAAGCAGCCAAAAAAATGGTTGAAAGAGAAGGTGCTGAAGTTTGGGATATTCTGGAAGAGGTTATCCGTGAGCATCCTATTATGCTTAACCGTGCGCCAACCTTGCACAGATTAGGTATTCAGGCATTTGAGCCGACTTTGATTGAAGGTAAGGCAATACAATTGCACCCATTGGTTTGTAGTGCTTTTAACGCGGATTTTGACGGCGATCAAATGGCGGTGCATGTGCCTTTATCGATTGAAGCACAGCTTGAAGCCAGAATTCTGATGATGGCGACTAATAATATCTTGTCTCCAGCGAATGGTGAGCCAGTTATCAATCCATCACAGGATGTGGTATTGGGTCTGTACTATATCAGTCGTGAAAAAGTTAATGCTAAAGGCGAAGGTAGTATTTTTGTTGATTTGAATGAGGTCAATAAGGCTTTAGACAATAAATCAGTCGAGTTACAAACTAAAATCCAGCTTCGAGTAACTGAAAAAGTGACTAATGAAGCGGGTGAGAAAGTTGACCGTACAAAACGTTACGAAACAACGGTTGGGCGCGCTTTAATTTGGGCGATTGTTCCTGAAGGTATGCCGTTTGATGAAGTTAACGTTGATATGACTAAAAAGAACATATCAAAACTGATTAACTACAGTTATCGTCATCTGGGTAATAAAGATACCGTGATGCTTGCTGACAAGATTATGTATCTTGGTTTTAAATATGCAACACGTTCGGGTGTTTCTTTTGGTATTGAAGATATGGAAATACCAGAAAAGAAAAGTGGCATTCTTGCAGCTGCAGAAGCTGAGGTTACTGAGATTCAGGGGCAATATGCTTCTGGTTTGGTGACTGATGGTGAAAGATACAACAAGGTTGTTGATATTTGGTCGCATGCGAATGAGCAAGTTGCAAATGTGATGATGGAAGGTCTCGGTGAGGATGACGCGATAAACGCAGCAGGTGAAGCTGTTAAACAGAAGTCTTTTAACTCAGTATTCATGATGGCTGAATCGGGTGCGAGGGGTTCTGCTGCTCAGATTCGTCAGTTAGCGGGTATGCGTGGTTTGATGGCAAAACCAGATGGCTCAATTATTGAGACACCGATTACCGCTAACTTCCGTGAAGGACTGGATGTATTGCAGTACTTTATTTCTACCCATGGTGCACGTAAAGGTCTTGCGGATACCGCGCTTAAAACAGCCAACTCAGGTTATTTAACGCGTAGACTGGTTGATGTTGCGCAGGATTTGGTTGTACTTCAAGAAGATTGTGGGACAACGAATGGTTTAACCATGACACCTATTATTGAGGGTGGCGATGTGGTCGAGCCTCTTGCAGAGCGTGTGTTAGGTCGGGTTGTTGTGAATGATGTAATGAGTCAGGATGATAAAGAAATCTTGATTCCTAGCGGTATTATGATCGATGAGTCAATGGTGTCAATGCTGGAAGATAATAGTATAGACCGGTTGCTGGTACGCTCAATTATTACCTGTGATGCGCGTCATGGTGTTTGTGCTAAATGTTATGGTCGTGATTTAGGTCGTGGTCATATGGTAAACCTAGGTGAGGCAGTTGGTGTTGTTGCTGCGCAATCAATTGGTGAGCCAGGTACACAGCTAACTATGCGTACATTCCATATTGGTGGTGCGGCTTCTCGTTCTGCGGCAATTAGTAATGTGCAGGTTAAGTCGGCGGGTACAATCAAGCTGAGCAATATGAAAACCGTTAAAAATAAGGACGGTGATTTGGTTGCTGTTTCACGTTCGGGTGAGGTGGGTGTTGTTGATAGTTATGGTCGCGAGCGAGAGCGTTATAAAATACCGTATGGTTCTGTATTAACGGTTGGTGAAGGTAGTTCGGTTGAGACGGGTGCTATCATTGTTAACTGGGATCCACATACGCACCCAGTGGTAACAGAGGTAGATGGTTTTGTTCAGCTGATTGAGTTCGTTGATGGTGTAACCGTTCAGGAGCAGTCAGATGACGTGACGGGGTTAACCTCTCGGGTGGTTACTGATCCTAAGCAGCGTAGTGCAGCAGGTAAAGAGTTGCGTCCTATGGTGCGATTGGTTGATGAGCAGGGTGATCAAATTAACTTGTCGGGTACTGATATTCCTGCGCAATATTTCTTACCAGCAGGAGCAATTGCTGGTATTAACGATGGTGGAGAAGTTAAAGTTGGTGACGTACTGGCCAGAATCCCGCAAGAGTCAAGTAAGACTAGGGATATTACGGGTGGTTTGCCTCGAGTTGCTGATTTATTCGAAGCACGTAAAACCAAGGATCCTGCAATTCTTGCTGAGGCAACAGGTATGGTTTCTTTTGGTAAGGAGACTAAAGGTAAGCAGCGTGTTGTGATCACGGATAGTGAGGGTGAGCAGTATGAAACCCTGATACCAAAATGGCGTCATATCACCGTGTTTGAGGGTGAGTTTGTTGAAAAAGGTGAAACCATTGCTGAGGGTGAGTTAACGCCACATGACATTCTTAGGTTAAGGGGTGTTGAAGAATTAGCTGATTATTTAGTTAAGGAAATCCAGGATGTATATCGCTTACAAGGTGTAGGGATTAATGATAAGCACATTGAGGCGATTATTAGGCAGATGCTAAGAAAGGTTGATATTACAGCCTCTGGGGAAACTGATTTCGTAAAAGGTGAGCAAGTTGAAAGAAGTTTGTTTAATGAAGTAAATGATAAAATGGAAAAGGATGGAAAAATTCCTGCCAGTTATGAGCCAGTATTGCTTGGTATCACTAAAGCATCACTTGCAACAGAATCATTTATTTCAGCAGCATCCTTCCAAGAGACAACTCGCGTATTAACGGATGCGGCTGTAAGAGGGATTGGAGATGGCTTGAATGGCTTGAAGGAGAATGTGATAGTGGGTCGATTAATTCCTGCTGGAACGGGTTTGGCCTATCATGAGCAACGTAAAGCTAAGCGTTTGAGTCGTATGGTTCCAAAGTCTTCAGTCGATGCTCCAGTGGTAGATACTGTTGGAGTTGAAGAGGCATTAAAGCAAGCCTTGAATACAGAAGAAAGTTAATAACAAAAATAACTTGACCTGGCTAGTGTGTTGAATGTAAGATACACGGCTCACATGAGCTAAGAGCCAGGTCAGAATTAAATAAATGCTAAGAACCGCCATTGCATTTATGTATGGCGGTTCTTTTATTGTCTGGCAACTAAATATTTGTATATCGGAGTAAATAGATATGGCAACGATCAACCAGTTGGTTCGTAAGCCTCGTGCTAAAAAAGTAGAAAAAAGCAATGTTCCTGCATTGAAAGCCTGTCCTCAGCGTCGTGGTGTATGTACTCGTGTTTATACGACTACACCTAAGAAGCCGAATTCAGCTATGCGTAAGGTTGCAAGAGTTCGTTTAACGAGTGGTTACGAAGTAAGTAGTTACATTGGTGGCGAAGGTCATAACTTACAAGAGCATTCCGTGGTCTTAATAAGAGGCGGAAGGGTAAAAGATTTACCTGGTGTTCGTTACCATGTCGTACGTGGAAGTCTTGATACTTCTGGTGTTGACGGTAGGAAAGCAGGCCGTTCAAAATACGGTACTAAGAAGCCTAAGTCATAAAGAGGAATTTAAGAGATGTCTAGAAGAAGAGCGGCGATAAAACGAAGTGTCATTCCTGATCCAAGATTTGGCAGTGAAATGCTTACTAAGTTCATGAACTTGTTAATGTTAAGTGGCAAAAAGTCAGTTGCAGAAGGCATTGTTTATGGGGCCTTGGATGTGATCACCACTAAAGGGCATGAAGAGCCTTTAGAGGTTTTGTCAAAAGCATTGGAAAATGTACAGCCTAGAGTTGAGGTTAAATCTCGACGCGTAGGTGGTGCAACTTATCAAGTACCGGTTGAAGTTAGACCTGGAAGACGTGTTGCTTTAGCTATGCGTTGGTTGATTGATGCGGCACGTAAGCGTAATGAAAGAACAATGGCTGCTAAATTAGCAGGCGAATTGCTTGATGCTTTTGAAGGTCGTGGAGCGGCTAACAAGAAGCGTGAAGATGTTCATAAAATGGCTGATGCAAATAAAGCTTTCTCTCATTATCGTTGGTAAGAGAAATAAACTAGAAGGTTAAGTTGTGGTTCGAGAAACACCAATCGATCGCTATAGAAATATAGGGATTATGGCTCACATTGATGCGGGCAAGACAACCACAACTGAAAGGATTCTATATTACACGGGTGTATCTCACAAGATTGGTGAGGTTCATGACGGTGCTGCAACCATGGATTGGATGGAGCAGGAGCAGGAGCGAGGTATTACTATTACTTCTGCTGCAACAACTTGTTTTTGGTCTGGGATGGAGAAACAATTCCCTCAGCATCGTATCAATATAATTGATACACCAGGGCATGTTGATTTTACGATTGAAGTTGAGCGTTCTCTTCGTGTATTAGATGGGGCGTGCGCTGTTTTTTGTGCTGTTGGAGGTGTAGAGCCGCAGTCTGAAACAGTGTGGAGGCAGGCGAATAAATACGCTGTTCCACGAATTGTCTTTATTAATAAGATGGATCGTTCGGGTGCGGATTTTTTACGTGTTATTGATCAAGTGGAAACGCGATTAATGGCAAGGCCTGTTCCAATGCAGCTTCCAATAGGGGCGGAAGAAACTTTTGAAGGGGTTGTTGACCTAATAAAGATGAAAGCCATTTATTGGAGTGAAGAAAATATGGGGGTGGCTTTTGAAGAGAAAGCGATTCCTGACAATATGCTTGAAGCTGCTGAAGAGTGGCGAGAACATATGCTTGAAATTGCCGCGGACGGTAGTGATGAGTTGATGGATAAATATCTTGAAGAAGGTGTTTTGACAATTGATGAAATCAAGACGGGTATTCGTGCTCAAGTATTGGCAAATCAAGTGGTTCCAGCGTATTGTGGTTCGGCATTTAAAAACAAGGGTGTTCAATCGTTATTGGATGCTGTGGTAGAGTTTTTGCCGGCACCTACTGATGTTGAGTCTATTGTTGGATCAATAGATTCTAAGGAAGAATTAAGGCATGCTGATGATGAAGAGCCTTTTTCAGCGCTGGCTTTTAAAATTGCAACTGATCCATTTGTTGGTTCCTTGGCTTTTTTTAGAGTTTATTCAGGTGTGCTTCAGTCAGGAAGTGTGGTCTATAACTCGATTAAAGGTAAGAAAGAGCGTGTCGGTCGTATCGTTCAAATGCATGCTAATAGTCGAGAAGAAGTAAAAGAGGTTAGGGCGGGTGACATTGCTGCGGCGATTGGTCTAAAGCTTGTAACCACGGGTGATACCTTGTGCGATTTGAAGCATCCGATTGTTCTGGAAAAAATGGAATTTCCTGATCCGGTTATCTCAATTGCGGTAGAGCCGAAAACGATGGCTGATCAGGATAAGATGGCTTTGGCTTTTGCAAGGTTGGCGCAAGAAGATCCTTCTTTTAGGGTGGCTAGCGATGAAGAGTCAGGGCAAACAATTATTTCGGGTATGGGAGAATTGCATCTTGAAATAATCATTGATCGACTGAAAAGAGAATTTAGCGTTGATGCAAATGTAGGTGATCCACAAGTTGCATATCGCGAATCTATTGCTAAGGCGGTAGAGTGTGAAGGAAAGTTTATAAAGCAAACGGGTGGGCGTGGTCAGTATGGTCATGTTTGCTTAAAGATCGAGCCGATAGAAAGAGGTTCTGGTTATCAGTTTGTTAATGAGATTGTTGGTGGTGTAGTGCCTAAGGAATATATACCAGCAATTGATAAAGGGATTCAAGATCAGATGGAAAGTGGCGTTATGGCAGGCTTTCCAGTTGTAGATGTAAAAGTTACTTTGTTCGATGGGTCATATCATGATGTTGATTCGAATGAAATGGCTTTCAAAATAGCAGGATCTATTGGTTTCAGGGATGGGACGAAGACTGCAAATCCTGTGTTGCTTGAGCCTATTATGAAGGTTGAGGTAGTTACTCCCCAAGATTATATGGGGGATGTTGTTGGCGACGTCAATAGGCGTCGTGGAATTGTGCTAGGGATGGATGATTCTCCGGCTGGAACTGCGATTGATTGCGAGGTTCCGTTGGCAGAAATGTTTGGTTATGCAACTGATTTACGTTCTGCAACTCAGGGGCGAGCAACATACAGTATGCAGTTTGAAAAATATGGCGAAGCACCTGCAAGTATTGCGGAAGCTATTATTAATAAAGTTTTATAAAATTTATAAAGTTAAATTTAAAGGTATTGACTCATGGCTAAAGAAAAATTTGAAAGAACGAAACCCCATGTAAACGTAGGCACCATCGGTCACGTTGATCACGGGAAAACCACTCTAACAGCTGCTTTGACTAAAGTAATGGCTGAAGCAATGGGTGGGGAAGTAAAAGCATTTGATGAAATTGATAATGCACCAGAAGAGCGTGAGCGTGGTATTACTATTGCTACATCGCACGTAGAATATGAGTCTGAAACTCGTCACTACGCACACGTTGACTGTCCAGGTCACGCCGATTACGTTAAAAACATGATTACTGGCGCTGCTCAAATGGATGGTGCGATTCTAGTATGTGGCGCAACTGATGGCCCTATGCCTCAAACACGTGAGCACATCTTGTTATCACGTCAGGTTGGTGTTCCTTACGTAGTCGTATTTTTAAATAAAGCTGATATTCTTGCTGACGATTGTGGTGGTTTGGGTACTGAAGAGTACAACGAAATGCTTGAATTGGTAGAAATGGAAATTCGTGAATTGTTAGATCAATACGAATTCCCTGGTGATGATACGCCTATCATCGTTGGTTCTGCATTAAAAGCATTGGAAGGCGATACTAGTGAAGTTGGTATTGATTCTGTTAAGAAATTAGTAGAAGCTTTAGATACTTATATTCCACTACCAGAGCGTGCTGTTGATGGTGCTTTCCTGATGCCTGTTGAGGATGTGTTCTCAATTTCAGGTCGTGGTACTGTAGTAACTGGACGTATTGAACGTGGTGTTGTTAAGGTTGGTGAAGAGCTAGAAATCGTCGGCATTAAAGATACAGCAAAAACAACATGTACTGGTGTTGAAATGTTCCGCAAATTACTAGATCAAGGTGAAGCTGGTGATAACGTGGGTGTTCTTCTACGTGGAACTAAGCGTGAAGACGTTGAGCGTGGTCAAGTGTTGGCTCATCCTGGTACTGTTAATCCGCATTCAAGATTTAAAGCGGAAATTTATGTTTTATCAAAAGATGAGGGTGGTCGTCACACTCCTTTCTTTAATGGTTACCGTCCTCAGTTCTACTTTAGAACTACAGACATTACAGGTGCTGTTGAGTTACAAGATGGCGTAGAAATGGTAATGCCTGGTGATAACGTTACGGTTGAGGTTACTTTAATCAACCCTATCGCGATGGATGAAGGTTTACGTTTCGCTGTTCGTGAAGGTGGTCGCACAGTTGGTGCGGGTGTTGTTGCTTCAATCATTGAGTAAACTAAATGTCTAATCAAACTATCAGAATTCGCTTAAAAGCCTTTGATCATAAATTAATTGATCAATCAGCTGGTGAGATAGTAGAAACAGCAAAAAGAACGGGTGCCCAAGTTAAGGGCCCCATTCCATTGCCTACTAAAAAAGAACGTTTTACTATATTGATATCTCCGCACGTTAATAAAGATGCGCGAGATCAATACGAGTTAAGAACATATAAAAGGTTGCTTGATATTGTTGAGCCTACCGATAAAACCGTAGATGCATTGATGAAAATCGATCTTGCAGCTGGGGTCGATGTTCAAATTAAATTAAAATAAAATACTCGTAAGGGTATTTGTAAGTACGAGGAATTGGCAGATGTCAATAGGTCTTATTGGTCGTAAATGTGGCATGACCCGAGTTTTTACTGAAGAAGGTACTTCAGTACCAGTCACGGTACTTGAAATCAATTCAAATAGAGTTGTTCAAGTGAAAAGTGTTGATAATGATGGTTATCGTGCAATTCAAGTTGCAGTTGGCGATAAAAAATCATCAAGAGTCGGAAAAGCACTGGCAGGACATTATGCTTCGGCAAATGTTACAGCAGGTCGGGATTTAGTCGAGTTTAGACTAGACGACGGTGAGGGTGAAGGATTATCTGCTGGTTCCGAGCTTGCTTTGGATGTGTTTAGCGAAGGACAGATAGTCGATGCTTCAGGCACGAGTATCGGTAAGGGTTTTCAAGGTGGTATCAAGCGCCATAATTTTGGTATGCAAGATGCTACGCATGGTAACTCGATTTCACATAGATCGAATGGATCTATTGGTATGTGTCAAACACCGGGTCGTGTTTTCAAAGGCAAGAAAATGTCGGGTCATATGGGGGCAGTTAAAAGAACTGTACAGAATTTAACTATTCACTCTATTGATGTCGAAAGAAATTTAATTTTAGTCACTGGCGCAGTGCCAGGTGCTAAAGGCGGAGATGTGGTAATCACTCCTGCTGTGAAAATGCGAAATAAAGGTTAAGTTATGGCTTTGCAAATACCTGCACTAAATGACCAGGATTCAGCAAGCGCATTAGACGTTGCTGAACAAGTTTTTGGTCAAGAATTTAATGAAACACTAGTTCATCAGATGGTAGTTAGATACCTTGCTGGTGCACGTGCTGGAACTAAAGCACAAAAAAATCGTTCGGCTGTAGCTGGTGGTGGCGCAAAACCATGGAGACAAAAAGGGACAGGCCGAGCAAGATCTGGTACAATGTCTAGTCCAATTTGGCGCTCTGGTGGTGTGACATTTGCTGCACAACCTAGATCATTTGCTCAAAAGCTTAATAAGAAGATGTATAAAGTGGGTATCCGCTCTATATTTTCAGAATTATTACGCCAGGATAGATTGGTTGTCAGTAATGAAATTATGCCTTCATCTCCAAAAACTAAGGAAATGAAAGCTAAATTAACAGCTGTCGATGCAAAACGAGTTTTGATTCTAGCTGATGAGTTAACAGAGAATTTGGTTCTTGCTGCAAGAAATATACCTTACGTAGAAGTATCTACAGTAATTGGTCTGGATCCTGTAAGTCTAGTTGGAGCTGATAAGGTTATTGCTACAACCGCTGCTGTAAAACTAATTGAGGAGCAATTGGCATGAGTATAGAACAAAGCAAATTAGCTAATGTATTGTTGGCGCCAGTTGTATCAGAAAAAAGCACTATAGCTTCTGAAGACAGTAATCGTTTTGTATTTAAAGTACAAAAAGTAGCTACTAAATTAGAAATTAAAAAAGCAGTTGAATTAATGTTTGATGTTGAAGTTGATACAGTTCAAGTGCTAAATGTTAAGGGAAAAGTTAAGCGTTTTGGCCGTTCTCTTGGTAAAAGATCTGATTGGAAAAAGGCTTATGTAAGGCTTAAATCTGGTCATGACATTGATTTCGCTTCGGCATAAATAACATAATTAAATAAAACGGTAGAAAGCAATGGCTATTCTAAAATCTAAACCGACTTCCCCAGGCTCACGATTTGTAATACGTGTAAAAAATGATGCATTACATAAGGGTAAGCCATTTGCACAGTTATTAGAAAAGAAAAGTAAAACGGGTGGTAGGAATAATCGGGGTAGGATTACTACTCGTCATATCGGTGGTGGACATAAGCAACACTATCGTGTAATTGACTTTAAAAGAAATAAAGAAGTACCTGCAGTCGTCGAAACGATCGAGTATGATCCAAATAGAACTGCAAATATTGCCTTATTGTTGTTTAAAGACGGTGAGCGTAAATATATTATTGCTCCTGCAGGTATAGAGGTTGGTCAGTCAATTCTGTCTTCAGAATCTGTACCAGTAAAGGCTGGAAACTGCATGCCTTTGCGTAATATGCCGCTTGGTGCAACAGTTCATTGTATTGAATTGAAGCCAGGAAAAGGTGCGCAAATTGCACGAAGTGCAGGGACTTCTGCTCAATTAGTTGCTAAAGATGGTGCGCATGTAACATTGCGTTTACGTTCAGGCGAAATGCGAAAAGTGTTATCTGATTGTAAGGCTGTTGTTGGTGAGGTTTCTAATTCAGAGCATAATTTAATCTCGTTAGGTAAAGCTGGTGCTTCTAGGCATAGAGGGATTAGACCGACTGTTCGAGGTGTAGCGATGAACCCGGTAGATCACCCGCATGGTGGTGGTGAAGGTCGTACTTCTGGTGGTAGACATCCTGTGTCTCCATGGGGAACGCCTGCTAAAGGTTATAAAACTAGAAAAAACAAACGTACTGATAAGATGATTGTCAGACGCCGTCATAAGAAATAAGGGGTATAAGAGTGCCACGTTCAATTAAAAAAGGTCCGTTTATTGATCATCATCTGCTTAAGAAAGTTGAAGCAGCTGTAGCCACCAATAATAGGAAACCAATTAAAACCTGGTCAAGAAGGTCTATGGTTAGTCCTGATATGTTGGGGTTAACGATTGCTATTCATAATGGTCGTCAACATGTTCCTGTGTTGATTTCTGAAAATATGGTTGGTCACAAGTTGGGGGAATTCTCACCTACTCGTACATACCGAGGCCATATTGTTGACAAGAAATCTAAGAGGTAATGGTGATGGAAATTTCTGCAAGATTAAATAATGCGCCATTAGCAGCACAAAAAGCAAGATTGGTTGGTGATCAAATACGTGGGTTACCAGTTGAAAAGGCGTTGAATACTCTAAAATTTAGCACAAAAAAAGCTGCGACGATAATAGTTAAGGTTCTTGAATCTGCTATTGCAAATGCTGAGCATAATGAAAGTGCTGATGTTGATGAGTTGTTTGTATCAACAGTCTTTATAAATGAAGGTTCTACGTTAAAGAGGGTTCGAGCAAGAGCTAAAGGACGTGCAAATCATATCCTTAAAAGAACCTGTCATATAACAATTAAAGTCTCAGAATACGAGTAGAGGTTAATATGGGTCAGAAGGTACATCCAACGGGTATACGTCTTGGTATTGTTAAAGATTGGACATCAAGATGGTATGCGAATAGCCAAAACTATCCTGTATTCTTGCTTCAAGACTTAAAAGTACGCGAGTATATTAAAAAGAAGTTAGCACATGCATCGGTTAGTCGCATACAGATCAATAGACCTGCAAATAATGCGCAAATTACTGTTCATACTGCACGTCCAGGCATCGTTATCGGTAAGAAAGGCGAAGATATCGATAAATTGAAACTTGAAGTTTCAAAAATGATGGGCGTTCCAGTTAAGATCAATGTTGAGGAAATTAGAAAGCCTGAACTTGATGCTACTTTAGTTGCTGAAGGAGTTGCACAGCAATTAGAAAAAAGAATTATGTATCGTCGAGCAATGAAGCGTGCGGTAACAAATACCATGCGATTAGGTGCTGAAGGTATTAAAATTAATGTAGCTGGTCGTTTGAATGGAGCAGAAATTGCTCGTGGCGAATGGTATAGAGAGGGTCGAGTGCCTTTGCATACACTTCGTGCGGATATCGATTATGGTACAGCGGAAGCAAATACTACTTATGGGATTATAGGCATTAAAGTCTGGATCTTTAAAGGTGAAGTATTTGATATTGATGCGCATAAAGCGGCATCTAATAAATCTAACTCTAAAAAATAGTTGAAGGGACAAAAAAATGCTTCAACCAAAAAGAACAAAATTTCGTAAGCAGCATAAAGGTCGAAATAATGGGATAGCTGTACGTGGCTCTTCAGTTAGTTTCGGTGAGTATGGATTAAAGTCTACAAATCGTGGTAGAATAACAGCCCGTCAAATAGAAGCTGCTCGTAGAACAATTTCGAGACACGTGAAAAGGCAAGGTAAGATGTGGATCAGGATTTTTCCTGATATACCTATTACTAAAAAGCCTTTAGAAGTTCGGATGGGTAAAGGTAAAGGTAGTGTGGAATTCTGGGTGGCAAATGTTAAGCCAGGAACGATGTTATATGAAATTCAGGGTGTGCCTGAAGCTATAGCACGTGAAGCATTTACTTTGGCTGCTGCGAAGTTGCCAGTTAAAACAACTTTTGTAGCACGGACTATAATGTGATGATAGCAAGCGAATTACGTCAAAAAACAAAAGAAGAATTAAACGCTCTATTGCTTGAAAAAGCTCAAGAGCAATTCAACTTAAGAATGCAGAAAGGTACTGGTCAACTGGCTAAACCTGATCAAGTCAAAAAGGTCAGGCGCGATATTGCCCGCATTCATACGATATTAAATGAAATGGCGAGTGCATAAGCATGACTGAGAATATTGAAAAAACACGTGTAGTAACTGGACGCGTAGTAAGCGACAAGATGGACAAAACAATTACAGTATTAGTGGAGCGTTTAGTTAAGTTTCCTATTTACGGTAAATTTGTCAAAAGATCGACTAAGTATTTAGCGCATGATGAACAAAATGTTGCTAAACAAGGTGATGTGGTTTCCATAACATCTTGCAGACCTTTGTCAAAAAATAAAACCTTTAAGCTAGTAGCTGTTTTAGATAACGGCGCTGCTTAAGTTTTACAAATTAATTGATTTAATTGGGATTTAACAATGATTCAGATGCAAACTAACCTTGATATCGCTGATAACAGTGGTGCAAAAAAGGTCATGTGTATCAAGGTGTTAGGCGGATCGCACAGACGGTACGCTGGTATTGGTGATATTATTAAAGTTAGTGTTAGAGATGCTATACCTCGCGGAAAAGTAAAAAAAGGTGAGGTTTATAACGCATTAGTAGTAAGAACTCGTAAGGGTGTTCGTAGAGCTGATGGTTCTGTGATCCGCTTCGACGGAAATGCTGCGGTAATACTAAACGCCAATTTACAGCCAATAGGAACACGTATTTTTGGACCTGTAACACGTGAATTGAGAGGTGAGAAGTATATGAAAATAATCTCACTTGCTCCAGAAGTATTGTAAAGGTAGGCCCAAATGCAAAAATTAAGACAAGGTGATGAAGTAATCGTGCTTATCGGTAAAGATAAAGGTAAGCAAGGTAAGATACTTCGCGTAATTGATGAAGCAAGAGTATTGGTTGAAGGTATTAACCGTGCAAAGAAGCATCAAAAAGGAAATCCAAATGCTGGTGTACAGGGTGGTATAATTGATAAGGATATGCCAATCAACATTTCAAATGTTGCATTGTATAATCCTGAAACAAAAAAGGCTGATAGAGTTGGCTTCAGGTTTCTAGATGATGGAAAAAAAGTCAGATATTTTAAATCTACTAATGAAGTAGTTGATGCATAAGGTATAAAAAATCATGGCTAGACTAGAAACAGAATACAAAGAAAAAATAATTCCTGCTTTGCAAAAGCAATTTGGTTATAAGTCGGTAATGCAAGTACCTAAACTAACCAAAATCACACTTAATATGGGTGTTGGTGCTGCAGTAGCAGATAAAAAAGTATTACAAGCTGCGCTTTCTGATATGGAGAAAATCTGTGGACAGAAGCCAGTTGTAACGTTGTCAAGAAAATCAATTGCTGGTTTTAAAATTCGCGACGATATGGCTATAGGCTGTAAAGTCACTTTACGAAGTGACAAAATGTACGAATTCTTAGACCGTTTGATTAGTATTGCAATTCCTCGAATTCGTGATTTTCGCGGAATGAGTCCTAAAAGCTTTGATGGTCGTGGAAATTATTCACTGGGTGTGACTGAGCAAATCATCTTTCCGGAGATTGATTATGACAAAATCGACACCTTGCGCGGTATGGATATTTCTATCACAACCACAGCGGGAACAAATGATGAAGGGCTTGCTCTAATGAAGCTTTTCAATTTTCCATTTAAGAACTAAAGGGCGTAAAAATGGCTAAAAAATCGATGATTGCACGTGAAAATAAACGTACAAAATTAGTCGGTAAATTTGAAGCTAAAAGAAGATCTCTAAAAGATATTATTAGAGATCCTAATGCTTCGATTGAAGATAAAGATACTGCAAGTATTCAACTTCAGAAACTACCTAGAGATTCAAGTCCAAGTAGAGGCAGGAATCGTTGTAATCTAACTGGTCGTCCACATGGTGTCTACCGTAAATTCGGTCTTAGTCGTAATATGCTAAGAGAGGCTACAATGCGTGGTGATGTACCTGGTTTGTCTAAGGCAAGCTGGTAAGTGTTAGCAGGGTTTTTGGAGAAATAATATGAGTATGAGTGATCCAATTGCAGATATGTTGACCCGCGTCAGAAACGGTCAGTCTGCAGGAAAGAAAAGTGTTAAATTGCCTTCATCAAAATTGAAAGTTGCAATTGTAAAAGTATTGAAAGAAGAAGGTTATATAACTGACTATAAAGTTGATACAACTGGTAGTCATACTGAGATGACTATCGACTTGAAATATTACAAAGGTCAGCCGGTTATTGAGAAAGTAAAAAGAGTCAGTAGACCTGGTCTTAGAATATACAAGTCTAAAGATGAGTTGCCAAAAGTCCTTGCTGGACTTGGTGTTGCAATAGTTTCAACTTCTAATGGTGTAATGACAGATCGTGCGGCTAGAGCAATCGGCCACGGCGGTGAAGTTATTTGCACTGTTTGCTAAGTAGTAGGTTAGTTTATGTCAAGAGTTGCAAATGCACCGGTTACTATTCCTAGTGGTGTCGATGTTAAAATAGACGGAAGTGATATGACCATCAAAGGAAAAGGTGGTCAATTATCATATAAGATACATAATGATGTAACTGTAGAAGTTAATGATAATGTTATCCAGGTTAAATGGGATAATGCTGTCAAAAAAGCTAATGCACAGGCTGGTACAGCAAGGGCATCAATAAATAATATCATCACTGGCGTTTCTAAAGGTTTTGAGAAAAAACTTACTTTGATTGGTGTTGGTTATAGAGCATCTGTTAAAGGTAATAAGCTTACTTTGGCTTTAGGGTTTTCAAATCCTATTGAGTATGCAGTACCTGAAGGCATTGCAGTTGAGGCGACAAGCCAGACTGAATTGCTGGTTAAGGGTGTTGATAAGCAAAAAGTCGGACAGGTTGCATCAGAAATCAGAGGATTTAGACCACCAGAGCCTTATAAAGGTAAAGGTGTCAGATATACTGATGAGTATGTTGCTAGAAAAGAAGCCAAGAAGAAGTAGGTTAAGATAATGGATAAGAAAGCAGCTCGTTTAAAACGAGCATTAAGACAGCGCTGTAAGATTAAGCAGTTAGGTGTTAGCAGGTTAACTGTTCATAGAACTTCTCAGCATATATATGCGCAAGTGATGAGTGAAGATGGTTCAACAACTGTTGCATCAGCGTCTACTTTAGATGCTGATGTGAAAGCTAGCGAAAGTTATTCTGGAAATTCAGATTCTGCTGGTTTGGTTGGTTCACTTGTTGCAAAAAGAGCATTAGAGGCTGGTGTCACTGAAGTTGCCTTTGATCGTTCTGGGTTTAAATATCATGGTCGTGTTAAAGCATTAGCGGATGCGGCACGTGAAGCTGGTTTGAAGTTCTAGGAGAATATAATGGCTACATCAGGACCTCAAGGTCAAGCAAGTGCAGATGGCTTGCAAGAAAAGTTAGTATCAGTTCGACGTGTTGCAAAAGTTGTTAAGGGTGGTCGAGTTTTTGGTTTTGCTGCACTGACTGTTGTTGGTGACGGTCAAGGCCGTGTTGGTTATGGTGTAAGTAAGGCGAAAGAAGTGCCTATCGCTATCCAAAAATCACTAGAGCAAGCAAGAAAAAATATGCGTAAAGTCCAGCTTAAAGATGGTACTTTGCAATACACCGTTATAGGTGAAACTGGCGCAGCAAAAGTATACATGCAGCCAGCATCTGAAGGTACCGGCGTAATTGCTGGTGGCGCAATGCGTGCTGTATTTGAAGTCGTCGGCGTTAATAACGTACTTGCTAAATGTATCGGAACAAATAACCCAATTAATGTTGTGAGAGCAACAATTAAAGGGTTGTCTGAAATGAGAAATGCTGAGCAAATTGCTGCAAAACGCGGTTTGTCAGTTGAACAAATTACTGGATAGTCATCATGGCTGATAAAAAATTAAGTGTAACTCTGACTAAAAGTAAGATTGGTAGACTTAAAAGTCACCAGGCTTGTTTGAAAGGTCTAGGTTTAAGAAAGATACGTCATACAGTAGAAGTTATTGATACTCCTGAAAATCGTGGAATGATCAATAAGGTATCTTACATGCTGAAAGTTGAGGAAGTGTAATGTATTTAAATACTATACAGTCGGCTGAAGGATCACGTAAAGTTCGTAAAAGAGTGGGTCGTGGTATCGGTTCAACTTTAGGAAAAACATGTGGTCGTGGTCATAAAGGTCAAAAATCACGAAGCGGTGGATTTCATAAGGTAGGTTTTGAAGGTGGTCAAATGCCTTTGCAGCGTAGATTACCTAAGGTTGGTTTCACTTCTAGAGTAAAAAAATACTCTGCAGAAGTAACATTATATGAAGTTGGATCATTAGCTGTAGATGTTGTTGATCTACAAGCATTGGTTGCTGCTAACCTCGTCCCTGCATTTGCAAAAACTGTAAAAGTTATCAAATCAGGTGAAATTGCTAAATCAATCACTATTAAGGGATTGAAAGTTACTGCCGGGGCTAAAGTATCTATTGAAGCTGCGGGCGGTAAAGTAGAGGTTTAAGTGAGTACATCAAGAGCAGAAATGGCAAGTAGAATGGGTAACTTTTCAGAACTAAGAGCTAGATTGCTGTTTGTTCTTGGTGCCTTCGTAGTTTACCGTGTGGGTGCTCATATTCCTGTACCAGGGATTGATCCAAAAGCATTGGCTATCATGTTCGAACAGCAAAGTGGTTCGATACTTGATATGTTCAATATGTTTTCTGGTGGCGCCTTAATGCGTTTGAGTTTATTTGCTCTTGGGATTATGCCTTATATTTCGGCATCTATTATCATGCAGTTGATGACGGTTGTCATTCCTGCGATGGAGCAGATAAAGAAAGAAGGTGAGTCGGGTCGTAGAAAAATATCTCAATATACTCGTTATGGAACTGTGGTTTTAGCTACTTTCCAGGCAATTGGTATTTCTATGGCTTTGCAAAACCAAACCGCTGGCGGTTTAGGTGTTGTAATTAATCCAGGCACCAGTTTTGTAGTTATTACTGCAATTACTTTGGTGACAGGTACTATTTTCTTGATGTGGTTGGGAGAGCAGGTTACTGAACGTGGGATAGGCAATGGTATTTCATTGATTATCTTCGCCGGTATCGTGTCAGGTCTTCCGTCTGCAATCGGTGGTACTTTGGAGTTGGCTAGAACAGGAGAGATGAATGGTGCATTTATTGTTCTATTATTTCTCGTTGCTATTGCAGTCACTGCGCTAGTTGTTTTTGTAGAAAGAGGTCAGCGTAGGATTATTATTAATTATCCTAAGAGACAGCAAGGCCGTAAAATGATGGCTGGGCAGAGCAGTTTCTTGCCTTTGAAGATAAATATGGCGGGTGTTATTCCACCAATTTTCGCTTCTAGTATTATTTTATTTCCGTCTACTATAGCGGGTTGGTTTAGTAGTAATGAAGGTTTTGGTTGGTTGCAAGATATTTCAACCATGTTGTCTCCAGGGCAGCCAATTTATGTATTATTTTATGCGGCGGCCATTGTGTTCTTCTGCTTCTTTTATACAGCATTGGTATTTAACTCTAAAGAGACTTCTGACAACCTAAAAAAATCTGGGGCTTTCTTGCCTGGAATAAGACCAGGTGTGCAAACCACTGCGTACATTGATAAAGTGATGACAAGGTTAACCCTGGTTGGGGCGTTTTATATAACCTTGGTTTGTTTGTTGCCTGAGTTCATGATTGTTTACTGGAATGTACCTTTCTATTTTGGTGGTACGTCTTTGTTAATCATTGTTGTTGTGGTTATGGATTTTATTTCGCAATTACAAACACATATGATGTCTCAGCAATATGATGGTCTTATGAAAAAGGCCAATCTAAAAAAATAATTCAATTTTATAAAGAGGTATGCCGTGAAAGTTCGCGCATCAGTAAAAAAGATTTGCAGAAATTGCAAAATAGTTAAAAGAAACGGCGTATTACGCGTTATTTGTAAAGATGGACGTCATAAACAGCGTCAAGGTTAGTTTTTTGTTGCGCATGATATATCGTAATGCTATAATTGCGCGCTTAACTTTAGAGTACCGAAGTAGGAGTATCTAGATGGCACGTATTGCCGGAATCAATGTAGCAGACCATAAACATACAGAAATTGCATTAACAGCAATTTATGGTGTTGGTCGTCAAACTGCCAAAGACATATGTAAACAGGTTAATATAGAACCGGCAGTTAAAATAAAAGAGCTATCAGAAGAACAGCTAGAAACAATTCGCCAGGCTATTGCCGGGTTAACTGTTGAGGGTGATCTTCGACGTGAAGTGTCAATGAACATTAAGCGTTTGATGGATTTAGGTTGTTATCGTGGTATTAGGCATCGGAGAGGTTTGCCGTTAAGAGGGCAACGTACAAAAACGAATGCGCGTACCCGTAAAGGTCCTCGCAAACCAATCAGAAAATAAGATATTCAAGGCTTAGTATAAATGGCAACTCAAAAACGTGTTAAAAAACGGATAAAAAAAGAAATTGCAGATGGCATAGCTCATGTCCATGCAACTTTTAATAATACAATTGTAACTATCAGTGACCGTAAAGGTAATGCTCTTTCGTGGGCAACTGCTGGTGGTTCAGGTTTTAGGGGTTCACGTAAAAGTACCCCTTTCGCTGCTCAGGTTGCAGCTGAAAGAGCTGGGACCGTGGCTCTTGAGTATGGAATGAAAAACTTGGATGTTATGATCAAAGGGCCTGGGCCTGGTCGTGAGTCTGCTGTTAGATCATTAAATAATTTAGGTTTTAAAATTAGCAATATTGTTGATGTTACACCTATTCCCCATAACGGTTGTCGTCCGCCGAAAAAGCGCCGCGTTTAAATTTTTGGAGTAGTGTAATGGCAAGATATCTTGGCCCAACTTGTAAGTTAAGTCGTAGAGAAGGCGCTGATCTTCTGTTGAAAAGCAGAGGAAAGTCTTTAGAAGGTAAGTGTAAATTAGAAACTAGACCTGGTCAGCACGGTAGTGCTCGTACTAGAGATTCTGGTTATGCATTACAGTTACGCGCAAAGCAAAGAATTAGAAGAATTTATGGTGTTTTAGAAAAACAATTCAGAAACTACTATAAATCAGCAGACTTGAAAAAAGGTGCTACAGGTATAAATCTGTTAAATCTTTTAGAGTCTAGATTGGATAACGTTGTTTATAGAATGGGTTACGCAGCAACAAGAGCAGAAGCTCGTCAGTTGGTGTCGCATAAATCTATTGTTGTAAATGATCAAATTACTAACATTCCTTCTTTTCAGGTTAATGTTGGTGATGAAGTTAAAATTAGAGAAAAGTCTAAAAAGCAACAGCGAATTGTTGATGCACTTTCTGTAACAGAGCAGTATGGTTTTCCTGCGTGGGTTGAAGTTAACTCAAAAGGAATGTCTGGTGTGTTCAAATCATACCCAGATAGAGCTGACTTAGGTGCTGACATGAATGAGCAGTTAGTCGTAGAACTTTACTCGAAATAATTCTTACTGAGAAATAATTATGCAGAATACTATTGCTGGTTTACTAAAGCCAAAATTGGTTGAGGTTGTCAGTCATAACATTAATCATTCAAGAATTGTTATTGAACCGTTTGAGAGAGGCTTTGGTCACTCTTTAGGTAATGCATTGAGACGAGTGATGCTGTCATCTATAGCTGGATGTGCAGTAACTGAGGTTGAGATTGAGGGTGTTCAGCATGAATACACTACAATTGACGGCGTTCATGAAGATGTTATTGATATTTTATTGAATATTAAAAACCTTGCTATCATTTTGCATTCTAAAGATGAAGTTGAATTAACTTTGTCTAAATCTGGTGCTGGTATTGTTACTGCTGCTGATATAGATTTGCCGCATGATGTCGAGATTGTTAATCCTGATTTGGAATTAGCGAACTTGACTGAAGCAGGTGAGCTAAACATTAAAATGAAGGTTGAGCGTAACCGTGGTTATGTTCCTGCTAGTGTAAGAAAAGAACTAAATACTAGCTCTCCTGTTGGTGTTTTGCATATAGATGCTGCATTTAGCCCGGTCGTTAAGGTTGCTTATTCTGTTGAGAGTACTCGTGTTGAACAGCGTACTAACTTAGATAAGCTGACTATTGAGCTTGAAACGAATGGTACGGTTGATCCTGAGGAAACGGTTAAACTGGCTGCGACAATTTTACATGATCAATTATCTGTTTTCGTGGATTTTGAGAAAGTAAACGATAAAATTGTTGAAGAAGTTGTTCCTGTGGAGCCTGAGTTTGATCCTGTATTATTAAGACCAGTTGATGATTTGGAATTAACAGTTAGATCTGCGAATTGTCTAAAGGCTGAGAACATATTCTACATTGGTGATTTAATTCAACGCACAGAGGTTGAGTTATTGAAAACGCCTAATTTAGGTAAGAAGTCTCTTACCGAGATTAAAGATATATTAGCACTAAAAGGTTTGTCATTAGGAATGCGTCTTGAAAATTGGCCTCCTGAGAACTTGATTGATCAAGGTCAAACTGGTATTTAATTTAGAAGGTCAAAACAAATGAGACATCGTAAAACTGGTAGACAGTTAAATAGAAATAGTAGTCACCGTAAAGCTATGTTTAGTAACATGGCGACATCCTTGTTTAAGCATGAGTTGATTAGAACTACATTGCCAAAAGCAAAAGAATTGCGTGGATTTGCAGAGCCGCTAATCACATTATCTAAAGAAGATTCTGTGTCTAAGCGTAGGCTTGCATTTTCCAAGTTACGTGATCGTGACGTGGTAACAAAGCTTTTTAATGAGCTAGGTCCTCGTTACAAAGCGCGTCCAGGTGGTTATGTAAGAGTTATAAAATGTGGCTTTAGAACAGGTGATTCTGCTCCGATGGCATATGTTGAACTAGTTGATAGACCTGAAGTTGATTCATCTGAAGAAGATTAATTGAATTTAAGTTTACAACATAAAAAAACCGGTTTTATACCGGTTTTTTTATGTCTGTCGTAAAGTGTTTGTTTGTTTTCTAGGGAGCGCCTAGTCAATTAAGGTTGTATTGGTGTGTTGGGTGATTCTAATGGCCCATCCTGCGTAAAGTTGGATTTATTTTTCCTGATTTCGATGTCTTTATCTATAAGCTAAAAGCATTTGTCGGCTGATTTGGGGTGCATGCTTTGGTCTGTGTTTTCCATTTTAAGTTAGGTAGGTT
>Ga0209495_1000321_pt1 | contig 38900 bp, 29 predicted proteins | sample EN1Hudsemesocosm_FD_184629 | JGI IMG/M metagenome (GOLD analysis project Ga0209495, IMG submission 184629) | Methane-oxidizing microbial communities from mesocosms in the Hudson Canyon - EN1E Hudson Canyon (SPAdes) (version 2) | ecosystem: Environmental > Aquatic > Marine > Cold seeps | place... | reverse complement strand
ATTGCTGTAGTTGAGTCATTGGAGATTTAAAAATGGGCCACATACCCATGCAAATTGCTGGGACGCCAATATAGGGCACGCAGTTTAACCGATGAAGCACGGGATCAACACCCAAAAGAGGCCATAGTTTTGGCTTTTGAGACTTTGGGTGCGGAATCACAAGGCCTTTTCGGACTTAGCCGAGAAACCCATAGGAAAAATACCGCTTGTCCTTACCCTCCTCTCATTTGTCCGATTTATCCTGTCATCTCTTTGGTCCAAGTCGTTACCATGAGTCAAATACAAATTATGGGAAACAAACATGGGCAGCATCACAGTAAATATAGATGGTAGCGACGGTAAAACAATCCAAGGTGGAGCCCTTAGCCCCTCAGAACAAATGGTAGAACGCCCAAGTCCAGGCCAAACGTTTGGCCGGGACAACATGCGAAAATGGCTACAATTACGTTCAAATAATGTTTTCGAGCGCAACGGTGAATTTCAACACACTCTGCAATATCATTTGGGCGATAGCTACAAGGACTGCAAGAAAGACCTATCGAACTATGGCGCAATAATTCCCAATCAACTCGATGCGGCTGCTACTGAAAATGATTTCCGTTTTAACAACCCAAGAATAGATGCCTATAACGGTATCGGTGATCGAATTGACCAAGTTGTCCATCATCCAGACTATGTTGTCGCCGGCGATTATATTTACGGAACAGGCTTGGTGAAAACCTTGGCGACCATGGGTGGCTTAAAAGAAGGAATGGCTTACTACTATTTAGGTAATCACGTGGGTGAGGCCGGCCATAACTGCCCAGTAATATGTAACTATGAAACCGCCCGGGTATTAAAATTGGTTGAGGATTTTCCTGGTCGCAAGGACTACATCAAAAAACTTGAAGAGCCAAGCTACAGCAACAACTACACTTCCTCTCAGTTTCTTACAGAAGTACAAGGGGGTTCTGACGTCGGCGCAAATGACCTGCGCGCATGGCAGAACGAGGCTGGGGAGTGGTTTATCCGTGGTGAAAAGTGGTTTTGCTCAAATGCAAATGCTGAGCTTATGGTTGTCAGCGCCAGGCGCAGTATGGAACGGCCCGGAACTAAAGGGCTGTCCATGTTTCTAATTCCATCTCAAAAACCCGATGGCACTCGCAACGACTTCACAATGCGTCGCCTGAAAGAAAAATTGGGCACCAGAGCCTTAGCCTCCGCCGAAATCGACTACCATGACTCTTACGCCATACCTCTGGGAAGCGATTTCAACTTTATGTTAGAACGAGTAGTGCACCACTCAAGAATTGCACTGTCGGTCGCCGTATGCGGCATGACTACTCGCGCTTATCAGTTTTCTTTAGACTTTGCTAAAACTCGCATGGCTTTTGGCAGCAACATTCTGCAATACCCCTTAGTAAAGGAAAACCTAGCGCAGATTAAGGCTGATAATCTTGCATCTTTTGCGGGAACCTACGCCCTCATTTCGCTGCAAGATAAGATCGACATGCAAGAAGCTGTTAGCGAACCTGAAAAAGCTTTTTGTCGACTGATGGTCAACATAGGAAAATCCGTTATCTCTAAGCGCGGTGTAAACAATATACATCACTGTTTAGACGGCATTGGCGGAAACGGAGCCATTGAAAACATGTCGTCCCTACCAAGACTATTACGCGACGCGATAATTTTTGAAAATTGGGAAGGCACCCACAACACACTATACGTGCAAGTACTAAGAGACATACACAAATACGAGCATGACAAACACTATATCTCCACAATATCTGAACTCATTGAAGAGCTTCCTGAGCATGAAACTGAAACGATAAGTAATGCCAAAAACAATTTGCACAAGATCAGCCAACTTCTGAGTGAGTTACACAATTCATCCCATGAAGTTCAAACACTACTCATGCAAGGTCTTGTCACAGCGATGGCGAATTTATACTACTACTTGTGTTTATCGGCGGAAGGATTTCACGCTCAAGAAAAACAGCAAACACCTGTAAAAATATCGGCTGCAAAGCTATTCCTAAAAATTATGGATTCGAGAGAAAATACCGAGAAGGACAAAAATTACTTAACGCTCTGCGACGAGGTTCTAAATTTATAGACTACGCCAGAAGCCAAGATCAGACTTGATGAGTTTTGCGATATTCCTTTGGCAGGAGACCCAGTTGTTTTTTAAAGATCCTGCTGAAGTAACTACTGTCATTGTAGCCGACGTCAAAGGCTATATTGGTAATATGTTTATCCGTATTAATCAACAGATCTTTTGCAAGTTCTATCCGTACTCGCTGCAGGTAGAAACTCGGTGTATCGCCGGTTGCCAACTTAAATCGACGTGAAAAATTTCTTGGGCTCATTCCCCGATCCGCAGCCAGAGCTTCAATGCTGATGTCGTCTTTGAAATTTTTCTCCAGGCAGTTTTGAGCGGTCATAACTTGATGGTCTGAATGGTATTTCTGACCATCAAACTCGAGATTTGACAGGCTATACCCTCGCTGAAAACCGATCAGAAACTCTTGATTTATTCTACGAGCGATCATGGGACCAAAGAGAATCTCTATGACAGACACTATAAGGTCACAACCTGAAGCAATTCCATTCGCACAATATAAATTTCCCGCATCGGTGATCGCCCGCGAGCTACGCAATAGCACATCAGGGTACATAGCGGAAAACTCATTGGCTACAGGAGGGTATACCGTTGCGACTTTATTGCCTAAGAGCCCTGCGGCCGCCATAAAGAAAGGCGCATTGCTAAATCCCACAATGGGAACGCCTTCAGTATGCCACTGGCAAATTTTTTCAAACAAAGGCTCGGCAGATTGGACACTATCTATGGCTGAGCCCCAAAAGGCGGAAAGAAATACGACATCCGGATTATGCAATTCTGATATCGATCGGTCGGCACGAATGGGGCCACCTGAAAAACAATTGACATCATTACCATCGACACTAAATGTAAGCACCTCGCACTGCTGCTCGACAACATTGCTGGCATCTTCCTGAGCATAGCGAGCGGCCAACCAACATAGGTTTTTTATAAGCATCACGCTAAAACCAAGAGCGCTCTGAGGAAGAAATATAACAATACGCATATACAAAAATCGAGAAGCCGAAAAAAACAGTATAGGTAATATTGCACGCAATGAGAACCCAAAAATTAAAACAAACGGAGACTGGGATATGCATTCACCCACGGTAAACTACAATATTGGTTCAGCTATTTTAAAGCGAGCCGAAATTGATCCAAGCGCTACAGCCATTATTTTTGAAAACAAAGATCTGAACTACAACGATCTTGCAAACAGAGTGAGGCGGCTGGCGTTTGACCTAAATGAAAAGGGCATTTGCAAGGGAGACCGGGTCGCATTCTTGGGTTTGAATCAAACAAGTTATTTTGAAACCCTATTTGCAGCACACTGTATTGGCGCAATTTTTATTCCTCTTAACTACCGCTTAAGCGGCCCAGAACTTCAGTACATTGTAAATGATGCACAGGTGCATACCTTGGTAGTGGATTCTTATTGCGCACCTGTTCTATCTAGCATCCAAAACCAACTATGCTGCGCGCGATACATCCTTAGCTCTAATACAGAAGACAAGGGAAATCTCAATGACGCGGAGCCCCTTTTTAACAACGGTGAGAGCTTTGAAACAATAATTGAAAAAAGCCCGCCGATTGAGTGCCTCGTAGAATCGAAGCAGCATGACATAGCCATCATAATGTACACCTCCGGGACCACCGGCAAACCGAAAGGCGCCATGCTCAGTCATGGCAACTTGATGTGGAATAACATTCAGGCGGCGTTTACCTTTTCTATAAGCAGCAATGATATCAGCTTAGTCTGCGCGCCCTTGTTTCACGTTGGCGGGCTTAATGTGACCAGTCTAAGCACCTTAATGTGTGGAGGAACCTTAGTCATCCATCGAAGCTTTGATGCCTATGAAGCCCTTAGAGACATTCAGAGATATGGCGTTAGCTCCCTGTTTGCAGCACCCGCCATGCTGAACCTTATGGCAAACGAAGAAAACTTCTCTCGGGCCAGCCTCGCCAGCTTAACGATGATTATTGTTGGCTCAGCCCCTGTTGCGCCGTCTTTATTACAAACTTACATTGACTACGATATCGAGATAAATCAAGGATATGGCCTTACTGAAACCTCTCCCATGGTGTCTTTTCTAACGCCACGTTATACCAAAAGTAAAATAGGATCTGCTGGCAAACCAGGGCTTTTTGGCGAAGTAAAGATTGTAAACCCAAGCGGCGACAAACTCGATACAGGTCAGGCCGGAGAAATATTGTACAGAGGCGCTAATGTCATGCTTGGCTACTGGAACCGACCCTTAGACACGGCCCAAGCCATTGACACTCAAGGTTGGTTTCATACCGGAGATGCAGGCTATTTAGATCAAGACGGTTTTTTATATATTAGCGACCGCATCAAGGATATGGTTATTTCAGGCGGTGAGAACGTTTACCCTGCCGAGGTGGAATCTGTCCTATATGACCACCCCGCCATTAAAGAGGTGGCCATCATCGGTCTTCCCCACGCGAAGTGGGGCGAAGCAGTAACTGCGATACTGGCATTAAATGAAAATGAGAACTTGGAACTTGAAGAACTTAGGCGCTTCTCAGAAACTACATTGGCCAGATACAAGTTGCCATTGGCAATGCATATTGTTGACGCCCTCCCCCGCAACCCCGCGGGGAAAGTTTTAAAATATCAATTACGGGGCCAGCTTTTGGCATCGGGAAACTGACGCTTCCATCTTTCCCTGGCCTCAGATTAAGCTCCGCGAGCTCGACCTCGCGCCGCCAGCACCTCGACAATTTGCTCTCGAAGCCATCGATTCGCCAAATCGGAGTCTTGGCGCTGGTGCCAGTACAAATACAGCTCCAGAGGTGGCGCCGAAAAAGGCATTTCAGCACTGGCCATGGGATACCAACATGCTTGCATCTCGGCGTACATTCTAGGCATGATCGACAAATTATCGGTTTGTAATAAAACGTGAATGACGCTTGTGAAGTTGAGGCATCGCAGGCTTACCTTGCGCCTTAGACCCTGACTTGCCAAAGCTTGGTCAACCCAGCCTGATTCACCCTTAAAGGGAGTCACTAATACTTGGGGGAATTCCAAGAAGGCTTCAGCCGTTTGTTCTCCACGAAAATAAGGGTGATCTTTGCGCCCTACAATCATCAGCGTATCGCTGAGTAAATGCTGAGAAACAATATCGCTCGGCATAGCCCGGTGTAATTCTAAGCCTATGTCGATTTGGCCCTGCTGCAGCTGAGCGGTAATATCATCCGGCTCAAATGAGGTGGACGAGATCTGAATTTTAGGTGCATCTCTCTGGAGAATTTCCATAATCGGCGCTAACAAAATGGCTTCCACCGCGTCTCGCTGGGACACTCGAAACAATTGCTCGTGTTGGCTCGGTTCAAACACGTGGGCACTCTCGACGGTGCCACGCAATGCGCTCAAACTATTTTTGACCGTCTCGATCATGCGTCGCGTCATTGGCGTGGGCACCATCCTATGCCCCTGACGCACAAACAGCGGATCGTCATACATACCACGCAAGCGGTTTAAGGCATGACTAACGGCTGACTGGCTCAGATGCAGCACATCGGCCGCCCGAGAGGTTGTGCCCTCGTCAAAAATGGCTTCAAGTACCGCCATAAGATTCAAATCTACTTTCGCCATGATAACGCCTTTTTTCCATCAATCTGCCCATTCAAGGGACGTAATGAGCCACCGCCAATATATGAATCTTATTCATTATTAAGACTACATACAATTCATTTGAGTGAGACATGATCACGCCCTAGCATCCGCCCCATGAAAATCAACTCAGAGTGCCCCGCCATGAAGAAAACATCTCTTTTAACCTTATCGAATTACCGCCTAACGGCACTGTCGGCAGCCATTTTTGGCGCATTGGCACTGCCCCACACCGCCTTAGCCCAAATGGAAGAGATTGTGGTTACTGCGGCGAAACGCGCTCAAACCCTTCAAGACATTCCTATTGCGGTCTCGGTTACAAGCCAGCAAACCATTGAAGAGGCGGCCATTGTCGACCTGAGCGACCTGCAATCTGTGGTTCCAGCCTTGCGCGTAACCGCACTACAGGCTTCTACCAACGCCACATTTTCCATTCGCGGCTTTGGCAACGGCGCCAACAATACAGGCATTGAGCCCTCCGTAGGCGTTTTCATCGACGGCGTTTACCGCTCGCGGGCCGGCGCACAGATTGGCGACCTACCGCGCGTCGAGCGCATTGAAGTATTGCGTGGCCCCCAGAGCACCCTATTTGGCAAGAACGCTTCGGCAGGTGTGATCAGTATCGTCACCGCAGAGCCCTCCTTTGAGACAGAAGGCCACATAGAGGCTGGCATTGGCAACTTCAACAAACGACAGATGAAAGGCTATATCACTGGTGCTGCGAGCGACAAAGTAGCACTCAGCTTGTCCGGTGGCTTTAATACCCGTGACGGTTATGGCAAGAGCCTTACAGGACAAAGCAAGGTCAATGAACGCGACCGCTGGAACATTCGCAGCCAAGCCTTATTTGAAGGTGACAAGCTAACCCTAAGAGTGATTGCCGACTACAGCGAGATCGACGAAGTGTGCTGCACAGTTGCCTCCGGCGTGAACGGCGCGGCTGCAGGTGCAATTGGCGCACTGGGCGGCACTCTCATGGATGCCAACGACCCCTTCTCCTATGAAACAGCATTTACCAAAGATCCGGAAAATGAAGTTGAAGACGGTGGAATTTCTGTCCAAGCCGACATTGATTTTGAAGAATTTTCATTCACGTCTATCACGTCCTACCGTAAAAACACCTCATACAGAAGCTATGACAGTGACTTTACGGGCTTGGACATTTTGGAAGCCTCTACGCTAGACACCGACATTGAAACCTTTACTCAGGAATTCCGTCTCACTTCCACAGGCGGAAGTGACTTAGATTGGATGCTTGGCGGTTTTTACTTTGCCGAGGAAATCGAAGAGGAAAATGGTGTTCTTTTCGGTGTTGATGCGCGCAACTACTTTGACATTCTCGCAGGAGGCCCCGCAGCCTTAGCAACCCTCGAAATGTTTACTGGAAACCCAGCAGGCACTTTCTTTGGGCCTGACACGGCGGTTATTGAAAACTTCACCCAAGAAAACGATGCCTTCTCTTTGTTCGGCACCATTGATTATCATATCAATGACTCTTTCACGGCCACAATTGGCCTGAGTTATACCGACGACAAAAAAGATGTGAGTGCTACCCAAAACAACAACGATGCACTGTCTGCGCTGGACCTCACTAGCTTTGCCGGTGGTGCGTTTGCGGGACTACAAGGCTTGCAGTTTTTGCCCCCACTACTGGAATTCCCCAACGTTGTGGAAGATGGCTCATCATCTGATGATGCGACGACCTGGCAGGCACGTCTGGCGTATGAAATGAATGAAAGCATTAATTTCTATGTGAGCGCAGCAACTGGTTACAAAGCTTCCTCATGGAATATGACCAGAGACAGCAAGCCCTTCCTGGAAGATCAGGCCGCCCTTACCGACGCGGGTTTACTGCGGGTCAATCAAACTTATGGCACACGCCTGGCGGGACCAGAAGACTCCACAGTTTACGAACTGGGCATGAAAATCAAAACGGATTACACCGCCATCAATGTCGCTGTATTTGAGCAAACCATTGAAGGCTTTCAATCCAGTATTTTTCAGGGCACAGGTTTTGTCTTAGCCAACGCGGGCGAGCAATCCACTACGGGTATTGAAATCGATGCACTCTACGCCCCCAATGAGTCTTGGGAGTTTAATGTCGCAGGTATTTTCTTAGACCCAGTGTATGATGACTTCGAAAATGCATCTGGCATCAACGGCACTGTGGTTGATTTGACGGGCACTAAACCTGCCGGCATTCACGAAGAAAGCATCAGCGCTTCAGCCACTTACAAGCTGGCTTTCGACAACGGCATTAACGGCTTTATTCGCGCAGATTACCTCTACGAAAGCGACACTACTTTGGTGAGCAATGTTCCAACGGATCTAAGACGTGAAGTAAGCACCTTCAATGCCAGTGCCGGCCTGACATTCCCCAACGGGGTACAAGCTAGCCTTTGGGCGAAGAACATCAACAACGATGAATTCTTTCTCAGTGCATTTCCAGGAGTAGCGCAGCCGGGCAACTTCTACGTTTACCCCAACCAGCCACGTACAGTGGGTGCAAACGTTTCTTATCAGTTCTAAGGTTCAGAAGAATAGACTCTAGTACTTAGTCTCTCCAAATCGCTGCCCCCTTAGTCAGGGTGCAGCGATTTTTTTGGTTCCTTACAAGCTAAAAAACAAGCCGCTAAGGCGCGCTCTTAGTTAAAAGAGTCTTCAGCCAAATATTCCAACACAAGTCGATTGATGATATTGATTGTGCGCTTCTTACTAACTCCCTGAATGACATGCAGACGATGCCAAAATTCAAAAGACAGCAATGCATCCACTCCGTCATGCACTTCAGTGGGCAGCTCAGACAACTCCGGCATCCACTCCAATAGTCTCTTGCTTAGAGCTTTTTGTACCCGTGAATAATTCCCCTGAAGAAAAACCGAGTTACGCAACATAGACTTAGTCACCAAAAAGACACTTCGCTGCTTGCTGTAAGCCATTGTAAATGTATGTACCGCGCTAAGCACTCTCTCTTCCAAGGAGCCGCTTCGGTCTCCCTTGTCATACTCCTTACTGTAACGTTCGTAGGTCAGCTTATGCATCTCTCGATACAACAAATCCATCTCGGGAAAGTGCCGAAATAGAGTGCGAATGGTTACACCTGCTTTATCCGCAACGGCCTGCGCCGTCGGGATGAGCCCTTCGCTATCCATAAATTCGTAAGCCGAGTTAATAATCGCTTCGCGGCTGCGCTGGCTGCGTAAAACGCGACCGTCTAGGCTAGGCTCGATGAGAGCCTGTTCGTCTTTTGTCATATTATGTTTTCAGTACTCTTGAATGAAGATTTGCCGAGGATTATGACATTTTCTCACAAGTTGTAAACAAGTCCAAACGACCCTAGAAATGGTTTAAGAGCTTGCCCGGCAAACAGAAGCAATGCTTAGAAATAGTTATGCCTAAAGTGCAATTAATATATGAGATACCACTAAAAACCAGATAATAAGAGAACATGCGGAGTAATGCATATTTACACAAATTACTTCAACCCATTGTATTTTATATACTTTATCAACAAACCCAGACCTGCCAGAAAAATTTTGACAAATTTCTTGTTGTACATCGTAATAATAAGAGTATATTGACAATCACAATAGAGATCGCTGTATTGTGAGGTGCTCGCAGATAAGGCCGGCGCCACGGAGAAGTCACTTAATTGAGCTAGGCTAGATTGTTATGAAACGTCATCTACCACCACTAAACTCTTTAAGGGCTTTTGAAGCCGCTGCACGCCATTGCAACTTCAGGAAAGCGGCTGACGAGCTGAATGTTAGCCAGTCTGCCATCAGCCATCAGCTAAAGCTGCTTGAGTCCAGATTGGGTATAGAGCTATTTCACCGCAGCGTGCACTCCGTAGAATTGAGCGAGGCCGGGCTTTTGTACTACCCAGTACTGCGCGACGCCTTTGACCGCATGTCAGATGTCACTGAGAGAATTAGGCTTAATACAGAAAGCACACTGCTGACGGTTCAGGTGTACGTTACATTTGCGACAGCTTGGTTAATCCCAAGATTAAGCGATTTTCAGAAGAAGCACCCTGAGATACAGGTCAATATTAATACCACTCACATTGATGTGGACTTCGAGCACAGCGACGTCGATGTCTGTGTATTTATGGGCTACAAAGATCAGGCTAAGGTTCAATATAATTATCTTTTCACGTCAGAGCTCTACCCCGTGTGTGGTCCTGAATTACTGACAAACGCTAAGACCCTAAAACACCCCAAAGACTTGCTTCAGCAAAACTTACTTTACATTAATAATGCCGAGCAGGATTGGTCCAATTGGTTTTCGGCAGCAGGCGTAGACACCAACACCCAGAGCCCAGCAATGCGATTTGATAGCTACAGCCTTGCACTGGATGCGGCAATTGATGGTGCGGGAGTTGCCTTGGCCTTGTCGCCATTTGGGGCATCCGACATCGACGCCGGCAGACTGGTAAAACCTTTCGACATTCAGGCGAAAGCCTATGGAGATTGGTATTTGGCTTACCGTGAAAATAGGGGTAACAGCGCAAAAGTGATTGCCTTCCAGAGCTGGCTTTTAGGCCAGATTCAAGACGACAAAAACATAAGGCTAAGCAAGCCAGTATCAACCAGACCTTCGGAGTTAGAACTTGAGCCTGAGTTGATGGCATGCGCGATATAAAAAATTGCAGCATGTATAAAGAATTAATAACTGAAACAGTATTGTAAATCGATTTTTTTTATTTTTATCCAGTGTGCCTTAGAGGTGATTTATCATGTTAGCTTCCAACCCTATTTTTCCCTTTGATAAACCTGCTGTTTATAGCGCTCTCACAGAAGAGCCTGTTTATGACGCTGCCATTCATTTGGACTTGGAAAAACCCACTAATATCGAACTTATGGCAGAGTTCGGCTACAACCAAGAAGACATAGATGCTAGCCCAAGCCCTATGGCAGTCGCGGGCCCCTTTCGCATACTTTCAAATGCAGGGGTTGCTGCGGCCAAAGTGGTACTTGACCAGTTACGTGATACCGCTGAGTCTGATGAAGGCAATCGCGCACCAAACTATTTAGCGGGCGGTGTTTACAAATCAAAGTTCTTACGTGATTTATGTGCCTGCCCTGTGCTTATTAAACACATGTCTGAGATTGCCGGCACGTCTTTGGCCGCACACTCGATTCCACATCAGCAACTGTATGTTAACTTCGCACCCGAAGATATTAGTAAAGCCGTAGACAGTTGGCATATAGATTCTATTGATTACGATTGTGTGATTCTATTGGAAGACCCCAAAAGCTTTGAGGGCGGCCATTTCCAGTATTTTCGCGGAACGGACTCGCAGGCCGCCGAAGTCTTCGGAACCACTACAGATAAATTAGCAGAGGGGTTTCCGGTTGACTTACCTAATGACCGCGTGGTGTCGGTACAAAAAAGCCAGCCTGGTGATGCTGTTTTCCAACAAGGCAGCCGCGTTGTACATCGCGCAGAAAAACTACATAAACCTGCAGAGCGCACAACTCTAGTGATCAGTTACGTGGCCAGAAACGCCAACCTTGACGATCTTAATAACGTCGCTGAAATGATTCGCTGGAAACACCCTGGGACATCGGCGGAGCTTGCTCGTCATTGCGCATGGCGATCACAGGCCAGACTTGCAAGCCTTATAGAAGAGCTGCCAATAGACAGTTCCGCGAACGAGGTGGTAAAAAACCTTAAGTTTGCCATTGATGATGTGCAGAAGTTGATCGGCTTATTAGAAAAATAAGCCGCGCCACTAGAGTGTGAAGGGAAGAGGTGCCCCGGTAAAAGTAGATCGATAGAGAAGGTGCGCAACCAAGGTGCTTTCTCTCTATTTTTTTGAAAATATCCATTCCAAATAATCTAGGCATATCACCTCAGCCTCCTGAGGAACAAAAGCACTTTGATCTAGGCTCCACTGCAACCACAAACCGTCAATTTGCGCGCTTAAGCCTATTGCCGCCCTCGTAGCATTTAGATGTATGCCCCGCTCTTCCGCAACATGCGTAATCATGCTGGCGATATTAAAACGGTATCGATTATAGAGTTGCGAGTCCGTTTTCTTCAGCTGAGGATCTGTGCGCACCAAGTTCATCAAACCCAACCACACAATTACCTGTTCTTCAGTGAAGATAGGAGGCTCAAAGCTCACTTTTATAATGGTCTTTAGTTTTTCATAGGAGCTGATATCTTCATTGCTCACTATATTTTTAGTTTGAATTAAAAACCCTTCTGAGACCTGCATATAGGTCTGTAGAATTAGATCTTCTTTGCCATCAAAGTAGTGATTGAGCAAGCTCCTAGACACACCAGCTTCACTACAAATATTGTCTATAGTAATGCCGTTGCTGCCTTGCTTTGCCAAGCACTTGATAGTGGCCTCAATAATTAGCTTTCGCCGGGCCTCTGGCTCAACTCTCGAGAATTTCGGTTTCTTTGACGGTATTTTCGTAACGCTACTCATGCGTGATTCCATAATTTAGGGCATTCGTGTGTGCCCGCAGTGCTGGAAAAGCTTCTTATTACGCATAATAACAGAGTGCTGTGTGACAGTGGGCTTTAGCTCATAGTTTTAGAAAATTAATGCTTAAGCCACCCTCAATGAGGCTGAAATTCAGGTTCGGCTGGCGAGGCTTTGCTATTTATGGTGTCTATTGCGACAAAGATAATCGCCGCAACAGTCACCGATACCATAGCGAGCACATAAACCTTAGTATAATTACCGTCGCTGATTAGGTGCCCAGAGAGCGCTGGCCCCACCACCGAACCAAAGAGTTGGCAGGCAGGAACCAGAGGTGCAAACCGGCCTTTCATGTCATTTTCCGTAATAATTGTCATTAAAAAGGGCATGACAAAATTCCACGAAATACAGTAAAGCAAAACCGCTAATGAGAACATCCAGAAATTGCTGCCAAATGGCATCATTAAAATGCCTAGCGACACCACGCCCAAAGCAATAGAGCCCGTTATAAGCCAGCGGCGATCAAGACGAGTAGAAAACCAGCCCGTTAAAAAACCACCTAAAGCACTTAAGACAAGCGAGGGCCCAAAAATAAACCCGAGTTGCTGATCACTTAAGCCTCCCTCACCCCCTATACGCGCAAAGAAGGCCCAAATACCTGACTGACCAACAAAATAGATAAATAGACCCGCAAAACCCCAGAGCATAGCGGTTGTCGGATCGATATTCTGCGCTTCCGATACAACAGGCGCCTCATCGGGAACATCTCCTTTGACACCTGACTTGGGCAGCAGAAATGCCATTGGAACAGTGATAAGAACAGTAAGCGCCAAAAAGATTGCCGCGCCTTGAAAACTCCACTGAGGAATGATGAAAACCGGTAGAATAAAAGACCCCAAACCGGCAAGAACAACCTGAGACCCAATGCCATAGCCATAGGCTTTGTTGGGGTTGTCGGTATCTCCCATACAAGTAAAAACACAGGAAACAATCGCTGAGTTAACGAGACCCAAGATTAAAAAGAGTAAAAGTAATTGTTGATAGTCAGCACTGCCGGACAACAAATAGCAGGCGGCGGCAACAATAGACGTGGAAAATACCGTTAGCTGCCAGTTGAGGCGCCGCACCCAGAAAACCGCCGCAACATTTGATATGGCTGAGCCGGCCATATAAATAGAGCCTAGATAACCCAACTGTTCGCCGCTTAGCCCTAGGCTATCGCCTGCAGATTTGAGAATAAGTGGCAGCATATTGTAGACGAGAAATGCCACACCAATATAGAAAGTTGACGCAAACAATACGGAGGGTTGATTAATCTTTTCTGCTGCGTTCACAGTGGCGGCCTTTTATGGGTTTGTTAGCGTGATGAGAAGAAGTTGCCGGAAAAGACATCAGGTAATGGCCTATTCTGATGTTTTATAGCCTTATGATTAATCATCCCAGCTCACTAGAAGGGTACAGGGATTTTGACTTATTTCCTATGTAAAAGTTAGCCATGAATACGTGAGAATAATTCAGTATGTGGTGAGATTATTTGAGGGGGCGGTAGTTTCAATACGCCTCTAAGATTGTATTTATTTTTGGGCGTATTAGCATTCAACTTCCGTCCGTAATTTCGCTTGCCAATGTTCCCTCGAAGGTCTTATATAAATATTAAAAGAACTCCACTTCCCCATCATCATTCACCCCCTCTCTTTCAATTACATAGCCTATGAGAGAAAAATGTGTACGTTAAACCGTGGCTCAATTTGGAAATAATCGGTTTTAGGTGGGCGGCACTAGCTCGTGGCCCTCCTCATCACGGCCCGTTTCCGTAAAGCCAAAGTCTTCCAAAATGCCGTAAAGTGCGGGCAAAACAAACAGAATCAACAAAGTTGATACCGTAATGCCAAATACGATACTGGTCACTAGGGGAATTAGAATTTGCGCCTGCAAGCTGGTTTCCAATAATAGCGGCAACAAGCCAACAACCGTGGTGAGAGAGGTGAGGAAAATTGCCCGAAAGCGGTCCTGCGAAGCTTGACTGGCCGCATCGTGAACGCTCATTCCTTCTCGTGCTCGGAGTTTGACAAACTCCACTAACAAAATCGAATCATTGACGACAATACCAACCAAAGAAACGAAACCCATCATGCTCGGCATAGACAACTCCAAACCCATCAAGAGGTGCCCCCAGATCACTCCGATAAAAGCCAGTGGCACGGCCACCATCACAATCACAGGTTCCACGTAACTGCGAAACTGCAATGACAGCAAAAGATATATCGCAATGGCCCCCATCAATAAAGCCTGCCCGATAGACCGAGCGGTTATTTTGCTTTGCTTCATCTCGCCATCTAGGTCTATGCGCAGCCCGGGATAGGTTTTAAGTAAGCTGGGGAAAAAATGTTTTTGACTATCGCCGAGAATCGCCGCGGCATTGGCCCTATCCGCCAGTACATCACCAAATACAGAAACCGTTCTCTGCCCGTCAATGCGTTGAATGCGAGCGTAATCCCGTGAAGACTCAATGTCGGCAATGGCAATGAGAGGCACGGCTTGTCGGGTTTTGGGGTGGATGATGGCCAACTGATCAAAACGGCTCAGTGAACTTCTACTGGTCTCATCCATGCGGACCAAAATCTCGTAGCTTTCCCCTGCGTATTGTACCTCTCCCACTTCGATGCCTTGGTAAGATGCTCGCAACTGGTCCGCTACAGTCCGGGCATCCAGGCCCGAGCCATAAACGCCATCACGCAGGCTAATTTTCAGCTGGGGCTTACCCGGACGCAGATCGTCAAGCACATCGACAACACCATCATAACCTCGCAACCAGGCTTTCAAGTCGTGGGAAGCGGCCGACAGCTGATCCAGTTCCAGACCAGACAAGCGAATATCAATAGGGCGCCCTGCAGGACCTACACTGGGTTCCTTGTAGAGAATGGCTATTGCCCCAGGCACTTCACCAGCGGCCTTACGCCAAGCATTGCGAAATTCATCAATGCGGGTATTGCGCTGTTCGGCTGACAGCAGGTCGACACTGATTGTCGCCACGTGAGGTCCGCTTTCAAAGGCATCGGAGTTAACGCCATAGTGAACACTAATATGGCGAATCAAAGCGCTGTTTTCTAACTCAGACAAACTCTCTGAGGCCGCTTCCAGCCCCTTAAGTTGCCGCTCAACAATTTTTTCCATGAGGCCCAGTGACGTCCCCTGCGGCATCAATATTTTAGCCTGCAAAATATCGCCATCCATTTCCGGAAAACCGCGAAATTTTACAATGCCGGCCGGCAATAAACTGGCCGACAGAAAAAACAGCGCCAATACCACACCAACGAAACCGTAGCGGTACCGCACAGCCTTATCGGCTAAGCGACCAACGGCCTCACGCGCGCGCTCAAAGCGTAAGCCAAACTTGAGCTTCCATCTGGGCACGGTTTCTTTCCGGCCAAGAGAGTGATGTAAATGTGCGGGCAGAAGCAAGAAGGCCTCTACCAGGCTGACGAGTAATACGGCAATCAACACCAGCGGCATTACTTTGAGAACCTGCCCCAGATTGCCCTCGATAAACATCAAACCGCCAAATACAAACACGGTTGTGGCAAAAGAAGAAAGCACTCCGCGGGCTACACGCTTGGTACCATCCACCACGGCATCCAGAGCGCTGAGCCCTGCGCGATACCGACTGGCAATGCTCTCGGAAATTACAATCGCATCATCCATCAAAATACCGATGGCGATGAGTAAACCCACCATACTGATCATATTGAGAGAGACACCCATGGCGGTAATCAGGGCAAAGCTGCCCAAAAAAGACACCGGCAAACCCATCACTACCCACAGTGTGTAACGGGCGCTAAAGAACAAGTAAAGTGCCAAAGCCACAAGAACTAAACCTTGCCATGCGTTGCTCACCAGCATTTGCAAACGATCAGCCACAATGGATGCTTGGTCCTGAGTGACCGTCAGCTTAATACCATCGGGTAAGAGGCTATTTTCTTCATCCACAAAAGCCTGTACTGCTTGCAGTACTGTCAGACTGTCATCTACTTTATTTTTGCTAATTTCTAACAGTGCGGCGCGGCGACCGTCAAATTCAATTTTTTCCTCGGCGACCTCGAAGCCGTCGTAAATGGTGGCAATATCCCCTAGGCGAACTTCAGTCCCTTGTTCGCTGCGAATGACTACAAGCTCAGCCAACTCAGAGCTTGTGCGTCGCTCTTCAGTAAAACGCAGCTGATAATCTCGCTCGGGCGTTTCTACATTACCCGCGGGAATGTCGATGGTTTGCTGGCCAATTATGCCGGCCAACTCACTGACGCTGAGACCATACTGACGCAAATTATAATCGGAGATTTCAATTTTTAATTGGTGGTCAGAGAAACCGGAAATACGAACAATGGGTACATCTTGCAGTTGCAATAAACGCTGCTTATAGCGTTCTGCCAGTTCATTCAGCTTCGGTAAGGGCAAGTCTGCGCTGATGGCCACACTGACTACGGGGCTAGTACGCCCCAACTCCTCAACCACGGGCGTTTCGCTCTGTTCAGGAAAGTCATCAATGGCGTCGACAGCGGCCTGGACATCATTTACAAACTGATCCATATCGCCCGCTTCGAGCATCTTCAACACCATTGTGCCCCGATTGTCTCGTGCGTCACAACGGCGCTCATCGGTAAAACTGATGCCGTCGCTGGCATCTTCCAGCAACAGACAAATGCTACTTTCAACTTCGCTAGCGCTGGCGCCGGGGTAAACAATGGACACTTGAACTTCGAACAGCTCAACCTCCGGCATGGTCTCTCGTTTCATTGACGGCAAGACCGCCAGACCACTCAACAGCAGCGCAATCATCACCAAGTTAGCCGCCGTAGGGTGAGCTGCGAAAAAGCGAATCATGGCGCGCCTCCCTCACCCATCGCCAATATCGGCAAGCGGTCTTGTAAGGCTTTGTCGGTGCTTACTTCTAGCGGCATACCCGCCAAGGCAGGTACCAAGTCAGTTACGATCACTTGTTCGCCCACGCGGATACCCGCACTGATGACACTGAATTCACCCTGATGATACTCAAGTTCAACTTCGCGGATTTGAAGTTTATTGTTGTGCGCGACATACACTTTTCCTTGGTGCAGGGCGCGACGTGGAATGACCATCGCAGGGGTCGCGGGCGCCAACAGTTCGATGCGAGTGTACATGCCCCGAATTAAGGGAGGACGCTGCCCAGGAATCACTTGCGTGTAGGGGGAGTCTACGGCCACCACCATGCTAATGGTACGACTGACGTTGTCCAAGGCGTCCCCTATTCTCACAACACGCCCCTGCCACTTGGCCTCAGGTGGCCCACCAATCAAACTTACACGGGCCTCGAGCCCCAAAGAAGAAAAATCGAGGCCTGCCAGTCCAGGCATACCTTCACCATTCACACTCAAGCCTTGGAACAAATAGCGGGCGTGCATTAAGGGCAGCTCGGCCGAGATTTCCACCTGTGCCATGCCGCTGGCGTCAAACAATGGACTGTTCGTCATCACAAACTGCCCTACCTCCACATGAACTTCACCCACTCTAGCGGCAAAAGGCAAAAGAATTTCTGTTCGCTTAAGTTTGTAGTCACTGTCCTTAACCTGGGCTTCTGCTCGGGCAATTTGTGCATCAATCACCTGCCCCCTACTGGGCATCAAAGAATCCTGACTTAGTAGATTCTGCAGCTCCTGACGCAAGCGCAATACACTTTGTTCCTCTTTATCCGCCGAGGATCGAGATACCGAACCTTGTTTCAACAGCTTTTTCTTACGAGCCAGCTCATTCTCACCAATCTTCAAATTTCGACGCGCGATTACCAAGGACGCCTCAGTATTACTTTTCTCTACTGACAACTCTTCCTTGTTCGCACGATTGGCGGCTAGATCCGCTCGGGCCTGAGCCAGCGCTAATACATAACTAGTATCATCGATGCGCAACACGGGTGTGCCTTCTTTTAGAAACGCACCCTGTTTCAATTCTGGGTGTACGTACACAATTCGGCCCGTCACTTCGGCATTGGCTCGCAGAAACAAACTAGGGCTTACCTCACCAAACCCTACCGCTAATGCTCGAGTGGGCATGACTTGAGCCCCTACAACCTCCACTGAACTGACCCTTAGGGCTGCGGTCCCGTGAGCGGGCCCGGGCTGGAGTTTCACCAACAGTACAGCGATTAATAACCCTCCTAGGGCAAAGGCTGGCAGCGCCTGTTTACGAGAAATAAACGTGTGAAACGAATTTAACTTATTCACAATCATCCTTCTTTATTTTTCCAGTTTCGGCACTTCCATGCAAAAACAAACTGGCGCAATGCTGCACCCATTGAGCGGTGTCCTGTTCACGGACATCAAAACCAAAGGCTTGTTTCAAGATGGGGGCACCAACAAAAGGAAAGGCCATTAAACTGAGTAGAGATACTCTAGCCGCCTCCGTATCCAAGTTGTGACGCAGCTGCCCACCCTCTTTTAGGCCACCTAGCAGTTTGAGCAATTGCTCACCACTGGGGCGTACGAGCTTTTCCACAAACAACTTGCGCAGCTTTCCCTCTTTTAAAACCACTTGATCAACAATCAGCCTCGACAGCCAAGGGTGCTTTTTGTGCACCTCCAAAAAGCGGGACATGAGCGCCTTGATAATATCTTCGGCCAGTGGCGCACCTGCACTCGCAGAGTGTGTAGAGGCTGTAGAAGGCGCGGCAAACAGGCTTTCAGGGTTTATGCTGGTCTTGATTAAATCAACAAACAGGCCTTCCTTACTGCCAAAATGGTAACTAATCATGGCCGAATTTACATTCGCCAAACGTGCTAGTTCGCGAATAGAAATATCTTTATAGCTTGTCTCCTTCAGCATTTCATTCGCGGCATCCAACAGGTTTTGTTTGGCGGCCAGCTCTCTTTCCAAGTCTTTGGGGCGACCACGGCGACGGGCTTCCGAGGGAGTTTTGATCATATGCTTACCATTTAATCAATCATTTGATTAATTAAATAACAAATTCCGCTCCACTGCAAGGCCGAGCCTAAAAAACAGTAATAATCTTAAGGGGGCTATGAGGTGAAACAATGTTGTAACTTGGCGAAATATCGACAGAGAACTAAGGCATTCTGGAGCTCAAGTACGAAATACAGTAGAGAGTATCGGCTATTTTTTTTCAAGCCTAATTTTCTCTGCCATCACTTTATTTCGACCTGCGTTCTTGGCTTGATACAAAGCTTGATCGGCGGCTTTAACAATTAATCGCCAATCCGTCATTCCCTGTTGATATCCTGCGACACCAAAACTCGCCGTAATTGACACGGCCCTATTTCTGCGGATGGCCATGCGATGCTGGCATATTTTTGTTCGCAACTTCTCAGCAATGGCAAGCGCTTTCTGAAGATTAGTTTCCGGCAGCAGCACTAGAAATTCCTCGCCGCCATATCGTGCAATAAAATCATGTTCTCGAACATTGGATTTTAATATCGAGCAAAAATCCACAAGAACTTTATCACCCACTTGATGGCCGTGCTCATCATTGAAATCTTTGAAATGATCGATATCGCACATAATAATTGACAGAGAATGTTTATTCCTAATGACTCGTGATATTTCCACATTGGCGACATCCTCCAGCGCCCTGCGGTTATAGGCCAAGGTGAGCGGATCAATTCTGGCTTGCTCCCTAAGCTCCTTTTCCAGCTCGTTACTCGCGATCCAAAGCACCGAAAAGCTAGTAAACAAAACCATCATCTGAAGGCTCATTAGTGAAACAGCATGAATAAATCCTGCGTCCATGAAATCAATAAGTTCAGCTTCGCCTAAAGTCACTATCGCCCGCAAGGCGTATGAGACTGAAAGCAATAGAAACATAAGTCCCAAAAAAGTATTGGCCGCTCCCCCAGATTGCTTTGTTCTATAGAATAAAGCATAACTGATCAACAAGTATTCCAAAGAAAAACTGATTGCAAGTGCAATCATTCGTGCATTGACGTCGGGCTTATTATAGGTGTAGTAGTAAAACGATAGCACCATCAAACACAGCAAGCAGGCCGCGACATATTTTCCCCAGGTTATGTTTGCCTGGCGAAAACGAATGAGACCTTCGTAAACCATTATCGTAGCGAGAAATTGCAAGGTATTTGCGATAATCACGGAAAATAAATCACTAACAAAATGCCGTAAAGAGAGTAATAAAAGCCCTAGCGAAAGAACTAAGAAGGCAATGCCAATCATCGAAATACCGGCAAATTTTCGATGGTTCACGGAGTAGACAATAAGCCCTACACCATAGATAAAGCTAAATACCATGGTGGTAAATGACAGCGTTCGAATGTCGAGGATATCGAGCATCATATGGCCTGGCAGCGATAAAGCGGATATTTTAACTCTAGCCAATATTTCCGGATTTGCACTAAATTGAATTCGAGCGGTACAGGCCGAGTTTCATAACATGGCGGTCTCTAGGCATGTGCGCGAGCCTCTACGCATAAATTGCCTGTTATTACTTGGAGCTAGAATAATGCACAGGCATAATTGCCGCTCTTGATACGACAAACAACCTATAGGTGTATTCTTGGAATTACTCAATACTGATTTTTTTGGAAAAAAACTGCGCTTGGATGGATCGATGGCGGGCTGGCAGCGACTATTTTGGGGCAATCAGTTGGTATCTGAGATAGCAGCATCCCCTAATGAGGAGAGCTTAAAAGTACACCGTTTCCAAATGTTGAGTCAGGCTGACGCACCCAAACCTCATGCGCAAGTGGACGAACCGACCGATATAAGCAAGGAAAATGTCATTGATTGCCGGCTTGAGGTCAATTTAAGATGGCAGCCCTTTGATTTCAAATACAAAATTCTTGTGAATGACGCCGATTACCTTGCAGGAGAACGCGACAGTAAAGATATTGAACAGCAGGTGCCTGAGCAAGCCATTGTCGTCAAGACTAAGTTCAACCTGGTAGGCCTTGGCATACTTGGCCTGAAGCTGCTCAAAAGCGCGAAACTGATTAAGGTAGCTCTCGCCGGCGCCAGTTTGGCCGCCTATGCTTGGCTATTTTCATTGCAGTTTGCGCTGTCTTTGCTCGCCTGTCTTGTGGTTCATGAATATGGGCACATCCGAGCGATGAAATATTTCAAAATGCCTACTAAGGGAATCTATTTAATTCCCTTCTTTGGAGGCATGGCTCTCAGCGACGGCAAGATAAATACCCGCTGGCAAGACGTTGTGATTTCAATCATGGGGCCTACTTTTGGGCTTGGCATGTCGTTGCTGAGCGTGCTGGCCTACTGGTTAACAGACAACATATTTTTTGCTGGGCTTGCCGTTTTTAACTCCCTGCTCAATATGTTCAACCTACTGCCTATATTGCCATTAGATGGCGGGCATATACTTAAGAGCGTGACTTTTTCGATGAACAGCAAGGTCGGTTTAGTTGTGTGTATACTAGCCGCCGTATTTGGCGTATGGCTCAGCTATAGTTTGGGTTTGGCTCTGCTTGGTTTTTTATTATTGGTTGGCAGTCTTGAAATTTTTTCCGAGTGGCGCGGTCGCCATCAAAGCCACCTTCTACCCTTGGACCGCTATGGCCAAATATTCGCCGCCGTTTGGTACCTCATAACAGTGGCTAGTTTCGTCGCTATTATTTGGTTTTTTGCCAGCACTGGCGATGAGCTATTAGGATTACCCCTAAAGATATTGCAAAGTTAGCGTGACCTTGTCTCCACGCGTCTACAAGGGGACTCGCACACGGTTGATTAAACTGGGAAGCACTGTCGGCATTTCGAGCTTACAGGTAAACCGCGAGTCTAAACTCGCGACCTACCTGCCTATCTACATCAAAGTTTTGTCCGCACCTCATATAACTCAGGAAAGAAGCTAATATCCAAAGCTTTTTTAAGAAAACTCACACCGGATGAGCCACCTGTGCCCATTTTGTTGCCAATAATTCTCATGACTGTGGACATATGTTTGAAACGCCACTGCTGAATGGTGTCTTCAATGTCTACCAGTTTTTCGGCCAATTCATAATACTCAAAATATTGATCGGGATTTTGGTAAATGCTTAGCCAGGCCTGAACGACGGATTCATTGCTTTCATAGGGCAATGTGACGTCTCGCGTCAATACCTCGGAATCAATTTCCAAGCCCTTGTTATGCAATACTCTGATCACCTCGTCGTAGAGACTGGGCTGCTCAAGGATACTTTTCAGTTCACTATGAACCGATTCGTTATTCTTATGCACCTCTAACAATGAGGCATTTTTATTTCCCAGCAAAAACTCAATTTTGCGATAGCCGTATGACTGGAAACCCGATGAATGGCCAAGATCGTCACGAAACTTAAGGTAATCTACCGGCGTGAGTGTCGATAAGATATCCCAAGATTGTGTCAACTGCCTAACAATCTGCTTCACGCGAGATATCACTTTAAAGGCATGACCAAAATCACCGTCTCTGACGTAACCCATAGCCGCACTGAGTTCATAACCCGCTAGCTTCAGCCACAATTCACTGGCCTGATGTATGATGACAAAAAGCATTTCATCATGCTGCTCACTTTGGGGTTGTTGTGCCGACAATATTTTTTCAAGACACAGATAATCGCCATAGGCCATATCGTCCTTAAAGTCGGTATGAATTGAGTCTTCCATCTCACGATAATTTGGCTGGTGTGGACAGCTCACAATTTTTCTCCTTTCAAGTTTTCGCTCACCGTCAAATGGTGCAAGTGCTCATAAATGTCTTCATCTTGCCAGCGCTCTTCTATATTTGGCAACGCCATAATTTGGACCATGATGCGTTTCTGTATATCACCTACACGCAAGGCTTCACTGTAGGATGTTTGCGGTGAAAATGTCACCATAGAGTATAAGGGAACCCACAAGTTGGGATAACGATCATGAAAATTAGCTTCAATTTTTTTGCACAACTGAAAGCTTGCATCTCCAGATAGCTCGCTCATCTCTACAAAGTTGCGCTTAGCCAACTCGATGATAGCATCGCCATTGGGTTTGCGATGCTCCTGGTATTTCGACAGAATTTCAGGCCAATCGTTTTGGTTCTGCGTAACAAGTTCATTTAACACTCTGCAGTCTTCAAAACCACAATTCATGCCCTGACCGTAAAAAGGTACCATTGCATGCGCCGCGTCGCCTATCAAACCAACATTGTCATTCACCACCCAAGGGTATATATGAACCAATGATAATGGGGAGGCTTTGCGGCTCATAAATTCACCCACTGGGTCTTCCAGTAAGCCCAAGGCGTCACTAAAATAGGTTTGAAAAAAGGCTTCAACATCACCGCGCTGTGTCAAAGCCTCAAATGATATATCACCCTCTTGATTCATAAACAGTGTGCATGTGAAGCTGCCATCTGGATTGGGCAAAGCAATTAACATGAAGTCTTTACGAGGCCAGATGTGAAGCGCTTCTTTTTCGAGTTGATGACTACCATCCGCCCCCGCAGGAATATTCAGCTCGATATAGCTTTGCGGCATGTATTCTAGGCTATAGCTAATACGCTTACGGGGAATTTCCTGCATCTTTCTACGCACTTTCGAAAATGCACCATCAGCACCAAAGAGTAAATCACTATTGTGCTGTATTTCACCTTCCGCTGAATTAAAAGTGAGCGTGGTGGTATCAAAATCAACGTCCGTAAGGTGCTTATTAAAATGCAGCGAGACGGTTTCCTCTTGTTCGGCCAAGGAAACGAGCTGTTCATTTATTTTCGACCGAGATACCGACCAAATGGCCTGTTTTTCCTTCCCATAGGCTTGTCTTGTTAGATTACCTTCAAGGTCGTGCATCACACGGTTATACATAGGTATTGCTTCACGCCTAACTTCTTCGGCAATACCCACAGACTCAAGCGCAAGCCAGCCGCGATCTGACAAGGCTATATTGATAGACTTACCCTGATAAATATCACTAAGGCGTGAATCCTCGCGAGATTCAAACAGATCAACTTTATACCCTTGCCTTGCTAGCATAACCGTGAGCAGTGCGCCAACAGGGCCCGCTCCGGCAACAGTGATTGTTTTAGTTGAATTAGTCATGTCTATTTCCATTCAGAAAGCAAGCAATGTAATGTGAGTCCAAACTGATATACGTCTTCGAAACTATTATACAGGGGCGCCGGCGCTAGCCTGATTACATCAGGTGAACGGAAATCGCTTATAACACCGGCTTTAGTGATTTTTTCAAAGAAACTTTTATCTGTGCCTATCAACTTGATGGAGAGCTGTGCGCCACGTTGTTCTGGGTCACTTGGAGTGATAATCTCCAATTGGATATCAGGAAATTTTTTCACAACATCGTTAAAAATGAACTCTAGGTAACTCGTTAGTTTTAAGCTTTTCGCCCGAAGATTATGAATGCCAGCTTCATCAAATATATCTAAAGACGCTTTTAATATCGCCATTCCCATTACAGGTGCATTACTCAGTTGCCAGCCTTCTGCACCCTGCATAGGATCAAAGGTATTTTCCATCAAGAAGCGACGTTCTTTGTTGTGCCCCCACCAACCACCAAAGCGGTTAATTGAAGTATCATTGCCGTGACGTTCGTGAACAAATAGACCTGCAACATTGCCAGCACTGGAGTTGATGTATTTGTAGGTACACCATGCGGCAAAGTCCACGTCCCACTCGTGCATTTCAAGCGGGACATTACCGGCGGCGTGCGCCAAATCAAAACCGGCAAGGGCACCATGCTGATGGGCAACACGGGTCAATTTCTTCATATCAAAAAACTGACCCGTAAAGTAGTTCATGCCGCCAAAGAACACTAAGGCTAGTTCGTCGCCATGCTCTTCTATCGCGGCAACAATGTCATCTTCACGGATAAGGTGCTCGCCCTCTCTTGGTGAAATTTCGATGATGGCATCGTCCGGATCGAGTCCATGATGCCTGACTTGTGTTTCCAACAAATAGCGATCTGATGGAAACATTTTTGCTTCACTGATAATTTTGAAGCGCTTCGCTGTAGGCTTGTAGAAGGACACAAAAAGCAAATGTAAGTTATTGGTTAGTGACCCCATACACACCACTTCAGATTCTTTGGCGCCCACTAAACGAGCCGAAGCCGGTGTGAGCCCCTCGTGATAGCTCACCCAAGGCGTCTCGGCCAAAAAGTGACCCTCTACTCCCCACTTTGCCCATTCGTCGAGCTCTTTATTGATGTACTCCCGGGCACTCTTTGGCTGTAGCCCCAATGAATTACCGGTAAAATAAAGAACCTGTTTTCCATCGATAACCGGATGATGAAATTGCTCACGAAAAGCCGCCATCGGATCCTGTGCATCTAGTTCTTTTGCATACGCTAATGTATTTTCGTGTTTCATAAATTACGCCTTAGTCCTGAATTGACAGCCGCCTAAGTTGGCAACATCAGCTGAAATAGTTTGATTCGGTTCCAGCGCCACTGCAGCGGTCGCCGCCCCAGCCAGAATGATTTGACCGGCTTTAAGCTCTTCACCTGCAGCACCGATACAACGAGCCGCTTCAACTAAGGAATTAATAGGGTGATCTAAAATATCATTGCTAGAGCCACTGGCAACGATTTCATTATTTACCCGTAAATTCATGGCTAAGCCGTCGATATTACTGTCTTTTGACTGCCATTCGCCGATAACAAAACTACTGCTCGAGCTGTTATCAGCCACCACATCTTCTAGGGAGAACTTAAAATTTGTATAACGAGAATCAATAATTTCAATAGCCGGTGCGATAGCTTCTACGGCCGCAAGAGCCTCTTCTTTTGTCACTTTTCCGGACAGCGGCTTATTCAGCAAAAAGGCAATTTCAGGCTCCGCTCTGGGGTGCACGTATTTCGTTATATCTATGACCTCATCAACTTCAACGTGCATTGCGTCGGTAAGACGGCCCCATATAAGGTCATCCACACCCATTTGCAACATTTTGGCGCGGCTAGTAAAACCCATTTTGTAACCCACCAGTTTTTCGCCTCGATCGAGTCGCTGCTGAATGCTGAGTTTCTGGATTTCGTAAGCTTGCGGCAAGGTAATACTCTGGCTTAAAGATATTTGCTCAACACTTGAACCGGTAGCGGCGGCCTGATCTAAAGTATTTGCGATGTCTTCTATCATAAGAAATTGTCCTGTTATGTAGTCAGCTGGAAAAAAGACTCAGCGTTACTTGCCAGCAGCTTTTGTTTGTTTTGCTCAGACAGGCTGGGCGCCGTTTTAATCAGATGACCCATTTTTTGTTCACCTAATGGAAAGGGATAATCTGTGCCAAACATCAAGCGATCGGTGCCCATTTTTTTCACCAATAATTCAAGTGAATCATGATCAAATACCGCTGTATCAAGAAAGAAACGATTGAGGTAATGACTGGGCGGATACTTTGATTTACCGCGAGCAATGTCACGGTGATGCCAGGCATTCTCCAAGCGCCCCAATAGGAAAGCGAAAGAGCCGCCGCCGTGAGCAAAACATATTTTTAATTTGGGGCTCACGCGGTCAAAACCGCCACCCAATATCATCGATACAATGGAAAGCTGAGTTTCAGCGGGCATTCCTACCGTCCAGCCCATCATGTAGTCTTTGGTACGCTCACTGGCCATCATGTCCCAGGGATGAACAAATATGGGAATATCTTCGTTTGCACAGTGCTCAAGAAAACCTAGCACTGTGTCGTCATCCATGTTTTTCAATCCAACATGATTGCCAATTTGTATTCCAACGTGCCCTGTTGCCTTAGCGCGCGACGCTTCTTTACACGAGGCATCGAGGTCTTGTAAAGGTACTTGCGCTAACGAAAACAGACGTTGCGAATCGACCTGGCAAATTTCACGAGCGGCATCATTAAATAATTGTGCACAGTACAATGCTTGGTCGACAGGACGTTCATAGCCAAACAATATGGGCGTAGCCGAAATAATTTGTTTTTCAACACCGTCACGATCCATTTCTTCCAAGCGTTTATTTCCGTCCCAACACGCGGAATATATGGGTCTAAACTCCTGATCTCCACGCATTAACATAGCGCTGCCTTCACTATCGTGACGCAACCATGGCCAGTCATCACCACCAAAGCGCTCCGCTAGGCTTGGCCAATCTTTGGGGAAGAAGTGAGAGTGGATATCGATAACATTCATGACTTTTCCTCAAGGCTTACCCAGCCTTTGGGCGGCTCTTTACCTGGGTGTAATTCACCACAGCTGGCACAGGTACGAGCGGCCATATCTTGATAAAATTCTTTATAAAGTGGCGGTAGATCTTTAACAATAGATTTGAGTTGCACTTCAACTCTGTGCACTAAAGCTTCGCAGTTGAAACAATACCATTCGAAGGCGTCCTTATGCCCATCTGGGCGCTTAGGTTCTATAACCAAGCCAATGCTGCCTTCTACAGGTCGTTGGGGCGAATGACGCACATGCGCAGGCAGGAAGAAAATATCACCTTCGCGTATAAAAATGTCCCGGTGCTCACCATCTTCAATGACTTTAAGAACCATATCGCCTTTTAGCTGGTAAAAAAATTCTTCAACGGGATCATCATGAAAGTCGGTACGTTGATTGGGGCCGCCTACTACAGTGACCATCAAGTCGGTGTCGGTCCATATTTGAACATTACCCACTGGCGGCTTTAGTAAATGTTTATGCTCTTCTATCCAGCGTTGAAAGTTAAATGCGCCCAGTTTAGACATCAGAGATTTCCTTAGCAGTTTGAACTAACGGCTTGTAGGCTACCGCTTTACATTCGATTAATAGGTGTGGGTGAGGCAACTGATGCACGGCTACTGTTGTACGTGTAGGCCCTTCAAAGTCAAAAAACTCTGAATACACTTTATTGTACTCACGGAAGTCGTTCATATTCACAAGGAAGGTAGAAATTTCCACTAAGTCATCTAATGTGGCGTCCATGGATGCAAGAAGATCAGCTATATTCTGAATGACCGCACGAGTTTGGCTGGCAATGCATAGGTTGGTGCTGCCCATATCATCCACCTCTACGCCTGCAAAACTGTTGTCGGCCCGGCGTGAACTGGTACCCGAGACGTAGATAAAGTCTCCCGCACGTTTAACATGAGGGAACGTACCTCTAGGGGTGGCTTTACCACTGACGACTTTACTTTGATTAGTATTATTCATAATTTACTCTTCAATATTTATACAGATGTTGCTTGGCTCAGTATAAAAGGCCAAGGAATGTAGACCGCCTTCGCGGCCAACGCCAGATAGTTTCGTGCCACCAAAAGGCGCTCTGAGGTCCCGTAAAAACCAAGTGTTTACCCACACTAATCCAACGTCAATTTGTGGTGCAACTCTATGTGCCCGCGATAGATTCTCTGTCCACAAAGACGCCGCCAAACCATAAGGCGTATCGTTCACTCGTTTAATCACTTCAGCTTCACTGTCAAACGGTGAAACGTGGCACACGGGGCCAAATATTTCTTCTTGGTTAATACGCGCGTGGTCGTCAAGACCGGTGAGAACAGTGGGTTCAATGTAACAGCCCTCGTCACGCTCATCGCCGAATTTTGGCACACCACCACCCTGCTCAATGGTAGCGCCCTCGTCACGCGCGAGCTGATAATAGGAAAGCACCTTTGTCTGGTGTGCCTTAGAGACTAGGGGTCCCATAAAGACATCGTCATCTGTAGGGTAACCAATCTTAATCCCAGCCGCGTGCTGCTTTAGCTTTCCTACAAATTCGTCAAATATTGAGCGATGCACATACACCTTTTCAGTACACAAACAAACTTGCCCACAATTGGTGAAAGTAGAACGTGCAACGCCGGCCACCGCTTTATCGATATCAACATCGCTAAATACCACAGCCGAATTTTTACCGCCTAACTCGAAGGAGATAGGCTTCACGGTTTGCGCAGCCGATGCCATGATTCGTTGCCCCGTTGCCGACGCACCCGTAAAGGTTATGGCATCAATATCGGCATGGCTCGTAATAGCATCACCGACCGCATGCCCACGCCCTAGAATTAGATTAAAAGCACCTTTAGGGATGCCCACTTCATCCATAACTTGCGCAAGTAGAAATGCCGTTGAGGATGTTTCCTCAGAGGGTTTAAATATCACGCTATTACCACAAGCCATTGCCGGGGCAATTTTCCAGGTCGCGAGTAATAAAGGCAGGTTCCAAGGAGAAATAATAGCCACGACGCCCAGCGGCTTATTAACACTATAGTTCAGTGCTTTTGTGCCTTGCGGGGTCTCGGTAATAAAGCTTTCATTTGCGGGGTATTGGACTAAGTCGGCAAAGAAACGAAAGTTGGCGGTGCCTCTTGGTATATCTATCGTTTTTACTTGGAATAAGGACTTCCCTGTATCCGCTATCTCAGCATCTATGAACTCTTGCTCTCGCGCCTGCATCACATCAGCGACTTTATTGAGTAACACACAGCGCTCTTTCACGCTTAAGCGTGCCCACTCACTGTTTTTAGCCGCCGCAACCGCATCGTCAATCATCTGATGGTTTGCCTCAGATATAAGCGAGACTACACAGCCGTTAACGGGATTTATATTGTCGAAGTAGTGCTCTCTATCGACAAACTCTCCATTTATGTATGAAGTAAGCGTGGATGGAACAGTCATAATTTAACCCTATGTCCTTTGTGCGCCGCTGAGCCATGATCCCAAGCCGCAAATGTTATTTCTTGTCACTCATCTTAGTGACGATTTATAAATAACTATAATTTTATTAATTTGTTATTTGCATTCAATTTTTGAATGTTTTTATGAGTTTGGCCGAAATGTGCGCAAATTTTATTAATTTGTCGTTTGTATTCAATTTATGAATATTGTTTTTGATGCGATTCACTCAAGCTCCCTAACCAATAAGGCCTAGCGGGGTGTGAGGATTTTTAGTATCTAAATAAAAATAGCACTGAATTGAGGTTAGCACCGAGCCAAGTGCGCCTGAGGGCTAGGAAATCACTGTCTTTTCAGTATCCTGCTCATACCGATTTCGGCGGACCTACCCTCTAAGGTACCGCTGATATACGCCATCGGGAATATATAAAAGCCAAATAAAAGGGGCATTGCGGGCTTACCGTGTGTGCTTCACGCTTCAGTTTAGATAATAATAAAGGTTGTTTCTATGAGTGCTCGCGGACAGTTTTCATCAAGATTTGGGTTTATCATGGCGGCCGCCGGTGCCGCCGTGGGTTTAGGCAATATTTGGGGATTCCCCACCCAAGTCGCCACAAATGGTGGCGCCGCGTTCGTTATGGTTTATCTATTACTCACTCTTATTTTAGCCTACCCCATATTGATGGCCGAACTCACCATCGGCCGATATGCACAAGCCAACATGGTTGACGCCATGCAAGATATCGCCGAGAGCCAAACCGGGAAAAAGTTTGGAAAGGCCACCGGCTGGTGGGGCCTAGGTGTCGTAAGTCTTATTCTCAGCTTCTACTCTATCGTTGCCGGCTGGATGATTGCCTATTTTTTGCAAGCCTTAAGTCTGATTCTCGGCTGGTCTGAAATATCAACTTGGCTAGTGACCTTTTCGATCGAGCGCAATATTATTTTTTGTACCCTATTCTCACTACTCACTATTAATATTGTTCGTCACGGTGTCAGCGAGGGCATTGAAAAATGGTCCGGTCGACTAATGCCCGCCCTGCTAATTCTTATTGTTTCAATGATTATCTTTGTTGCCACGCTCGAAGGCGCTTCAGAGGGGTGGCGAGTATATGTAGTGCCGGACTTTTCGAAAATACTTCAGCCTAATTTGTTGGTGAGTGCGATGGGGCAAGCATTTTTCTCTTTATCACTCGGTGTTGGCACCATGTTGATCTATGGTTCGTACATTAGTAAAGAAGAAAATCTTGTCTCCTTAGGGTTTTCGGTTGCTTTGGTAGACAGTGGCATTGCCATTCTCGCTGGCATGCTAATTATCCCTGCTATGTATGTAGCCTTACATAATGGCGTTACTATATTTAGCCCCGACGGCATACTTCTAGATGGCGACCAGTTAATCTTTACGGTCATTCCTGCGCTGTTTAGTAGTATGGGACAAGTAGGCTACATCATTTCAGCCGCGTTCTTCTTACTGATGACGATTGCCGCTTTAACCTCATCCATCTCAATGCTCGAGGTGCCTATTGCTTATTCCCTTGAAAATAGTAAAGCGTCAAGACAAAAAATAACGTTGGTGATTGGATTGATGATACTAGCGATAAGCATTACTGTTATTTTTTACTTTGATATGCTCTTCGGCACTATAGTCACCCTCACCACTCAGTACAGCCAGCCACTCATTAGTCTGATTATGTGTATATTTGTGGGTTGGATATGGCATAGAAACAAATTATTAGGGGAATTGAAGCAGGGAAATGAGTCAATAGAGTCAAGCATTTTTTGGCGCTTATGGCCGTATTACGTTAAATTCATTTGCCCTGTCATTATCGCTGCAATGTTCATACAAACCATTCGCGCTTAGTCTCGCTCTGTTTCCTATAGGTTTGTATGTATAGGAGGTGAGAGAAGGAAATCGAATTCTATAGGACATATCGACTTAAAAAAACTCATAGAATTTTAACGCAAGTCGACTTTCAGTGTGGCCAAAATAGACAATGTAAGAAAACCCCCTTCCGTGTGAAGGGGCACCACCCTCCCAATACATTCCCAATATTCGATACAAAAAAATTATCCACCCTCAAAAAATATTCAATGGATATAGATAAATTTCTGTTTTTCTTTTGGAGTATGCTATTTGCAAGCTGTAAAAATAGACAGCTTTCTAGAAGATTATGAGTTCAATTGGTAAAAAATGATTGAGCAATATAAGTCTTAATAATTAGAAATAATAAAACAAAAAAGGGAAATACCCATGAAAGCAAAGCACTCAATTCATCCGTTAACACTTGCTGTAGCCATAGCGCTTGGTAGCCCGCTAGCATTTGCGCAAGATGCAGCGGAATTAAACGCAGATGAAGGCTACGAAATACTCGAAGAAATTTTTATCTTAGGCTCTAGAGTCGCCAATCGTACCGCGACCGAATCATCTGTACCGATAGACATCATAAATGCTGACTCACTATCTAAAGGGGGGTTTACTGAACTTGGACAAAGTTTACAAACATCTGCGCCTTCATTTAATTTTACTCGCACTCAAGTTTCCGATGGTTCAGACCTGTTCCGCCCCGCTACATTAAGAGGCTTGCAACCAGACCAAACTCTCGTACTAGTGAATGGCAAACGACGCCATAACCAAGCCATTTTCGGGCTTAATGGCACGGTGGGTGCCGGTGCGGCGGGTACGGACATGAACGCCATTCCTATTAGCGCCTTAGGCAACATCCAGGTATTACGAGATGGTGCTGCAGCACAATATGGTTCAGACGCCATAGCCGGCGTAATAAACTTAACCCTAAATGAAAGTACAGGCGTGACCACCGGCTTCACCCAAACCGGAGCTACTGGCGAAGGAGATGGCGATAAGATCACCTTAGGCCTGAACCGAGGTTTTGATCTAGGAAATGACGGTGGTTTTATAAATATAACCCTTGAGTATCGTGACTATGATGGGGCCAATAGATCGCAGCGCGATAGAACAGGCTCATCAAGTATTGCACCCGGTGAACTGTCAGACACTGTGCGCTGGGGTCAAGGCGACGCCGCCTCAGAGTTTGTATCAACATTTTATAATATGGCAATGCCTTTAAGTGACGATAAAGAATTCTATTCTTTTGGTGGTTTTTCAAATCGCACAGCCTTAGGCAACGGCTTTTTCCGAGCGTTCAACTCCGCGTCTCAGAACGTACCGCAGGTTTATCCAGACGGATTTCTACCTCGCATCGACAATGAAGCCGAAGATGTTTCACTCGCCGTAGGTATCCGAGGGGATCTAAACAGCGACTGGACGTTTGACGTATCAGCTGTACACGGTAGAAACCAATATGATTTCGATTCCAAAAATACGATCAATGCTTCCTATGCGGCAGAGTATTCATTTAGCAACCCAGGAGCGAGTGACGCCGAAATAGCCGCAAATTCGGGTCCTAGCTCGGGTTATTCTGGAGGATTTCGATTTGACCAAACGACGCTAAATCTGGATCTTTCTAGCCAAGTTAATATTGGCAAAAATGATATATTGTTTGTCTCATTGGGTGCCGAGTATCGTGATGAAAATTATGAAATTGTACCCGGGGAAGAGGCTTCATACGCCTGTGGCATAGCCAACGCCGACAGCTCGTTCCCATCAATTATTGACCCCGCAACGTTTGCGGGTTGTGGTTTCCAGGCTTACCCAGGCCTTCGCCCCGACGCCGCCGCAGACGCCAGCCGTGATAGCTACGCCGCCTATTTGGACGTGGAAATGAATATCACCGACGAATGGAATGTTGGAGCCGCACTGCGCTATGAAAATTTTTCCGACTCCGGTGATGATTTAGTTGGCAAACTGTCGAGCCGCTATGAAATAAGTGATAATTTTTCAATACGTGGGGCGTTATCAACAGGCTTTAGGGCTCCTTCCTTGCAGCAAAGCGCCTATACGGCATTTACGACTAACCTTGGCCCAGGTGGTGTGCTGTCACCTTCATTTACAGCAACCGCGGGTTCAGACTTCCCAGCGGCACTAGGTGTAACTGAGCTCGAACTGGAAACAACAAAAAATGCGAGTATCGGTTTTGTCTTTGATGCTACCGACGAAATCACAATCACGGTCGATGCATACAATGTAGAAATTACCGACAGGATCACACTAGGAAGCTTATTAAGTCCTGAGCAGCTTGCATTTAACCCAGCGGCCCTCGCGGCACTTGCCGCGACCGGAGCTGACCAAGCCAATTATTTTTCTAACTCTGTTAACTCAACGACAAAAGGCGTTGATATCATTATAAACTATGAGACGACACTTGCTGAAGGAACATTCAGCGCTACTTTTGCGGGCAATATCAACAGCACAGAGATAGATCGGGTGAATACTCCACAGGGAATACCTGAAGAGGTCACTCTCGACTCTCTACAGCGTAGTTTCTTGGAAGATGGGCAACCGCAGGAAAGGGCTACCTTGACCTTTGACTATCAGCGTGGAAAATGGAGCTCCATTCTTCGAGCGAATTATTTCGGCGAAACCAATGTCACTTATTTTGGCAATGATCACATTGGATTACCGGGATTTCTATCTCCAACGGGGGAATTTGAACCCACTAGTGTGGTTGAATCGGCGGTGTTGCTGGACTTGAACATTGCTTATGAAATCACAGAGAATGTTGAGATTGTTGCCGGAGTCGATAATATATTTGATGTGACGCCAGATGAACTAGGGGAAGACGAAGCATTAGACTTCATAACCCAAGGCGCCTTTAAATACCCTATAAGAGCGGTTCCATACGGATTCAATGGTTTAAGTTATTTTGTTCGAGCTAACTTTTCGTTCTAAATAATTACATTTTTCAGTCTATAGTTTGATAAAATCACCTGCCTCGCGCAGGTGATTTTCATTCAGGCCGCGATTATTTCTAAGGAATATAACAAGTTTTTATTTTTACTTATCCAACACATGCAGAAATAACGAATGATGGAGATAGCCTAGATGACAAGCACTGACATTGCCGACTTGGCGCAATTGAACCGGGAATACTCTCCCAGTAGCTGTATAGACGATATTAACGTCCATATACAACAATATGTGGAATTAAGTCACGCGGCCAAAAACCAGGCAGGAGTACAAAAGAAACTACACAGTGACCTGCAGTATGGCGATTGCAAGACTCAAAGCCTTGATCTGTACTTACCCACTGAGGTTTCACAAGGTAAGTTGATGGTGTATATCCATGGAGGCTATTGGCAGGAGTTAAGCAAAGAAGAATCGTCCTTTGCAGCTACAAATTTTCAGCAACACGGCTTTCATGTTGCTGTGCTCGACTACACACTTGCGCCCGATGCAAGTATGAGCGATATCGTCGAAGAGAATCGCCAGGCCATTGCGTGGCTGTATATAAACGCCAGCCAGTTTGGCTATGACCCAGAACAGATATACGTCTGTGGTAGCTCCGCAGGAGCCCATCTCGCGACGATGATGCTGCAAACCCCTTGGTATGAATACATATCGGAGTACAAGGGGAGTGTTGTCAAAGGCTTGTGTGCTGTTAGTGGCATTTATGACCTTCAGCCATTGCTGCCAACGTATGTTAACGATGCACTAAAAATGGATGTTGCCGAGGCAAAAGCCAACAGTCCGGTTTTTCAGCCCACACCAAAAAATGTGCCTATTATCATTGCGGTGGGAGATATTGAAACGGATGAATTCAAACGACAAAGCCAGATGATGACGGAGAAACTGCGTACTGAAGGCCTTGAAGTTCTATTCAAAGTCATTAATAAACGGAATCATTTTGATGTCATTTTAGACCTCGCCGACAAATCAAGCTGGTTGTTTCAAGAGACTATTGCCCTCATGGCGTCCAGCGATTAACTTGAGTTCAGTGAAGATTCATTAGTTATTTGAATGTTCTTTTAAGATATTACACAGCAGCTTAGCGTGCTTTGCCACGTTGCTGCTTTTTAGGTAAACCAAGTGCCAATGTATTTTTAAACCGCCCTCTCCTAAAGGCATGGCTTTAATGCTGCCGTCGGTCAGATACGGGGCGATCAACTGTTTTGACATGATTGTCAGCCCCATATTGACCTTCACCAACTCAATTATCGCCTCATTAAACCCAACCTGTACCATTTTGTACGGCAGTAAATTGTGCGGTTTAAAGAACAATTCATATTCCCGATCTTTCTCCGGTACTGAAGAGTTAGTAATATACGTTTCCGTTGAAAAATCTTCCGCGCTCATAAAGGTTTGCGTGGCTTTCTTATGCTTGCTTGATAGGCAGGCAAGGAGTTCATCTTGCATGATATAGGCGGTATCATAATCACTCTTTTGAATATCCAATTGCTTATCTTTAGTGGACAATAAAGCGATGTCTACGTCGCCATTGTAGAGCGAATCAAGCGGGCCGATAGCCGCTTCTGCTGTAATCTCCAGCTCAATATTAGGCAGCTCTTTATGGAAATAGCTCACCACATTTGGCAGCCATTTGAACGACACATAATGCGGTAAACCAATACGCAGAACCTGATCAATACCATCACTCAAGCGTGCAATATCATATTCTGCGCGCTCGAGCTCTTCGAGGATTTTTTTAGCCGACTGAAGTAAGCGCTTACCTGCGGTAGTGATAACCAATTTACGCCGGCGCCTGGCAAACAGGCTAATATTGAGTCGACGTTCAGCTTCACGAATTCTGTTTGTTAAGGCTGGCTGAGTGATAAAAAGCTTTTCAGCCGCCTGTTTCACTGTATTTGACTCGACAATGGTACAAATCATCTTTAAGTGACTAATACTCAGCTGGCTTCTACCCATTTCAACCACCCTCACAATTGATACATTTTTTGAATCAAACAGTAGAATATATTCAACTATTGTTATTTAACATACTCAAGTAAAGTATCAATAGCAATTTAATTTCTCCTCAGGCTTAGGATAATCACAGTGAATGCATTACAGATTGAGCAATGCGCCCACCGCTTAAACGAAGCGATGGATAATCAGAAAACACTTGTACCTTTAACAACTCAGCACCCTGGGCTGACAATAGATCAGGCCTACGCTATTTCCCTAGCCTTTCTAGATATTCGCATAGGCAAGGGCGAGAAAGTTATTGGGAAGAAAATTGGCCTCACCAGTGAAGTCGTCCAGAAAATGCTGGCCGTGCATCAGCCTGACTTTGGCTTTTTGACAGATAAAATGCTGTATAGCTCAGGAGCGGAAATTGTCCTGAAGAAGGAACTGATTCAAGCTAAGTCTGAAGGCGAAATTGCGTTTAAATTAAAGCACGATTTAGTGGGACCCAACATCACCGCCGACGACGTTCTAGCCGCAACCGAAAAAGTATTCGCCTGCTTTGAAATAGTTGATTCCCGTATTGAGAATTGGAACATTAAAATTCAAGACACCATTGCCGACAACGCATCCTGTGGTTTATTCGTGATGAGTGAACAAGGTGTTGACCCCAATACCGTAGATTTTGAAAACTGCCTCATGACCATTAAAAACAAAGGCGACGTAGTGGCCACGGGCAAAGGATCAGCGGCCCTTGGCTCGCCGTTAAATTGCGTGGCTTGGCTGGCGAATACTTTAGGCTCTTACAACATACCCCTGAAAGCCGGCGACATTATCTTATCGGGTTCACTGGCCGCAATGATTACGTGTGAGGCTGATGATGAAATGAGCGTTGAAATTGAAGGCGTGGGCAGCGCCGAATTTAAATTTGTAGCGGAGTAGGAAAAGTGACTAAAAAAATTAATGTAGCGCTAATTGGCTCTGGGAACATTGGCACCGATTTGATGATTAAAGCCCTGCGTAGTATGCACATTAATCCTGTGTGGATGGTGGGCATAGATGAGGATTCCGACGGTTTAAGCAAAGCTAGAGCCGCGGGTCTTAAAACCACGGCAAAAGGCATTGACGGCTTATTACCTCACATTGAAGAAGACAATATTAAAATCGCCTTCGATGCCACCTCTGCTTACGTACACGCTGAAAACAACGAAAAATTAGCGCGCCACGGCGTCACCGTCATTGACTTAACGCCGGCGGCCATCGGTCCCTTTTGTGTGCCACCCGTCAACCTAGACGAACTCCTGAAAGCCAATGAAACTAACGTCAATATGGTCACCTGTGGCGGTCAAGCAACGATTCCCATTGTCGCGGCTATAAGTCAGGTGCAGCCCGTTGCCTACGGCGAGATTATTGCCACTATCGCCTCGAAATCAGCGGGGCCCGGAACACGCGACAATATCGACGAGTTCACTCGCACCACCGCAGGTGCCATAGAGTCGGTGGGCGGCGCGAAACAAGGCAAGGCCATCATCGTCCTCAATCCAGCAGAACCGCCTCTAATGATGCGCGATACTGTGCTTTGCTTAACCGAGGACACTCCCGATCAAGCCGCCATTACCGAATCTATCCTCTCAATGATTGAGCAGGTACAAGCGTATGTACCCGGTTATCGCCTGAAAAATGGTCCGGTTTTTGACGGTAAGCGCGTATCTGTTTTCCTTGAGGTTGCGGGCTTGGGAGATTACCTTCCCACCTACGCTGGCAACTTAGATATTATGACAGCGTCCGCCCTACGCACCGCGGATATGCTAGCCCAAAAAATGCTTATGGCTGGAGACAATCAATGAACCTAAAGAACCGCAAAATTCAACTGCATGATATGTGCCTACGTGATGGCATGCACGCCAAGCGTCACCAAATATCAATTGAAGAAACCATTCGACTGTCCACGGCCCTAGACGAAGCTGGAGTAGAACGAATAGAAATTGGTCATGGTGATGGCTTAGGTGGCGCATCGCTTAACTATGGTTTTTCCGCTCACACCGACGAAGAATATATCGAAGCGGTTGTTCCTAACATGAAGCAGGCTAAGGTTTCTGTTTTATTGTTACCCGGTATCGGTACGGTCGATCATTTGCGTATGGCTCACGCCTATGGAGTACATACCGTTAGAGTGGCAGCGCAATGTACTGAGGCTGACGTCACTAAGCAGCATATTAGCTTGTCTCGTGAACTGGGCTTAGACACTGTCGGCTTTTTGATGATGGCGCACATGCTGGAGCCTGATGCGCTGCTTAAGCAGGCCAAGCTGATGGAGAGCTATGGCGCAAATTGCATTTACTGTACTGATTCTGCGGGTTATATGTTGCAAGATGATGTGCAAAGTCGTATCGAAACTTTACGTGCAGGTTTAAAACCAGAAACTGAAATC
>Ga0209495_1000319_pt1 | contig 38953 bp, 38 predicted proteins | sample EN1Hudsemesocosm_FD_184629 | JGI IMG/M metagenome (GOLD analysis project Ga0209495, IMG submission 184629) | Methane-oxidizing microbial communities from mesocosms in the Hudson Canyon - EN1E Hudson Canyon (SPAdes) (version 2) | ecosystem: Environmental > Aquatic > Marine > Cold seeps | place... | reverse complement strand
CCAGGACGATCATGAGTATTGAGTTCAAGAATAGTGTAACTTTGTTGATCGTTCGTTTGAAAATTAATGCTGACTTCTGTTTCAAATAGTTTCATTTTTCTAGGCGTTAGAACGGGACAATATGCTTGAAGATCTTCTAGATTCTCTAATTGTCGTGCCAGTTTATCAATGATTTCACTTTGATCTTGTGTTGGACCATTAACAATATATGTATTGAGCGTATCACCATTAGATGTGAGACTGATCTTTGCATCAAGAATATTAAGCTGGAGTTGTTCTAAACAGGCTGTTGTTGCTGCAAAAACACGGGGTTTGTCTTTAGTGCAAATAAATATTTCTAAAGTATCTTCTTGATCATGATTTCTGACTTCAATCAGTGTCTTTTTTTCTGGATGCTGTAGTCGAGATATAGCTTGCCAAACAATTTGATTAGTTGTATGACGTAAGAAGTAATCGGTATCAAGATTGTCAAATAACTGCGTGACTTGAGTGTTTGACCATGATTGAAATGTAAGCTGTTGTAGAGCTTGCTGTTGTCTTTGTTGGCTCTTTTCAGCGGTACTTCGTGCAATTTCAGAGTGATGTTCTAACCATTTTCTAGTCGCGTTATAGAGTTGACGAAGTAGTGAATCACGCCAACCGTTCCATAAGTTATTATTGGTTGCACGAATATCTGCAACGGTTAATAGGTAAAGATAATTGAGTCGGTCAACTGTTTTAACTTTAGCTGCAAATGCTTTAATGACATCTGGATCGTTGATATCAAATTTTTGGGCGGTAGCTGACATGGTGAGATGTTGGCGAACAAGAAAAGTGACAATACTGGTGTCAAACTCACTTAAGTTATGCAGTTTACAAAAAGCGGTGGCATCAGCCACACCTAGTATGCTGTGGTCACCACCACGACCTTTTGCAATATCGTGATATAAACCGGCGATGAACAGTAATTCTGTTTTAGGGAGCTCGAAATACACTTTAGAACATAATGGAAACTCATCTTTGTATTCATCACATGAAAAGCGGCGAAGGTTTCTCACTAAAAAAAGAGTATGTTCATCGACGGTGTATATGTGGAAAAGATCATGTTGCATCTGCCCGACAATTTGTCCAAACTCAGGTAAATAAGCACCTAAGACACCATATTTATTCATCCGCCTAAATTCATGGGTAATGCCTAGAGGTTGGCGAATTATCTCCATAAATAAGCTACGATTTTTAATGTCTGCTCTAAACTGTTTATCAATTAGGTGAATATGAGCGTAGACCTGACGAATAGTATCAGCGCGTACACCCTTTATTTCAGGATGTTGCTGTAGGATTAAAAACAATTCAAGCATTGCATGAGGATAAAATGCAAAAATGCCTGAGTTAATCGTTTCTAGGTAGCCATTATGTATTTGAAAGCGTCTATTGATAGAGACAATATTGGGTGCTTCATCTGCCAGAGTAATGTTTTCTTCAAATAATTGCAGTAGCAACTCATTCATTTGACCCACTGAACGAGCACAGCGATAGTAGTCTTTCATGAATACTTCTACTGCTAGGCGGCTTTCTGTTTCTTTATAACCAAGTTGAACTGCCAATTCACGTTGATGATCAATCATCAACTTTTCTTCTTTACGTTTAGCCTGAATATGTAGGGCGAAGCGTACTCGCCATAAGAATCGTTGGGCTGATTCTAAAGCGGTATATTCACTATTAGACAAGAAACCTTTTTCACTAAGCCCTTTGAAATCTTGAACATCAAAATGTTGGTGGGCAACCCAATTAATGATTTGCAAATCACGTAAACCACCTGGTGATTCTTTAATATTAGGTTCTAGATTATTGGCCGTATCATTATATTTTAAATGGCGTTGTTTCTGCTCTTGCCGTTTTTCTAAGTAAAAACGACGTGTGTCCCATGTTTTATGGCTGACAGTAAGTTGTTGTAGATCTGAAAATAAAGAAGTATTACCACATAACAAACGAGTTTCAAGTAGGTTGGTGGCAATAGTGATATCTGTTTCTGCTTGTTGCCTACATTCTTTAATTGTCCGAACACTATGGCCTATTTCAAGTCCGATATCCCATAATTGCGTTAGAAAACCTGATAAGCCACTTGGTGGTTGTTCCGAGACTGATTCATCTAAAATAATGAGTAAGTCAATGTCTGAAAAGGGGTGGAGTTCTCCACGCCCATAACCACCAACAGCAAGCAAACTAACAGGCGTATTAGCAGGGATATGCTGCTGCCATAACTCGTGTAAAACTTGATCAACGAACTGTGAACGCTGATGTACCAACGTGACGATATCGGCTTGTTGCTCAAACTGTTCTATTAGATAGTTTTGGCTTTCTTTAAGGGCATTACGATAAAAACTGATATTTTCAGCCGAGCTCGGAGCAGTATTTTCTCCCACTTCCCATATTGATAATAATGACTGTATCACTTTAAATGATTTCGTTTTCACGAAGGGTTAAAATGTCATAACCTTCTTCAGTCACTAATATGGTGTGTTCCCATTGTGCTGAGAGTGAGCGATCTTTGGTGACCACAGTCCAATTGTCCGGCAATTGTTTGATATGACGTTTGCCAGCATTGACCATCGGTTCAATTGTAAATGTCATGCCTGCTTCTAATACCAAACCTGTACCAGGTTCACCGTAATGAAGTACTTGTGGATCTTCGTGGAAAACCTTACCAATACCATGACCACAATATTCGCGAACGATAGAAAAATTCTGAGCTTCAGCATGTTTTTGGATGGCGTGACCGATATCACCTAATTGGATACCAGGTTTAACCAAATCTATACCGATTAACATGGCTTCACGGGCATTGGCACAGAGTCTTTGAGCAATAATGGATGTTTTACCAATATGAAACATCATACTGGTATCACCGTGGTAACCATCTTTAATAACTGTTATATCGATATTGATGATGTCACCGTCTTTTAGCTTTTTCGTGCCTGGAATTCCGTGACAGATGACATGATTGACTGAAGTACATATAGATTTTGGAAAACCATGGTAGTTAAGTGGCGCGGGAATCGCATCTTGCTTATCAACAATATAGTTATGACATATTTGATCTAGTTCATCTGTAGTTATTCCAGCTTTAACATGAGGAGTGATCATGATGAGCACTTCAGCGGCTAAGCGGCCTGCAACACGCATTTTTTCGATTTCATCTGCTGTTTTTATTGTGACTGCCATGGCTGGAAGTTTTCCTATCTGAAGTGTATTAAAGCTTACTAAAGACGTAGTTTGCCGTAAAATGCTCCAAACAACCAGAAAAATAGCATCATATTATAGGGATGGCTTCAGCCGCGAAGATAAGAGAAGTAGACTTTCGCGGCTGAAGCCGCTCCTACGCTATTGAAATTATTATATTGGCATTAATATTAAAGAACAGTTTGATTTTACTTTGTTTTTATAGTCAAACTATGGAATAATATGCGCGCCTATTTAAAGGCAAAATCACACATGCACCGGCACGAGTCTCGGGGTGCCAGCTGATTAGTCAGTCTGGTCGATACTTGGGGTGTGTGGAGGTTTAACCCCAACTTTTTTATATAAGGTTTTATTACAATGGCAAAAACAACAATGCGCCAAATGTTAGAAGCAGGCGTTCACTTTGGTCACCAAACTCGTTACTGGAACCCAAAAATGGGTCCGTATATCTTCGGTAAACGTAACAATATTCACATCATGAACCTTGAGCACAGCTTACCTATGTTCAATGATGCATTGAACTTTGTTGGTAAATTGGCTTCGAAAAAAGGTCGTATCCTGTTTGTTGGTACTAAACGTGCGGCACAAGATCCTATCCGTGAAGATGCAGAACGTGCAGGCATGCCTTACGTTAACCGTCGTTGGTTAGGTGGTATGTTGACTAACTATCAAACTGTTCGTCAATCAATCAAACGTCTAGATACTATTCAAGACATGGTTGAATCAGGCAAATTAGAAGGTTTGAAAAAGAAAGAAGTATTAAACCTTACTCGTGAACAAGAAAAATTAGAAAAAAGCATCGGTGGTATCCGTAAAATGGGTGGTCTTCCTGATGCATTATTTGTTATTGACGTTGATCACGAACGTATCGCTATTCAAGAAGCAAACAAATTAAATATTCCTGTTATCGCTATTGTTGATAGTAACAGTAACCCTGATGGTGTTGATTACATCATTCCTGGTAATGACGATTCTATGCGTGCAATCAAGCTTTATACTTCAAGTATGGCTGATTCAATCTTAGAAGGTCGCGCATCAGTTGCGACAGGTGATATTGAAGAAGTAGTTGTTGCTGCAGAAAGCACAGAAGCTGCTGAGTAACTTCTATTAAGTAAACAATATGCAGGCTCGCTAATTTAGTGGGCCTGTATTGTATTTATGGTTAGGTTTTTTACAAAACATAACCATCACAAATGAATGAAGGGTAAAAAAATGGCAATTACTGCTGCATTAGTAAAAGAACTACGTGAGCGTACTGGCTCAGGCATGATGGAATGTAAAAAAGCATTGGTAGCATCTAATGGTGATATCGACGCTGCAATCGAAGCAATGCGTAAATCTGGTTTAGCAAAAGCGGATAAGAAATCTGACCGTGTTGCTGCTGAAGGTGTTATTGCAATCGAAACATCAGCTGATGGTAAATCAGCAGTGATGATCGAAATCAACTCTGAAACTGACTTTGTTGCTAAAGCAGAAGATTTCACTAACTTTGTTGCTTCAGTTTCTAAAACAGTACTTGAAACACAACCGGCTGATCTTGACGCTTTAAATGCACTAGCATTGAATGATGCTGGTGAAAGCATTGAAACAGTTCGTCAAGGCCTAGTTGCTAAAATTGGTGAAAACATCCAAATTCGTCGTTTTGAATTAATGACAAATGACAATGGTGTGATTGGTTCTTACCGTCATGGTGATCGTATTGGTTCAATCGTTAACTTAACAGGTGGCGATATGGCTTTAGCAAAAGATTTAGCAATGCATGTTGCTGCAAGTCGCCCACAAGCTGTTGCTGCAACTGATTTACCTGCTGAATTATTAGAAAAAGAACGTGATATCGTTGCAACTCAAGCAAAAGATAGCGGTAAGCCTGAAGCAATCATTGAAAAAATGGTTGATGGCCGTATGAAAAAATTCGTTAATGAAATTAGCCTTCTAGGTCAAAGCTTCATTAAAGACCCTGATGTCACTGTTGAAAAATTAGTTAAACAATCTGATGCAACAGTTAATGCCTTTAAGTTCTTTGAAGTAGGTGAAGGAATCGAGAAAGCAGTAGATAACTTTGCAGAAGAAGTGATGGCACAGGTTCAAGGTAACTAAGACTGACAACTCATGTAGCCTCTGAAATTTACTGTTGCTTATTTGAAAACGAGTAAGTTTCAGAGGCTACTTGAATTATTAGTAAACAGTTAACTAGTGTTATGAATAGTTAATTAAACAAGATAAATAAACGGGGATTGCTCGGTATGACAGAAGTGGGAAAAAAACCAATTTATAAACGTGTTCTACTTAAATTAAGTGGTGAGGCGTTGATGGGGAATGCTGGATTTGGCATCGACCCTGAGGTTATTTCTCGTTTTGCTACTGAAATTGCTGATCTTAGCGTCCAAGGTGTAGAACTTGGTGTTGTTATCGGTGGTGGCAATATATTTCGTGGTGCAGGTCTGGCTGAAAGTGGGATGGATCGTGTTAGCGGTGATCACATGGGCATGCTTGCAACGGTTATGAATGCATTAGCATTACAAGATGCACTAGAGCAAAAAGGTTCTTTTTGCCGAGTGATGTCGGCCGTTAAGATTAATCAAGTGTGTGAAGATTATTTACGTCGCCGGGCTATTCGCCATCTTGAAAAAGGTCGAGTCGTTATTTTTGCTGCTGGTACGGGTAACCCATTCTTTACAACGGATTCAGCTGCAAGCCTTCGTGCAGTAGAAATTAATGCTGATTTATTGTTAAAAGCAACACAAGTTGATGGTGTTTACGATTCTGATCCGAAAAAGAACCCTGATGCTGTACGATATACTGAGCTTAGTTACGATGAAGCTATAGATAAACGTTTAGGTGTGATGGATACAACTGCATTAGTGATGTGCCAAGAACAAAAGATGCCTTTACGTGTATTTGATGTTCATCAAAAAGGCAATTTGACCAAGATTGTTTATGGTCAAGATATTGGTACCCTTGTTAAGTAAAGACAAAAGCTCATTAGGATAAAACATGATTGAAGATATTAAAAAAGACGCAGCAGATAGAATGCAAAAGAGTGTTGTTGCATTAACTAATTCTATGGCTAAAATTCGTGCTGGTCGTGCTCATACAAGTCTTTTAGATCAAGTCATGGTGCCATATTATGGTTCTGATGTTGCTCTTAGCCAAGTCGCTAATGTGGGCATCGAAGATGCAAGAACTTTAACGGTAACACCTTGGGAAAAACCAATGTTATCCGTTATCGAAAAGGCCATTATGACATCTGACCTTGGTGTCAATCCAAATAGTGCCGGTATGACTATCCGTATTCCGATCCCACCTTTAACTGAAGAACGTCGTCGTGACTTAGTTAAAGTGGCGCGTAATGAAGCTGAAGGTGCTCGTATTGCGGTTCGTAATATTCGTCGTGATGCAAACAGTACACTGAAAGAGTTATTGAAAGAAAAAGAAATCTCAGAAGATGAAGAGCGCGGCGCTGAAGAAATTATCCAAAAACTAACTGATGCAACGATCAAGCAAGTTGAGGGTGTTTTGACTGAGAAAGAAACTGACTTGATGGAAGTGTAAGTAGCATCGTCTACTTTCCTAGCAATGACTGCGGATAATACGCAAGTACCACAACATATCGCCATCATTATGGACGGTAATGGGCGTTGGGCAAAACAGCGTCATCAACCTCGATTTATGGGCCACAGAGCGGGTGTAAAAGCAGTTGAAGATATTGTTAAACACTGCGCTTCTCGTGGTGTTGCTGTATTAAGTCTGTTTGCATTTAGCAGTGAAAACTGGAAAAGGCCTACAAAAGAAGTCAGCCTTTTGATGGAGTTATTTGCTTTATCCTTAAAGCAGCAAGCAAAACGCCTACATAAAAATAATATTCGCCTTCATATAATAGGTGATATTAGTAAATTCTCTGCCAGCCTGCAGAAACAGATCCTAGAAGCAGAACAATTAACAGAACATAATACCGGGCTTACGATTAATATCGCCGCTAATTATGGTGGTCATTGGGATATTACTCAATCTGTTCAAAAGTTAGCCGAAAAAGTGAAATTGGGTCAGCTCGATCCACATGATATTACTGAAGAAACAATCTCTTCAGGCTTAACAACATCAGAGCTACCGGAACCAGATTTATTTATTCGTACCGGTGGTGAACAGCGAGTAAGTAATTTTATGTTGTGGCAACTAGCTTATACTGAGTTTTATTTCACTGATACCTTATGGCCTGACTTCAATAGTGAGAAATTTGATGCTGCGATAGCATCATTTTTTGACCGTGAACGACGTTTTGGCAAAACATCGGAGCAAATTAAGGAAGGTAATAATGCTTAAACAACGACTCATAACTGCAGCAATCCTTATTCCTCTCATCGTAGTCAGTATTTTATATTTATCTACGAGTAACTTTCAGCTGTTATTAGCTGGTGTCAGCTTATTAGCGGCATGGGAGTGGTTTTCTATCATTGGTTTTAACAGCCAAAGTCAGAAAGTATTTGCACTAATCTCATTGGTATTTATATCTGTTTTGGTCATGTTTTTACCACTAGGCTTATTAATGTTTTTTGCTGCCATTATGTGGGCAAGTATCTTAGTGTTCATTGATTTCTTTGCACATAAAACGCTACCTAAAAAGGTGCAAGGTTTATTCACACAGCCATATTCTGCCCTTATTATGGCATCAATTGTATTGACAGTATTTTGGCAATCTGCTTCTCAACTTCATGCCTCATCAGGCCTTGGTCCTCAGCAAGTATTATATGTCATGGTTCTAGTATGGCTCGCTGATACAGGTGGCTACTTTGCTGGTAAACGCTGGGGTAAACGAAAATTAGCGAAAGAGATTAGCCCTAATAAAACATGGGAAGGTGTTGGCGGGGCAGTTGTACTGGGTTCTGTTTGGGCTTTGTTGGGATTTTATCTAGGCTTGGCAGGATCATTGTCGTTATTATCGTGGTTATTACTTTCAGCAGTTGCATTGTTGATTTCAATTATTGGTGACCTATTTGAAAGTTTATTTAAGCGTTGTCACAATGTGAAAGATAGCGGTAATTTATTACCAGGTCATGGCGGTATATTAGATCGCATTGATAGTTTAATTGCAGCCGTTCCGGTATTTTTTGCTGGATTATATTTTTTAGGGGCAGTGTAAGTGCAAGCAGTAACACTTCTAGGTTCAACAGGTTCGATTGGTGTTAGTACACTTAATGTTTTAGCTCAGCATCCTGAACAATATAGTGTTTACGCACTGACTGCCAATCGTTCAGTTGATAGCTTATTTGAACAGTGTCAGCAGTTCGAGCCTAAGATTGCCGTTATGTTGGATGAGTCATCTGCACAACAGTTAGCAAATAAAATTAAGACTGCAGGTTTAAATACTGAAGTGCTATCTGGTGCAGAAGCTTTAGTTCAAGTAGCTGAAAGTGAACACACAGATTATGTGATGGCGGCAATTGTAGGTGCTGCCGGTTTATTACCTACTTTAGCGGCTGCTAGAGCTGGCAAGCATATTTTATTAGCGAATAAAGAAGCCTTGGTGATGAGCGGTGGTTTATTTATGCGTGAAGTAGAAGCGAATGGGGCTACATTATTGCCCGTTGACAGCGAACATAATGCGATTTGGCAATGTTTACCGGTTGGTGAACAACAGCAACATCATTTTGAAGGTAAAGGTGTTCGTCGTATTATTCTGACAGCATCAGGTGGTCCTTTTAGAGATTATGACTTAGCTGATCTTGAACATGTCACACCTGAGCAAGCTGTCGCGCATCCTAATTGGTCGATGGGACAGAAGATTTCCGTTGATTCAGCGACGATGATGAATAAAGGCTTAGAGGTTATAGAAGCACATTGGTTATTTGGTTTGCCTATAGAACAAATTGATGTGTTACTGCACCGTCAAAGCATTATCCATTCAATGGTCGACTATGTGGATGGTTCTGTACTCGCCCAAATGGGTAATCCAGATATGAGAACGCCTATTGCTAATGCCTTAGCATGGCCAGATAGAATTGATTCAGGTGTTGCTCCATTAGATTTAGTTGCGGTAGGGCGATTAGATTTTGCCGTTGCTGATCATCAGCATTTCCCTTGTTTAGCGCTTGCCTATCAAGCTCTAAAAGCAGGAGGTACAAGTACAGCTATATTAAATGCCGCCAATGAAATTGCAGTAGAAGCATTTTTAAAACATCAAATTAAATTCACTCAGATCCCTGAAATTATCGAACAAGTGTTATTAAAAGTACCTGCTAGTAATGGGGATACACTAGAACAAGTATTGGCAGATGATCTACAAGCACGACAAGTTGCAGAAACTTTAGTAAATTAATATGCAATCATTGCTATATTTACTCGCAACACTTGCCATACTGGTCACTGTACATGAGTTTGGACATTTTTGGGTTGCACGCCGTTGTGGTGTGAAAGTACTTAAATTCTCTATTGGCTTTGGACGACCATTGTGGAGCCGATTTGGCAAAGATGGCACTGAGTATATAGTTGCCGCTATACCACTAGGCGGCTATGTGAAGATGTTGGACGAGCGTGAAGGCGAAGTTGCTGATGCCGAACTCGACAAGGCTTTTAACCGAAAGCCTCTAGGTTCTCGAGTGGCCATCGTTGCCGCAGGTCCCATCGCAAATTTACTCTTTGCAGTTTTTGCCTATTGGTTTATTTTTGTAATGGGTATTCCAGGAATTCGTTCGCTTATTGACGATGTCACACCCAATAGTCCAGCAGCCACTGCTCAGATTATGCCTGGCGATGAAATTATTGCAATCAATGGCAATAAGACACCTACATGGTCTAGTGTTTACCGTGAACTCTCTAAACGTGCTCAATCAGGTGGGCCAGCCAACATAACAGTTAATACTGGTGGGATAATCATTGAGCGGACAATGGATATTCCAAAAGTTGATTTATCGACTCCCATTTCAAGTTCAATATTTGAACAAATAGGTTTAAGCCCAATACGTGTTGAGTTAATTCCTGTTGTAGCTACAGTAGTGAAAGGCGGCGCTGCGGCTAATGCAAGATTACTGGATGGTGATTTAATTGTAGCCGTAGATGGACAAGCAATAGAATATTGGAATCAGTTTGTTGATGTTGTGCAAAAAAGTGCAAACAAACCACTTAATGTGACTGTTAAACGAGGCTCGAAAAGCGAAGTTTTAATTATGACACCTAATGAAAAGGGCAAAATTGGTGTGATGGTTGATGCAAAACAAACCTCAATTCCCTCCCAGCTAAAAGCAAAAGAACAATATGGCTGGGGACAAGCAATTGTCAGAGCATGTTATGAAACATGGTCATTTTCAAGCTCTACCATAAAAAGCTTAGTTGGGATGTTGACAGGATCAGTATCAAGTAAAAATATTGGTGGCCCCATCACTATTGCTCAATTTGCTGGTGACTCAGCAGATAGAGGACTCATTTCATTCATCAGTTTTCTAGCAATGATTAGCATTAGTTTAGGTATTTTAAATTTACTACCTATCCCTGTTTTAGATGGTGGTCATTTAGCACTTTATTTTGTAGAGTGGATTCGTGGCGCGCCATTGTCAGAACAAGTGCAGGTTCAGGGGCAAAAAATAGGTGTTATTGTGCTTTTAATGTTGATGTTTTTGGCATTTTTCAATGACTTAACAAGACTGTTTGGATAATAGCGCTATTACAGGTAAACTAGCACTCTTTCGCCTGAAAACTATATAACTAAGAATTGATGAATAAACTACTCAAACTCATTGCTTTACTGCTGATTTCAGGCTCGGTACTTGCCGAAGGTTTTTTAATAAAAGACATTCGAGTTGAAGGTCTACAACGTATTTCTGCCGGTACAGTGTTTAATTTCTTGAACGTGAAAGTGGGCGATGAAATGAGCAGTAAGGATGCGAAAAGCATCATTCGCTCATTATATAAGTCTAAATACTTCAGTGATGTGGGTGTTGAGCAAGAAGATGGTGTTTTAGTCATTAAGGTGACTGAACGTCCTGCGGTGTCGAGTATTGAATTTGTTGGTAATAAAGATCTAGATAGTGCTGAATTACTCAAGTCATTGCAACAAATAGGCTTCTCAGAAGGTCAGGTTTTTGAACAAGCGATGCTCGAACGTGTAGAGCTTGAGCTTGAGCGCCAATATTTCAGTCGAGGAAAATATGGTGTTACTATCGAATCAGAGGTAACGCCATTACCAAGAAATAGAGTCGCTATTCGAATTACGATGGCAGAAGGTACGGTTGCTACCATTGGCAGAATTAATATTATTGGTAATACATCATTCGATGAAGATGAATTACAGACTGATTTTCAATCAACAACAGGAGGTATACTGACATCTTTTACTAAAGACAACCAATATTCTCGTCAAAAATTATCAGCAGATTTAGAAACGTTACGTTCATTTTATTTAGATCGTGGTTATGTTTCTTTTTCTGTAGATTCGACTCAGGTGTCTATTACTGACGATAAAGAGAAAATGTTTATCACGATCAATATTACAGAAGGTGATCGTTATAAGATAAAAGAGGTTCGTTTAGCAGGTGACTTGATAGTTGATGAGCAAGAGTTATTTAACTTTGTGACTATTAAAAAAGATGCTGTTTTTTCACGTAAATCGATCACACAAAGTACAGAGCGATTAACGAATCGTTTAGGGAATGATGGTTATGCTTTTGCTAATGTGAACGCAGTTCCAGAAATTGACCGTGAGAATAAAGAAGTCACATTAACTTTCTTTGTTGACCCCGGTCGTCGTGCATATGTTCGACGAATAAATATAGCAGGAAATAGTAAAACTCGAGATGAAGTTTTACGCCGTGAATTACGTCAGCAAGAAGCATCATGGATATCAACAGGAAAAGTAGAGCAATCGCGTACTCGAGTACAACGTTTAGGCTATTTTGAAGGTGTTAATGTTGAGACCGTGCCTGTGCCTGGAACATCAGACCAAGTTGATCTTGATATTAGTGTGGCAGAAATTGCCTCAGGTAGCTTGTCGGCAGGTTTAGGTTTCTCCCAGTCTGATGGTTTGATCTTTAATGCGAATGTGGTACAAAAGAATTTCCTTGGTAGTGGTAAACATATCAATTTTGGTTTTAATAATAGTAGTGTAAATACAGTTTATAGTCTTGGTTATACCAATCCATTTGCAACAGTAGATGGTATAAGTCAAGGCTATAGTGCTTTTTACAGGAAGGCTGATGCAGAAGAAGCGGGGGTCTCAAGTTTTACAGCTGACCAGTGGGGTGGAGATATTAATTTTGGCATTCCTATTTCTGAAATAAACCGCCTTAGATTAGGGGTTGGCTATAAAAATACGACAATTAATCTTACTTCAACTTCATCTCAAGTTCATAAAGACTTTGTAGAGGAAGAAGGAGATGAATATAGTACGGTGCCAGTTACCTTAGGCTGGTCAAGTGACACTAGAAATAATGCCGTTTTACCAACTCGAGGAATGTCGCAAAGCCTGACTGCAGAAGTTGCAATGCCGATAGGTTCATTACAATATTACAAATTGCGCTATAAAACGAATTGGTTTAAACCGATAACTGAATCATTAACCTTTGCGTTGAAAAGTCACCTTGGTTATGGAGATGCATATGGTGATACCAGTGCATATCCTTTCTTTGAGAATTTCTATGCGGGTGGTATTAAAAGTGTTCGAGGTTACCAATCTAATACGTTGGGCGTTAAAGATCCGGAAAACGGAGATGCATTGGGTGGTAATTTACTCGTGACGGGTGGCGCAGAAATAATTTTCCCAATACCTTTCTTCAAAAAAGCACTTAAATCATTCCGTTTAAGCACGTTTGCTGATATCGGTAATGTGTATAGTGTTGATGAAGATTTTGATGCGAGTTTATTACGCTATTCAGTGGGGATTTCAGCTATCTGGATTTCACCATTTGGTGCGATGTCCGTCAGTATCGCTGAACCATTCAATGAACAAGAAGATGATATAACTGAAAGCTTTCAGTTTGCATTAGGTTCAACATTTTAATTATTACATCGGGAGATAAATGTGAAAAAGGTGAATATTCTGGGGTTTGTTTTAGCGGCTATTTTATCTGCTGGGATGTCAGTACAAGCAGCTGAATTAAAAATTGGCGTCGTAAATGCCGGTGCAGTATTGGAAAAATCACCACAAAAGGTGAGTGCATTAACTAGACTGGAAAAAGAGTTCTCTAGTCGCAATAAATCACTAGAAAAGAAACGTAAAGCAGTTATTTCTAAAAGGGATAAACTAGCAAAAGATGGTGCTATTCTAGGTGCTGATGAACGTAAAACTAAAGAGCGTGCTCTTTTAAGTGAACAACGAGATTTAAAGCGTTTACAAGATGAATATAGCGAAGATCTTTCAATTCGTCGTAACGAAGAGTTACGTAAATTAGAACAAGAAATTGCTCAAACTATTGTTGATCTAGCTAAAAAAGAATCATATGACCTTGTTGTTTACCAAGGTGTTATTTTTGCCAGTGATCGTGTTGATATGACGGCAAAAGTTTTAGAGTTATTAAAAGCTAAAATAAAATAAGGTATGCAAAACCTGTGTGGACATTAGGTGAAATAGCTAAACATATTGATGGTGTTGTTCATGGCGAGGAACAGTACGAAGTCTCTAGCATTGGTACGCTACAAAATTCACATAAAGAACAACTTAGTTTTCTTTCTAACAAGAAATACAAGAGATATTTAACTGATACGGGTGCCGGTGCTGTTATTGTGAGTAGTGACATGGCTTCTTTTGTTGTTAATAATGCGATTGTGGTCGATGATCCTTATGTCGCTTATGCAAAGGCAGCTAGCCTCTTAAATCCGAGAAAAGATGAACAAGCAGGCATTCATTCTTCTGCATCTGTTGCTGCTGATAGCTTAATTCATCCCACGGCATCCATTGGTGCCCAAGTTGTTATTGGATCGGGTGTTAATATTGCTGAATATGTAGTCATTGGTCCTGGCTGTGTAATTCTTGACAATGTTACTGTTGATGAATCGTCTAGATTGGTCGCTAACATTACCCTCTGTGAAGCGGTTAAAGTAGGAAAGCGTGTCATTATTCATCCAGGCGTGGTTATCGGTGCTGATGGTTTTGGTATTGCTAACGATAAAGGCAAGTGGATTAATGTTCCTCAAATAGGTAGTGTGCAAATTGGTGATGATGTAGATATTGGTGCCAATACAACGATTGATCGCGGTGCTATCGAGGATACTATTATTTCTAATGGGGTTAAGTTAGATAATCAGATTCAAGTGGGTCACAATGTAATAATAGGTGAAAATACAGTTATTGCAGGCTGCGTAGGTATCGCAGGCAGCACAATCATTGGCAAGAACTGTATTATTGGTGGTGGAGCTGGTTTAGGTGGCCACCTTGAACTAGTTGATGGTGTTATGTTGACTGGTATGACTATGGTAACTAAGTCTATTAAACAAGCTGGCAGTTATTCCTCTGGGATCCCTGCAGAAGAGACACATGACTGGCATAAAAATGTTATACGCTATCGTAATATGAATAAGTTAGTAGAACGTGTTAAACAGTTGGAAGAGTTCACTAAGAAGTAATTAAGTGTATAGATAGCTTATAACTGGTTTTAGAAAAAATATTAAGAATTACCTTAAAAAGGATACATCAATTGAACACTATCGATATACATGAAATTCAACGTTTATTACCCCACCGATATCCTTTTTTATTAATTGATAGAGTGCTTGAGTTTACGCCAGGAGAATCTCTGGTTGGAATTAAAAATATTACTTTTAATGAACCGCAATTTACTGGCCATTTTCCACAACGTGTCATTATGCCTGGTGTATTAATTCTTGAAGCTTTAGCACAAGCCACTGGGCTTTTAGCTTTTAAGTCTGTTGAAGATTTACGTTCAGATAATTCGCTTTACTATTTAGCTGGTATTGATAATGCACGTTTTAAGAAACCTGTAGAGCCAGGTGATCAGCTTAAATTAAAAGTAACATTAGTTAAAAATAAACGTAATTTGTGGAAGTTTAGCGGTGAAGCAAGTGTCGATGGTGAACTTGTGGTTAGCGCAGACATTATGTGTGTTGACCAAGAAATGCCAAAATGATTCATAGTACTGCCATTATCGATCCATCAGCTATTATTGCTGATGATGTCAGTATCGGACCCTATACCATTATTGGGGCTGGTGTTGAAATTGGTTCTGAGTGCGAGATTGGTCCGCATGTTGTGATAAGTGGGCCAGCAAAGATTGGTTCTGGAAACAAAATTCTACAATTTTCATCAATAGGTGAAGATCCACAAGATAAGAAGTTCGCCGGTGAAGCAACATTGTTAGAGATTGGTAACAATAATTTAATTCGTGAAAATGTCACTATTAATAATCTAATTCGTGAAAATGTCACTATTAACCGAGGCACTACTCAAGGTGGTGGCATTACCAAAATAGGTGATGATAATTGGATTATGGCTTATGTCCATATTGCTCATGATTGTATTATTGGTAATGAAAATATTCTTGCCAATAATGCTTCGTTAGCAGGTCATGTTGTCATTGATAATTATGTGATTTTGGGTGGATTTACTTTAATTAGTCAGTTCAATACAATGGGCTCATATTCATTTAGTGCAATGGGCAGTGTTATTTCACGAAATGTACCACCTTATGTGCTGGTATCAGGCCATATGGCCAAACCAGTAGGTGTGAATGTTGAAGGCTTGCGTCGCCGCCAATTTTCGGAACAACAACTGAAAAATGTACGTCAAGCTTATAAATATATCTATCGTTCAGGCCTGAGAATAGAAGAGGCAATGTTGAAGCTAGATGAGATGGAGCAGGACGAGTCTGAGTTAGATATCCTGCTTGAATATCTCAAAACTCAACAAGGTGGAATTATTCGCTAGGGATATTGTACTAGTAAAGCCATCTCCACAAGCAATAACTAAATAAGCTGAACTTGGGATAAGAGAGTTTGGTTTCTTAATTTGTCATTCCGCTAAAATCATAGCGGAATGACAGGTTTACTTAAATCCAAATCTCTTTTTCTTTTATCCTGAGTTCGGCTTGAATATGATTATGGGGATGGCTAATTTTCTAATCGTTAGCTGGTGTAGAGTTAATTCTGTGAATAGTTAAATCAGCACCGTTATACTCTTCTTCTTCAGTTAAGCGTAAGCCCATGAATTTTTTCAGCAGCCCGTAAACAATATAGCCACCAACAAAGGCAATAGTGATACCTAATAGTGTGCCAATTAGTTGTGAATATAAACTGACGCCACCTAGGCCTCCTAAGGCAATATTACCAAAGATTCCGGCAGCAATACCTCCCCACACACCACAGAGCCCATGTAATGGCCAAACACCTAATACATCATCAATTTTCCACTTATTTTGAGTCAAGGTAAACATATAAACGAATAAGCCACCGGCAATACCACCGGTAAGCAACGCACCAAGAGGGTGCATGACGTCTGAGCCAGCACAAATAGCAACCAAGCCTGCTAAAGGTCCATTATGTACAAAGCCTGGATCATTTCGACTTACTAAGCAGGCTACAAGTGTTCCGCCTACCATTGCCATGAGAGAGTTCACTGCAACTAGTCCGCTAATGCCATCAATTTCTTGGGCAGACATAACGTTAAAGCCAAACCAACCTACAGTTAAAATCCAAGCACCTAATGCAAGGAAAGGAATGTTTGAAGGTGGATGAGCATAAACTTGACCTTGCTTACCGTAGCGACCATGTCGTGGACCTAGGTGTAAGACAGCTGCAAGAGCAATCCAACCACCGACTGCATGAACAACAATCGAACCTGCAAAATCATGAAAACCAGCACCAAAGCTTGTTTCTAACCAAGCTTGGAAACCAAATAATCCATTCCAACTAATACCTTCAAATAAGGGATAAATAAAACCTGCAAGGAAAAAGGTAGCAATAAGTTGCGGATTAAACTTTGATCGCTCTGCTATACCACCTGAAACAATGGCTGGAATAGCGGCAGCAAAGGTCAGTAAGAAAAAGAATTTCACCAGCGCATAGCCGTTATTCTCAATGAGTGCGGGCCCCGCTTGCATAAAGCTAATTCCATAAGCAACACCATAGCCAATAAAGAAGTAGGCTATGGTAGAAACAGCAAAATCCATAATAATTTTTACTAAGGCATTCACTTGGTTTTTTTTGCGAACAGTACCTACTTCGAGAAATGCAAAACCTGCATGCATTGCTAATACCATAATGGCACCGAGCAGAATGAATAGAACGTCAGTTGAGTTTTGCACTGAGCTTTCCTTTTTAGAGTGAAATAATCACGGAAAATAGTGCAATTGTTGCACCAAAAAAGACAATTCTAGTATAAACAATAGGATAGAAAGGTGACACTGTAAACTTCGTTGTTATTAGCGATCCAAAGTGGTGCCGTGAGATTAATTGCGCACTAATATGGAGCAATGTTCGCTTAATGAGTGCCTTATCTACATTATCTACAGATCTAACGTATAATTAGCGCTTTTAAAATTAATGAACTTTTAAGCTCATATTAAAGCTACAAACGAGGATACAGTTAAGATGGATATCTATGCATCAGATGAAGAGAAAGGCGAAGAGATAAAGCAGTGGTGGAGAGATAATGGTCGCTCAGTGATATTAGGTTGTATTGTTAGCGCAGCAATCATTTTCGGTGGTCGTTATTGGATGACCTATCAGCAAGCCTTAGCGTCAAATGCTTCGGTTGTATACCAACAAGTTGTACTTTCTCTTAACGATGACAATATTTCATCAGCAGAAGATAAAACGCAACAATTATTTAGTGAGTTTTCTAGTACGCCATACGCTGTTTTTGCTGCGTTTGAAATGGCAGCACAGTCAGTTGATACGGTTTCAGCCCAGTCATATTTAGAATGGGTTATGGCTCACGCTGACTTGTTAGCTCATAAAGAATTGGCTCGATTACGTTTAGCACAACTCCTAATGAATGATGAAAAATTTGAACAATCGCTTTCATTAATTGAGCAGTCTGAATCTCCAGCATTTTCGTCGCTACTATCAGAGTTACGTGGCGATATTTTAGTTGCACAAGGCAATACACATGAAGCAAGAGCTGCCTACCAGAATGCGATGCTTACTTTGAGTCAGGGTGAACCTCGCAAACAATTGTTGCAAGTTAAGTTAGATGATGTGGCGGAATTTAATGCTAGTTAATGTTTACCGGCTTACTTTAGGGCTAGCATTAGTTTCAATGCTAACTGCCTGTAGTTCTATGACATCATGGTTTGAGGATGATGTCTATGTGGCTCCACCAGCTGAATTAGTAGAATTTACGGCTGAATTTGAACCGGAAATTGTTTGGAAGAAAAATACTGGCAATGGTGCTGGGGATGATTATAGCGACTTAGCGACATTGATCCAAAACGAGATGGCTGTTGCGATTGATTATGAAGGTAATGTAAGCAGCTATGAGGTCTTAACAGGACGCCAGTTGTGGAAGACGGACCTTGATGTACCTGTTGCTGCAGGTGTTGGTGGTGGTAATGGGCTTATTTTAGTGGGAACTCAAGAAGGTACCATTCTAGCTTTAGACGAAACAAATGGACATTTGCTCTGGAAAAAGCAACTGAGTAGTGAAGTGCTTGCGCCACCTAAAGCTGCTATGGATGTTGTTGTTGTTCGAACAGTTGATGGTCGGATGACAGGATTGTCTACCTCTGACGGTAATATCCTATGGGCTTATCAACGAACAGTGCCTTTGCTCAGTTTACGTGGTGCTAGTGAACTTGTGTTGTTTGACGACAAAGTTGTTGCTGGTTATGCCAATGGAAAATTAGTGGCACTCTCTATCGCTGATGGTAATGTTATCTGGGAAGAAAGTGTTGCTGTGCCGCGAGGCAGAACAGAACTTGATCGACTTGTTGATATAGACTCAGCACCTGTTATCGAAAATGGTGTGGTTTACGTTGTGGCTTATAACGGTCGACTTGCTGCACTATCACTTGATAGTGGTAGATTGTTGTGGTCACGAGAAATGTCTTCTCGTTCTGGCTTAGATGTCGATAGCGGTGATACTGTCTATGTTTCTGATTATACAGGCTATGTTTGGGCTCTTCAGGATGGTTCAGGAGATGCACTTTGGCGGCAAACTCGCTTATTACGGAGAAAAATAACTGCCCCAGTTATTGTAGGAAACTATGTCATAGTAGGTGATTTGGAAGGTTATGTTCACTGGATGTCACGAGAAGATGGGCGATTTGTTACTCGAGTAAGAGTTTCTAAAGAAGCCATTCGCAGCAAACCTGTAGTAAAAGATGATTTGGTATTTGTTACCGCTTCTGATGGCACATTAACCGCATTCCGGATCCAGTAATATGAAACCTGTTATAGCTTTGGTAGGCCGCCCAAATGTGGGTAAATCTACTTTATTTAATCGTTTAACTCGTAGTCGAGATGCACTTGTAGCTGATTTTTCTGGCCTTACGCGCGACAGAATTTATGGCACGGTAACTAATGACGGTTTTGATTTCATTGTTATTGATACTGGTGGTTTGACTGCTCAATCGGATGATATATCCGACCTGATGAAGAAGCAAGCAGACTTAGCAATAGAAGAGGCTGACCTTGTTTTTTTCTTGGTTGATGGTCGCGCTGGCTTAGTTGCTGATGATCAGGCTGTTGCTAAAAAATTACGAACTATTGGTAAGCCAACTATTTTGGTAGTCAATAAATCTGAAGGCGAGCAAAAAGAAATAATCTCAGCTGAGTTTTATTCACTTGGTCTTGGTGAGCCTCAGGTTATTTCTGCTTCACAAGGGCGTGGTATTAACAATCTGTTGTCTGCACTTATAGATGATGTTCCTGCTGTTATATCTCAAGAAGTTGAAGACGAAGAAGCAGAAAAGCAACAAGATAATATTATTCGTTTAGCGGTGTTAGGTCGACCAAATGTGGGTAAATCAACATTAATCAACCGCATTATGGGTGAAGAACGCGTTGTTGCTTTTGATGAACCGGGAACAACACGGGATAGTATCCATATTCCATTTGAAAAAGATGGCACAGACTATATATTAATTGATACAGCGGGTGTCAGAAGACGCTCAAAAGTATCAGAAATGTTGGAAAAATTTAGTATTGTAAAAACACTACAGGCATTAGAAGATGCCAATGTGGTTTTACTTGTTTTAGACGCACATGAAGGGATTGTTGAGCAGGATCTTCATCTGGCTGGACTCATTATTCAAAGTGGTCGTGCAGTTGTTATTGCGGTTAATAAATGGGATGGCTTAGACAAAGAAGAACGTGAATGGGTGACATCTAATGTTGAGCGTCGATTACCCTTTTTAAACTTTGCAAATACACATTTTATTTCAGCATTACATGGTAGCGGTGTTGGCTTGTTGTTTAAATCAGTTAAACAAGCGTATCAATCAGCTATGTCACAAATACCGACACCAAGGCTAACGCGAGTGTTGGAAGACGCTGTTGCAGACCATCAGCCGCCCCTCGTTCATGGCCGAAGAATTAAGTTCCGTTATGCGCATTTAGGCGGCAAAAATCCACCTAGAATTATCATTCATGGTAATCAAACAGATGCCACACCAAATAGTTATAAGCGTTATTTGGAAAACACCTTTCGTGATGTTTTAAACTTGCACGGTACGCCGATTGTGATTGAATTTAAGAAGGGTGATAATCCATTTAAGGAAAAGAGAAAGCGAACTGCTGGTCAAGGAACAAAGCACGTAAAAGACTTTAAAAATAGAAAATAAACTATAAAATACCCTCATCATCTCCCATTAGATTATCGAGGCTGGTTAAGTGTCCCCTTATTTTTTCTCGCTCGGATAATTTTTCACGAGCAGCAAGGGGTAAATCTGTGAACAATATAACCTTTTGTTCTATAAGTGTATTGATAAGATCTTCAAGTACGCGTACTAAGGCAACATCAGACGAGGATAGTGCTGTTTTAACTTCTTCACTATTATCAGATTGTTTCAAATAAGCAATGAATTCAGGATTGTCTATTGATAGATGCTCTTGATGCAGCCCATTAGCCTGTTCTGAAATTGAATCAATGTCGCCAAGAGTATTTCGGTGTGCATATACCATTTTTATAACCTATTATGTATCGCTGTTTTGGGTAAGTATATTACTAAAATAGATTAAATAATGAAGTTATTCTATTTATTTTATGCAATAAAAATTGTGAAACATATAGAGCAATGTGCATTGAGGTCTAACAATAAAATATAATGATGTTATTATTTTTATCATGAGTTTAGTTGCTCATGATAAATAAATTTTGTGGGCTGATTCACATTTTGTAAGATGTAGATATTAATGACTGAACATTTAGGATGATCCTGTCGGTATGGCCAAAGATACAACATCATTAGAAGATAGCAAGGAGCAATGGGCTGCTGAAAATAGTCAGCATACGCTTGATGACCCTTTACTTAGTTGTCTAACGATTCTCAGTAAACTTCTGAATAAACCACATAGTGCTGAATCATTAATCGCAGGCTTGCCATTAATTGATAATAAACTTACACCAAAATTATTTTCACGTGCTGCAGAACGAGCGGGATTATCTTCAAAGATAGTAAAGCGTCCTCTTCGTAAAGTTTCAAATCTAGTGTTACCAGCTGTATTGCTATTAAAAAATAGTAATGCTTGTATCGTTTTAGAATTCAAAAAAGATATAGCTCGAGTGATTTTTCCTGAGTCAGGTGAAGGTGAGTCAGAAATTTCATTAGAAATGTTGCAAGATCAATATTCTGGCTTTGCTATATTTATAAAAGCAGTTCACCACTTCGATAATCGTACTGAAGATACGGCTATCCCGCGTACAAAAAATTGGTTCTGGGGAACAATCTTACGATTTTGGCCAATTTATAGTGAAGTTTTTATTGCCTCAATATTGGTGAATTTATTTGCCTTAGCATCACCACTATTCATAATGAATGTTTACGATCGTGTGGTGCCAAATCATGCTATTGAAACATTATGGGTACTTGCTATAGGTGTAGCCACTGTCTTTGTTTTTGATTTGCTACTACGATCATTACGTGGCTATTTTATTGACATGGCTGGTAAAAAGGCTGATGTAATATTATCTGCAACGATTTTTGAAAAAGTACTCGGTATTAAAATGGCTTCCCGCTCTAATTCTGTAGGCTCATTTGCAAACAGTATGCAAGAGTTTGAATCATTTCGAGAGTTTTTTACCTCAACAACATTAACAACACTAATCGACCTGCCTTTTTCTTTGTTATTTATTTTTGTTATTTGGACGATTGCTGGCGAGTTAGCCTATGTGCCATTAGCGGCTATACCGTTAGCAATTATTGTCAGCTTGATCATTCAAATTCCTCTAGGGCGAACCGTTCAACATCTATTTCGTCACTCAGGTCAAAGAAGTGCAACCTTAATTGAAACATTAACAGGGTTAGAAACAATCAAAAGTATTGGTGCCGAGTCACCCCTTCAGCGAAAGTGGGAACAAACAATTGGCTTTATTTCCAAATACAGTCAACGATCTCGTCTATTGTCATCAATGGCGATTAACTTTACTGCTTTTTTACAACAGATGGCATCAGTCAGTATTGTTGTTTTCGGTGTTTATAAAATAACTGAAGGTGATATCACGATGGGGGCTTTGATTGCCAGTACTATTCTTACTGGACGAGCGTTGGCACCCTTAGGTCAGGTAGCTGGAATATTAACACGTTACCATCAATCAAAAGCTGCTTTGAGTTCTCTGAATCACCTGATGAGTTTGCCGGTAGAACGCCCATCTGGACGAGAATTTTTACATCGCCCTGACTTTAAAGGTGGCATAACATTTAAAAATGTTTCTTTTCGCTATCCAGAACAAGCCATTGATGCCTTATCAGATATCTCATTTTCGATTAAACCTGGTGAAAAAGTGGCTTTTATAGGGCGAATTGGCTCAGGGAAAAGTACAATCGAAAAGTTAATCTTGGGTCTCTATGAGCCTTCCGATGGTGCTATTTTATTAGATGACACAGATATTCGCCAGATTGACCCTGTCGATTTACGTCGACATATTGGCTATGCACCACAAGATGTCGTTCTTTTTTATGGCAGTATTCGAGACAATATAGCCATGGGCGCTCCTTTTGCAGATGATACTGCAATTCTTAAAGCAGCAGATATAACCGGTGTTACTGAGTTTGTTAATCGACATCCAGCTGGGTTTGATTTACCGGTTGGTGAGCGTGGAGAAGGTCTATCTGGCGGGCAACGGCAAAGTGTTGCTGTGGCAAGAGCACTATTACTTGATCCTCCTGTTCTTGTCTTGGATGAACCAACGAATGCGATGGATAATAGTACCGAAGATCAATTTAAAGCGAAATTATCTGCGGAGCTTGGCGATAAAACGTTACTTTTAGTGACACATAAAGCATCATTATTGAGTTTGGTCGATCGGATTATTGTTATGGATCAGGGGAATCTGCTTGCTGATGGACCACGTGAACAAATATTAACAGCCCTTAAAAAAGGCCATATTAAAGTGGCAAAAGGATAAATCTAATAATGGGTTGGCTAAAACATTCTCATCCTGATGATGCTGAATTTATGTCGGAAGTTAGTGCTGCGACATTAGAATCAGAACATAGACTCGGTCATTCATTGCTTATCTTTACCTTGGTCTTTTTCCTTGTAGCCGCATGGTGGGCTTATGAAACTTCATTAGATGAAGTAACACGCGGTGATGGTAAAGTAGTACCTTCGAGTAAAATTCAAGTTATTCAAAACTTAGAAGGCGGTATTTTATCTGAAGTTTTAGTCGTAGAGGGCCAAGTTGTTGAACAGGGACAGGTGTTATTGAAAATTGATGATACTCGTTTTTCATCTTCATTTAGAGAAACCGAACTTAAATATTATGAATTATTAGCTCGCAGCACACGTCTTAGGGCTGAGAGCCAAGATATAAAGTTTATTGTTCCGCCAGAAGTTGCTGATGCTGATCTGATGCTGGCTGAAAATGAAATGGCATTATATAAAACACGTCAGTTAGAGCTTCAATCTGCTGTTAGGGTTTTAAAACAACAAAAGGCACAAAGACAACAAGAGTTAGTGGAGCGACAAGCTCGACAGACTCAGTTAAAACGTAGTTATGAATTGAGTGATCAAGAACTCAAAATGTCGGAGCCATTGGTTGAGGCCGGAGTACTATCTGAAGTAGAAATTTTACGTTTAAAGCGTTCAGTCAATGATTTATTTGGTGAAATGGAAGCAAATCGTCTCGCAATACCCAGAATTAGATCAGCGATCAATGAAGCTCATCAGAAGATAGAAGAACAAAATATTCAGTTTAGAACCGATGCTGCGGGTCAGTACTCAGAAGTTAATGCTGAATTAGCACGAACAAATGAAACAGTATTTTCATTAGAAGATCGTGTGACACGAACACAAGTTCGATCTCCTGTAAAAGGAACGATTAAACAATTAAAAATTAATACTGTTGGCGGGATTATTCAACCGGGTATGGATTTGGTTGAAATTGTTCCAATCGAAGATAATTTGTTGATTGAAGCCAAGATAAGACCAGCAGATATTGCATTTTTGAGACCAGGCCAAGAGGCTATGGTTAAGCTTACGGCCTATGATTTTTCTATTTATGGTGGTCTACCTGCAAAACTTGAACGAATTAGTGCCGATACAATTACTGATGAGAAAGATGAGAGTTTTTATTTAATTTATTTGCGAACAGAAAAAAACTATATTGACAGTAGTAAAGGGATGCTAGAGATTATTCCAGGGATGACGACCAGTGTTGATATCTTAACGGGAAAGAAAACAGTGTTAGATTACTTGTTAAAACCTATTCTTAAAGCCAAAAATGAGGCATTAAGAGAGCGATGAATTCAAATACTAAGATTCAGATAATTATTCCTGAAGAAAGCTTGCTGTTATCTGTTCAGTCTCAGTTATCAAAACAATACAGTCTTCACATGAATAATGATTTAACAGAGTATTTGACTGGCTCTGATACTGAAAAAACAGCATTAATTTTATGTCATCTGAGTATACTTGGGGATGAACAGGCTGTTGTTATATCAAAGCTCAAAGCTGCTAGTCCAAATGCTAGGATTTTAGTCATTGGCCCGAAAAGTACCAGTCATGAACAAGTATTATTACTGAAACATGGTGCCCGAGGTTATTTTGATTGTTCCTCATCTTTAACTAAATTAAATGAAGCGGTGAAATGTATTTTTCATGGTGAAGTTTGGATAGAACGTCATGTAATCTCAGGTTTAATTGAAGAACTGACACATGTTCCTGAAATAAGTAAGGAGCAAAGACAAGCCATTGCAACATTATCACCAAAAGAGTTAGAGGTAGCTCAATTAGTGAGTCATGGAGCAACCAATAAAATGATTGCAAAGAATATGGCGATTACAGAACGTACGGTGAAAGCTCATTTGACGGCTGTTTTTCATAAAATAGGGTTGTCTGATAGACTGTCATTAGCTATATTTTTTAGGGATTTGCGGGATTGATTTAACCAAAGAGATGACATGATGATAGTTTATTGTGTCATTTAATTTGTGGTAAAATCTGAGCCGCATCATATAACTTCAAGGGATTAAGGCGTTATCTCTGAACGTAAGCTTTAGGAATCATCTGAAATGAAATTAAAAAATACAATTAGTGTGATTTCTTTATGTCTTATGACGACTACATTTGCATCGGCTGAGACGCTGCAAGAAATAGTGGATGTTACGATAAAAACGAACCCAGATGTGTTAGCTGCAAGTAATGAACGAAATGCAGTATCTAAAGAAATTATTCAGGCTAGAGCAGGATATTTGCCAACAATAGATTTAGCTATTGGTACGGGTTATGAATCTACTGATAGCCCTAGTACGCGAACTCCCACATCACATAAAAACGTTCATATGAATCGTGATGAAGCTAGCCTTAATTTACGTCAAATGTTGTTTGATGGACTGCAAACAAAAAATGAGGTACTTCGTCATACGGCGCGAACAAACTCTAGTGCCTATGGTGTGTTTGGTGCCTCTGAAAATACTGGTTTAGAAGCAGTTGATGTTTATCTTAATGTTTTACGTAGACAACGGTTAGTTGGTTTAGCGACGACAAATCTTGAAGCACATCAACGTACGCATGACCAAATTAAATTGCGTAGTGATCGAGGTGTCGGTCGTAAAGCGGATATGAACCAAAGTCAAGGTCGTGTCGCACTTGCAAGAGCCAATCAAATAGCTGAGCAGAGCAACCTTCGTGATGATGAAACTAGCTTCTTACGAGTTGTGGGTATTGCAGCTGAGAACTTATCAGTTCCTGAATCTCCAGAAAAGTTACTTCCAAAGACATTAGATGATGCTGTAAGTTTAGCAATTTCAAATCATCCAACTTTGAAATCAGCTAATGCTGATATTGCTTCTGCAAATTCTCAGCACGATACTGCATTAGCCGTTTTCTATCCACGAATAGATTTTGAATTAGGAACAACAGCAAATAACAATCTTGATGGTGTGGATGGACATGATAATGATGTCACAGCAATGTTTCGATTACGTTACAATTTATTAAATGGTGGTAAGGATAAAGCCCGCCGTGAAGAAACTGCCTATTTAATTGATCAGGCAACTGAAATTCGAAACAATACCTACCGCCAAGTTGAGCAAAGTGTGCGTTTATCATGGAATGCTTTAGAAACAGTCAATAATCAAATACAATTTTTCCAACTCCACGTTGATTCAAGTGAGAAATCACGTGATGCCTATCAACAACAATTTAGCTTAGGCCAAAGAACATTACTTGATTTACTAGATTCTGAAAATGAGGTGTTTGTTGCCCGTCAAGCATTAGTTAATGCTCAATACGACCAATTGTTTGCTTATTATCGAGTGCTTAATAGTACAGGTAGCTTACTTCAAAGTTTAGAAGTCGCATTACCTGAAACAACGGCAATTGTAGCCGATAAGTAGTATATTTCTGTCCCTACTTACTAGAAGCCATGGAACCTTGTTTTATGGCTTTTTTTTATTAAAAATATGCAATTTAGTTCATGATTTTTTCTTGTTTTTAGCTTGTCATGATATTATGAAACATTCTGAACTATGAGGCGTTCTTAGAAGAACCTATGAGTAAGCAATCATCATTTACATACGAAGAGCTTTTGCAATGTGGTCGCGGCGAGATGTTTGGCCCGGGCAATGCACAATTACCGACCCCAAATATGTTGATGATGGATCGCATCACACATATCTCTAATGAAGGTGGGAAATACGGCAAAGGTGAAATTATTGCCGAATTAGATATTACACCTGATTTATGGTTCTTTGATTGCCATTTCCCCGGTGATCCAGTTATGCCTGGTTGCTTAGGCTTAGATGCCATGTGGCAATTAGTTGGTTTCTTCTTAGGTTGGGATGGTAATCCCGGTCGTGGTCGTGCTTTAGGTTCTGGTGAAGTAAAGTTCTCTGGACAAGTATTACCAACGGCGAAGAAAGTAACTTATAAGTTAGATTTAAAACGTGTTATCGCACGTAAATTAGTTTTGGCTATTGCTGATGGTACTGTCTCTGTAGATGGTCGTGAAATATATGCAGCAAAAGACCTTCGTGTAGGTCTATTTACTTCAACAGAAAACTTTTAGGAAACAGCAATGAAACGTGTAGTTGTCACAGGATTAGGTATTACGTCATGTTTGGGATTGGATGCTGAAACAGTTACAGAATCATTACGTTTAGGGCGGTCAGGAATTCGTTTTAAACAAGAATATGCAGATATGGGCTTTAGAAGCCATGTTGCAGGTAGTATTGATATTGATTTTAAAGAGCATATTGACCGTAAAACATTACGTTTTATGGGCGATGCTGCTGCATATGCTTATATCTCTATGAAGCAAGCTATTGCTGATTCAGGTTTGACTGATGAGCAAGTGTCAAATCCACGTACCGGCCTTGTAATGGGCTCTGGCGGTGCATCATCTGCAAATCAAGTTGAAGCTGCTGATATCCTGCGTGAGAAAGGTATTCGTCGTGTTGGTCCTTATCGTGTGACTCAAGTTATGGGCAGTACAACATCAGCTTGTTTAGCAACACCCTTTAAAATTAAAGGTGTGAACTACTCAATGTCATCAGCCTGTGCAACGAGCGCACATTGTATTGGTAATGCGATGGAGCAAATCCAATTAGGTAAACAAGATATCGTGTTTGCTGGCGGTGCTGAAGAAGAACATTGGACGATGAGTTCATTGTTTGATGCAATGGGCGCATTATCTACTAAATATAACGATACGCCAGAAAAGGCTTCACGTGCATACGATGCTGACCGCGATGGTTTTGTTATTGCTGGCGGTGGTGGTGTTGTTGTTTTAGAAGAATATGAACATGCTAAAGCACGTGGTGCAAAAATTTACGCTGAATTAACAGGCTATGCTGCGACTTCTGATGGTTATGACATGGTTGCACCATCAGGTGAAGGCGCAGTCCGTTGTATGCAATTAGCTTCATCAACAGTCGATGCGCCAATTGATTACATCAACGCACATGGTACAAGTACACCGGTAGGTGATTTGGCTGAGTTAGGTGCGGTTAAAAAAGCATTTGGTGATAATGCACCTATAGTGGGTTCAACTAAGTCATTATCAGGTCATTCATTAGGCGCTGCTGGCGTACAAGAAGCGATTTATTGTTTATTGATGATGGAAAATGATTTTATTGCAGCATCAGCTAATATTGAAAATCTTGATCCTGAAGCGGCGGGCGTTCCTATTATTAGTGAACGTAAAGATAATGCAGGTTTGAAAACAATTATGTCGAATAGCTTTGGTTTTGGTGGTACTAACGCCAGCTTAGTGTTTGAAAAATTAACTGATTAGTTTTTAAGTAAGTTTCAATGATAAAAAAAGGCCACCTTCATAAGGTGGCCTTTTTGTTTAATCTAAATCTTCATCTGTGACAACGCCTCGTTTACCAGCAAGTGATTCTTGAATAAGGCTAATCAGTTTAGCTTTCTTTTCAGGATCATCAAGATGTTTTGAACTAAAGGTAATACCATGCTTACCTGCATATTGCTGTACTAACATGATTAAAACAGTTTCATCTTCCACAAAAAATCTCCAATTGTCATAAAATGAAGCCATTATAAACATTCAAGACCATAAAATATTTATTTCATGACATTACATTATCAAGTTTCTGGTTCAGGACAAGCTTTAGTCATATTACATGGACTATTTGGCTCATCAGACAATTGGCGTGGTTTGGCAAAACAGTTGACGACAGTTGCTCAAGTGATCACTGTTGATTTGCGTAATCATGGACGATCTCCACATAGTACTGAACAAACATATGATTTAATGGCCGATGACTTAGCAGAACTAATTGATCAGCTAAACATAAATCAAATAGATCTGATTGGACACTCCGTAGGCGGTAAGGTCGCTATGGCCTTTAGTCAGCGCTATCCAGAATTACTGCGAAAACTTGCAGTAGTTGATATTGCACCCCGCGCATATCCTGATGAACATAGTGCTATATTTAAAGCTTTATTAGCCTTGGATTTATCTCTATATAAAAGTCGAACTGAGGTCGATAAGGCCTTACAAAAATCAATACTCATTAAGCCGGTACGACAATTTTTATTAATGAATCTAGCGAGTGATAATGATGGTTTAAAATGGCAGCTAAACTTACCAGCATTATTCGATGCTTATCCTCAATTATTACAAGCAGTGTGTGAGAGTGATATCGTGGATGTTCCCTGTTGTTTTATTCGAGGAGGAAAATCCAATTATATTAAAGAACAAGATGTTGCCTTAATTGATGCTACTTTTCCAAACTCAGAAATAATAACAATACAACAAGCTGGACATTGGGTTCATGCTGATGCGCCACAACCATTCCTAGCTAAAATAATAGAGTTTTTTGACTATGATTAAACCTGAACTTTTAGATCGCTTAATTGAGTTTCGCCGTGAACGTGATTGGGAACAGTTCCACACACCGAAAGAACTAGCGATTTCATTATCTATTGAAGCCTCCGAACTATTAGAATGGTTTCAGTGGAAAAATGATGAAGAAATCAGTTTGAAGTTAAAGTCTGATAAACGTGAAGAATTAGAAGATGAAGTCGCTGATGTGGTCGCTTATTTAAGTTACCTTTGCCATGATGTTGGTATTGATATCAATAAAGCAGTTGAAGCTAAGATAAAGAAAAATGCTCAGAAATATCCCATTGATAAAGTGAAGGGACGATCAGATAAATACACTGAATATTAATATTTATAACTAGTTTGACTATAGTGATTAAATTAATGATACAGTGCCATGACATAATTTATTTACGGTAAAAAGATTCGATGAACGCGATTGTTTTTCTCATTCAATGCCCCGATCAAAAAGGCTTAGTTGCTGGAATCACCAGTTTCTTTTCTGAACGTGATTTTAATATTCTACATTGCCAGCAATATACTGATGTACAAGATAGTCAGTATTTTATGCGAATTAAATTAGAAGATAATGGCGGTTTAGAGCATTCACTATTAGAACAACAATTCACTGAGTTTGCTACAGCATTAAACTTAACATGGTCAGTAAGGTATTCAGACCAACCTTACCGTGTTGCTTTGCTGGTAACTCGAGCTTCACACTGCCCATATGACCTTTTATCACGTGAATTAGAAGGTGAGTTGAAGTGTGAAATCCCTGTCGTTATTGGCAATCATAATGATCTTGCTGGGATGGCAAAACAATTTAATAAACCTTTTTATCATCTGCCGATAACAAAAGAGACTAAACCTCAGCAAGAAGCTCAAATAAATTCTTTGCTTGAAGAATACGATATTGATTTAGTTGTGATGGCTCGTTACATGCAAATTTTATCTGAAGCATTTGTCGAGCAACATGCCGGTCACGTCATTAATATTCATCATGGTTTCTTACCGGCATTCCAAGGTGCAAAACCCTATCACCAAGCCTATGACCGTGGTGTCAAAATTATTGGTGCTACCTCGCATTATGCAACGGCTGATTTGGATGAAGGGCCCATTATCGAACAGGGTGTTGAGCGTGTGATGCATGATAATAGCCCTGAAGATTTAGTGATGATTGGTAAAGACATAGAACGTCTGGTTTTGGCGAAAGCTGTTAAAGCACATATAGAACACCGAATTATTATTTCAGGCCGACGAACAATTGTATTTTCTGAAGGTGCTTAGTAAATCTAATACTTTGAGAATACAAACATTTCCAGTGCCGATTATAAAACTGTAAAAAGGATAATCCATGTCAAGTCAGGTTGAATCATTAAGTGATGCATTAAGGCAGCTCATTAATAGTGGTGGTATTGAAGTACCTATGTTGCCAGAAGTGGCTAATAAAGCACTTATATTGGCACAGAACCCTGATTCAGATGCGAGTGAAATGGCAAGATTAATTCAGAGCGACCAATCGCTTGCCGGACATGTTATGCGTATTGCTAACTCAGCTGCTTACACACCGATGTCAAACTTGGTATCACTACAGCAGGCTATTGCTCGATTAGGAATGGGCGTGATAAGTGAGATCGCCTTAGCTGCTGCTATTGGTGCCAAAATGTTTAATACGCCAGGCTATGAAGATTATGTTGCAGATATTTGGCGCCATGCCTTAGCCACATCACTTTGGTCGAAAGAAATTGCTAGGCACTGCCGAAGTAATGTCGAAGTTGCATTCCTTGCAGGCTTATTACATTCGGTTGGTCGTCCAGCAGTATTACAAGCGATTTTAGATTTAGCTGAACAGCAAAAGGTGAGCTTAACTAAAGGTGAAATTCAGCAATTGGAAAATACTTATTGTCAGCAAGTAAGCCAAGCAGTGGTGAACTCATGGAAGATGCCAACCTTAGTTATTGATGCTGTAAGTGAGTATACCGATCAGAATAGTGATTTACCTACTGGTGAGCAAACGGCTCAAATTACTGCCGGAGCTAGATTTGCAACTCATATGTTGAAACCTGATAACTTGGATAGAGAAATATTACTCACATTGCCAGCGTTGACGACATTAAATTTATATCAAGATGAAGTTGAAACTTTACTTGGTAAAACTGAGGCCGTAAAAGCACGTTTGGAAGGATTATCATCATGAGTAGTGAGCAGTTTAATTACGATGTTTTGGTTATTGGTAGTGGTCCTGCTGGGCAGAAATCAGCTATTCAAGCTGCTAAAGCGGGGCAACGAGTCGCCATTATCGAGCGTGATAGTTTATTTGGAGGCGCTTGTGTTCATCGTGGCACAATTCCATCAAAAACATTACGCGAAAATGCGCTTCGGGTAAAACATATGCGTCAAAATGCAGCATTGGCTGACTTTGAACTGGGTGAAGACACCGAGATGCACACGCTTATTAATCGCTTAGACGAAGTACTTAAGTCGCATGATGATTATATGCGGAAGCAAATGGATCGCAATGATGTTGAACGAATTCATGGTCGAGCTAGTTTTGTTGATAATCACACGATAAAAATTACCAAAGTGAGTGGTGATACTGCTGATGTCAGTGTAAAAACAGTCATTATTGCAGCTGGATCATATCCTCGTAATCCAGACAATATTCCAATTGACCATGAACATCTGTTTGATAGTGATTCTATCTTATCAATGTTGTATTTGCCTTCGAGTTTAACCGTCTTAGGTGGCGGGGTAATTGCGAGTGAATATGCTTCTATCTTTCAGGCATTAGGCGTTAAGGTGACAATGATAGATCGTTACCCAACTCCACTGGGTTTCTTAGATAGTGATATGACCGATACCTTTGTGCATGCCTTTGAAAATATGGGTGGTACATGGATGGGTAGCCAGAATGTTGAAAAAGTTTACTGGGATGGTATTAGTGACGTTGTAACTGAATGTGCTGATGGCACCGTGGTGCGTAGTCAGAAGTTACTTTGTGCAGCAGGTCGTTTGGCCAATGTAGATGGTTTGCAGCTTGAAAATGCAGGTTTATCACTCAATGAACGCGGTTTGATTAGTGTAGATGAGAATTTATGTACAGACGTTGCAAATATCTATGCCGCAGGAGATGTCATTGGTCCACCATCACTAGCTTCTGCTTCAATGGAACAAGGACGTCGTGCTGCCTGTAATGCCTTAGGAATAGAAATTGGCACGATGAGCCAACTTATTCCAGCAGGTATTTATTCGATTCCTGAATTGTCTTCTGTCGGTTTAACAGAGAAGCAAGCCCGAGAGCAATACGGCAATGTCCTGGTTGGTACAGCACAGTTTGCTGAAGTTGCCCGAGGACAAATTTCTGGTAATACCGAAGGGTTGTTGAAAATCGTGGCAGACGCTGAAGGTAAAAAAATTCTAGGTGTCATGTTAGTTGGCGAAGGTTCAACAGAAGTAGTTCACATTGGCCATATGGCGATGCTATCCAATGCTGATGTCGATATTTTTGTTGAAAGTACTTTTAACTTCCCTACATTAGCAGAAGCATATCGCATTGCAGGATTAGAGATTTTGGCTCAACGTCCAGGAAAATAAGTGGAAATAGTATGAAAACGATAATGATAACAGGGGCAAGTTCAGGTTTTGGTGAAGCTTGTGCCAGATTATTCGCTGCTAATGATTGGAAATTGATCATCACAGGTCGTCGACTACATCGATTAGAATCATTACAGCAGGAACTAGGCGGTGATGACAAAGTACATATCAGCTGTTTTGATATTACTGATCGGGATGCTGTTACTCATGCCTTTGAGAATATACCAGAAGAGTTTTCCCAAATAGATGTACTTATTAATAATGCTGGCTTGGCATTAGGTTTAGAACCCGCTTATGAAACTGATCTCGATGATTGGGAGAAAATGGTTGATACCAACATTAAAGGTTTAATGTATTGCACCCGAACTATTTTGCCTATGATGAAGGCGAGAGGGCAAGGTTATATTATTAATATAGGGTCGATTGCGGGTAATTGGCCGTATCCAGGGGGCAATGTATATTGTGCCAGTAAAGCCTTTGTTAGACAGTTCTCATTAGCCTTACGTGCCGACTTATTAGGCACAGGTATACGTGTGACTAATATTGAACCTGGCAATGCAGAAACAGAGTTTTCAATGGTAAGGTTCAAAGATGATGAGCAACGTGCAGATAAAGTTTATCAAGATACTGCAGCGTTAAGTGCTGATGATATTGCCGAGACTACATTGTGGTTAGCGAATACGCCGGTACATGTTAATGTCACTACTATGGAAATCATGCCTACTGAGCAAGCAAATGGACCATTAGCCATTTATCGTAGCGATAAATAAAAAACGCGCTATAAAAGCGCGTTTCTTGAATGACTTAATGTTTTATATCTTAAGAAAACATCCAGCCTGTTGGATTGGGATGTGCTTCCTGTGCATCAAGTGACTTCATGCCTTTCACACAGCGGATAACCATCCAAACAATGGTGAAGAATATAATGAACCAGCCAATTATGATTACAGATAAAATCGCGCCCACCATGACATAAAGTAAGCCAATCCAGAAAGTACGAATTTGAAATTGGTAATGAGTTTGTAACCATTCTGGTGCATCAGCTTTATTGACATAGGCCATCACAACACCAATCAAACCTAGAAAAGGGACGACGATATTGGCTAAAAATAAAATGTAAATTAGTTTTGGAGTGGTGGTACTAACAGCTGTTTCTGACATGGAAAGTCCTTTTGTTGTTATATAAATGAAGGCGATACTTTATCAGAAATTATTGATTTGTAATATGCCAATTTTATAAGGCTAGTTATTGATTAATAATTTAGTAAGTACTGACTCGTAAATAGTAGATAAAGTATCAAGGTCAGCAACAGAAACACATTCATTTATTTGGTGAATAGTCGCATTTAGTGGTCCAAGTTCAATAACTTGAGCACCAGTAGGGGCGATAAACCGACCATCTGATGTGCCACCTGACGTTGATAATTCTGTGTCATAGCCAGTGGTTGATTTAATAGCATCTTTAACGGCATCCACTAATGCACCACTTGCTGTACGGAAAGGCTTACCTGATAACTCCCAATTTAAATCATAGTTGAGAGCATGTCCGTCAAGAATTTCTTCTACTTTCTGTTGTAACTGTTCATGGGTTACTTCAGTTGAATAGCGGAAATTAAACACCAGATCAGCAGTACCTGGAATGACATTAGTGACGCCCGTGCCAGAGTTGAGATTTGACACTTGAAAACTGGTCGGCGGGAAATCTTCATTACCTTGATCCCATTCAGCACGACATAATTCTGTCAGTGCAGGAGCTAGGAGATGTATAGGGTTTTCAGCAAGGTGAGGGTAAGCAATATGACCTTGTTTGCCTTGAATGGTTAAACGACCATTCAGTGAACCTCGACGACCATTCTTAACAACATCACCCACATTGTCTGTACTAGTCGGCTCGCCAACAATACACCAATCAATCTTTTCACCACGTGCTTCTAAAGTCTCAATAACCTTAACTGTACCGCCTGTTGCCGGGCCTTCTTCATCACTGGTGATGAGAAAAGCAATGCTACCTTCGTGGTCATCATGATCAGCAATAAATCGCTCACAAGCAGTCACAAAAGCAGCAATGCTACCTTTCATATCAGCCGTGCCACGTCCATATAACAAACCATCATCAATGGTTGGTTCAAAAGGAGGGAAGGTCCAGTTTTCTACTGGGCCTGTTGGTACAACATCGGTATGACCGGCAAAAGCTAGTACAGGACCTTGCTGACCACGACGTGCCCAGATATTGTCTGTGTCACCAAATCGTAAGTGTTCAACCGTAAAGCCGATAGCCTCTAATCGTGATGCCAATAATAGCTGACAGCCAAAATCTTCTGGTGTCACACTTGGACGGCTAATCAGATCTTTAGTGAGTTCGAGTGTTGCAGACATATCTGGCTCTTTATTATTTGGTGAAATGAGCGGCATAGTCCGCTTCTTTGAATCCTACCTTACAGCCTGAGCTATCAGATAGTACTGGGCGCTTGATTAATGTCGGGTTCTCTAACATTAATTCAACAGCGATGGTTTGATCCAGCTGTTCTTTACGAGGGTCTTCTAGCTTACGCCATGTAGTGCCACGTTTATTAAGCAATGTTTCCCATGATACTGATTCAAGCCAAGCATTGACTGTAGTTTGGTCTAAGCCATCAGTCCGAAAGTCATGAAATTGGAAATCTATACCATTTGCTTCAAGCCAGCGACGGGCTTTTCTGACAGTATCGCAGTTTTTAATGCCGTATAAAATCATAACAATGTTTTACCTAGTTTCTTTGTTACTACTTGGTGGTCAGTAGTGCTATATATTTTTGATGAGATCGGAAATGCGGTGTGCAGCATTAATGCATTCTTCTATCGGTGCAACTAATGCCATACGGATACGGTTTGAACCAGGGTTACCATTATCATTATCACGGGCTAAAAAGCTTCCTGGTAATACGGTGACATTTTTTTCATCAAAAAGACGTCGTGCAAACTCGGTATCAGAGATAGGTGTTTCGGCCCAAAGATAAAATCCTGCTTCAGGCAAGCTCACATTCATCACGGGTGATAGTATGGCAAGCACAGCTTTAAATTTCTCACGATAAAGCTGACGGTTGTAGGCAACATGATCTTCATCATTCCAAGCAACGATTGATGCTGATTGTGTTGCTGGTGGCATCGCACAACCATGATAAGTACGGTAACGAAGGAAGTCTTTTAATACCTTAGCATCACCAGCAACAAAGCCAGATCGTAAACCTGGTGCATTAGAACGTTTTGATAAACTATGGAATACAACACAACGACTTGAGTCTGTGTAACCTGCTGCAATTGCCGCTTGTAATAAGCCAACTGGTGACTGCGCATCATCAAAGTAAATTTCTGAATAACATTCATCAGAAGCAATGATAAAGTCATGTTGATGAGCCAGCTCAATTAGGTTTGTTAATGTTGCTTGATCAATCACCGCCCCTGTAGGGTTGCCTGGGCTGCATAAATACAATAGTTGACAACGATCCCATACCTCTGCACTAACAGATGAAAAATCAGGCACGAAGTTATTGTCAGCGGTACAGTTTAAGAAATAAGGATGAGCACCGGCTAAAATCGCTGCACCTTCATAAATTTGATAGAAGGGATTAGGCATAACAACCAGTGGTGCACTTTGGCTTGAGTTAATGACCGCCTGAGCAAAAGCAAATAAAGCTTCACGAGTACCGCCTGAGCAAAAGCAAATAAAGCTTCACGAGTACCATTGACGGGTAATACCTGCGTGCTGGCATCAATATTACCTGCTAGATGAAAGCGCTTATCTAACCAAGTTGTAATCGTATGGCGCAGTTCTATTGTGCCTGCTGTTGTTGGATAGCTAGATAAACCATGTAGATGTTCGATAACTGCTTCAGTAATAAATCCTGGTGTTGGATGTTTTGGCTCACCAATAGATAAAGCAATATGTTGCAGATCTTCAGGCGGCGAGCATCCAACCTTGAGTTGGGCAAGTTTTTCAAATGGGTAGGGATGCAGGTGAGCCAAATCTGGATTCATAAAGAAGACACCATTAAATAAAGATTATTATTATAGCGGGTTATTGTGATGGATCAAAAACTAAACAGCGGACATTTCAATAGAACATGGTATAAGATTCGGCTATGAATAGATCAAAATCATCACATCACCGTTTAGCCATCGCTTGCTTATTATTTTCTGCCAGCATGTGGGGACTTATTTGGTACCCAATCCGACTACTTGAAGAGGCTGGAATGTCAGCTGTTTGGAGCTCATTAGTTATGTATGTGGCTGCGGGAATACTGGTTATCCCCGTTTTATGGCGTCAATATCGCATTATTTCGCAACATTTTTCTGATTTATTAATCCTTGCTATTGCAGCAGGGGTGACCAATGTCACCTTCTTAGTTGCCTTAACGGAAGGCGAAGTCATGCGTGTCATGTTGTTATTTTATCTTTCACCTTTGTGGACCGTTTTATTAGGTCGCTGGTGGTTAAAAGAAAAATTATCTTTAGCAGCCATATTGATGTTAGTAATTGCTATGTCTGGTTCACTAGTCATGTTGTGGAACAAAGAGATAGGCTGGCCTTGGCCTCATGGTGTGGCTGATTGGTTAGCATTAACAGCAAGTATCGCCTTTTCTATTAATAATGTACAAGCTAGAAAACTAGGCTCCGTATCGATGAGAGTTAAAACAAGTATCGTTTGGTGGGGTGTCGTTATTACTTCGGTACTAGTTCTATTGATGCAGCAATCACCAATCCCAGATTCTTCCATAACGGCATGGTTAGGGGCATGGTTATTAGGTTGGCTAGCCATTGTAGCGATGACTGTAGCTGTACTTTATGGTGTGGCGAGCATGCCTGTGTATCGATCATCCGTAATCATGTTATTTGAATTAGTGGTTGCAGCTATTGCAACTTGGTTGCTGACAAATGAGGCTATGACACTGCAAGAGTGGTTCGGTGGCGGCTTAATATTGCTGGCAGCATATGGTGTAGCTAGAACAGAAATGAATAGTGAATAGTTTGATACTATTACTCAGTCAATATACATAGTTTTTAGATAGGTAAAAGATCATGATTAAATCAATCGCACATGCCAGTTTTTTAGTAGAAGATGTTCAACGATCATTGGATTTCTATTGTGGCATATTACAAATACACCAGAATACAAATCGTCCTAATTTTCCTTTCGATGGAGCATGGTTGGATTTAAATGCACAAGGTCAACAATTACACTTAATGAAATTGCCTAACCCAGACTCAATGGATGGA
>Ga0209495_1000311_pt1 | contig 39329 bp, 37 predicted proteins | sample EN1Hudsemesocosm_FD_184629 | JGI IMG/M metagenome (GOLD analysis project Ga0209495, IMG submission 184629) | Methane-oxidizing microbial communities from mesocosms in the Hudson Canyon - EN1E Hudson Canyon (SPAdes) (version 2) | ecosystem: Environmental > Aquatic > Marine > Cold seeps | place... | reverse complement strand
AACAACCGATGATTGCACATCGAATAAGACAAGCAGTGTTATTGGGTGCCCCCGTTACAAATATTAATTTTGTGGCTGATGATCTATTAATCCCTGGTGTTAATCAGGTAACAGTTGATATCAAAGGTATGCTTAAAACCTTATCAGGTGTTGCAAAAGCATTAATATCACTCTCGAAAGATGATAATAAGTCTTGGCAAGAGCTATTAACAACAGTTGTTCCTTCTGCCCAAGAACAAACAATTGCCATGCGTTTAGCTAATGCGAAAAAGGCTACATTGCTTGTTGGCGCATTAGCTAATAATCATCCTCAAGCAGCTAAGATTAGAGCATTAACAAACTTGATTGCGACACTCACTAAGAATCAGATGATTGTATTGCCCACTGCTAATTCAACTGCTGCAGATATTTCTGAAACATTATTTGAAACTGAACCAAATACTGCTAAATTAAATGCGCAACAAGTTTGGCAACAACAATTACGTTCCTATGTTCTTCTTGGAGTCGAGCCAGAGTTAGATTGTGCTGATTCAGTTGCAGCAAAACAAGCCTTACAACAAGCGAGTTTAGTTATATCAATGACTAGCTATGTCACAAGTGATATGTTGACCTATTCGGATGTCATTTTACCTGTCACACCTTTTTCTGAAACATCAGGTACCTTTGTTGGTATCGATGGTCAATGGCAGAGTTTTAATGGCGCAGTCAGTGCAAAAGGTGATAGCCGTCCAGCATGGAAAGTTTTGCGTGTCTTGGGCAATATGGCAAACCTTAAAGATTTTGATTATGTCTCGTCACAAGATATTCGTGACGAAGTACGTGACCAAGTGAAGTTACAGTCAGACCCTGAAGTTAGTCTATATATACCCGGTGATTTAACTGCTGAAACTGGTTTAATGACTATTTCAGAAATCCCAATGTATCAGACTGATGCGGTGGTTCGTCGTAGTAGCGCATTACAAGAAACAACTGAAAACCAACAATCGTTAGTAGCTCGAATGAATACTGCTGAAGCTGAAAATCAGGGCGTAAGTCAGGCGAAGCGTATTTCTATTACACAAGGTGATAACAGTATTACGATGGCATTTGAAGTTGATAATGACATTGCTGATAACTGTATTTATCTAGCTGCTGGTATCAATGAAACCTCAGCATTAGGTGCTATGTTTACTAATGTGACTGTGCAGGCAATAGAGCAGGGAGGCGACCATGTTTGATTTGATAACATCTATTGCTGACTGGGTTGTTGCTCAGACGGTTTTATATACCGTTTTGAAAATTGTCGTGATCATTTCACCATTGATGATCGGTGTTGCCTATTTAACGTATGCTGAACGTAAAATTATTGGTTGGATTCAAGTACGAATTGGTCCAAATCGTGTCGGACCTTTAGGGCTTCTACAACCGATAGCCGATGGTCTGAAGCTGGCATTAAAAGAAGTTATTTTCCCAGCAAAATCAAACTTATATTTATTTTTAGTTGCACCTGTATTAGCTATCGGTCCGGCATTAGCAGCATGGGCAGTCATGCCATTTGATGCAACACTGACCTTGGCCAATATTGATGCGGGACTGCTTTATATTTTGGCGATCACCTCAATGGGTGTTTACGGTATTGTTATTGCGGGTTGGGCATCAAATTCACGTTACGCATTTTTAGGTGCCTTACGATCGGCCGCTCAAGTTGTCTCATATGAAATAGCGATGGGTTTTGCTTTAGTGGGGGTATTGATTGCAGCTGGAAGTTTGAACCTAGGTGAAATCACCATGGCCCAACAAGGTGGAATATTACATTGGTATTGGTTGCCATTATTTCCATTGTTTGTTGTTTACTTCCTATCGGGTGTAGCAGAAACAAACCGTGCACCTTTTGATGTATCAGAAGGTGAGTCTGAAATTGTAGCCGGTTTCCATGTTGAATATTCAGGAATGGCATTCGCAGTGTTTTTCCTTGCTGAATATGCAGATATGATTTTGATTTCAATGTTGGCAGCAGTGCTGTTTATGGGCGGCTGGTTATCTCCATTCCAAGGCATTCCGGGATTAGAAGGTTTGTTTGCATTTGTACCTGGCATTATTTGGTTATTGATGAAAACCTGTATCTTTTTATTCTTTTATTTATGGTTTAGAGCAACATTCCCACGTTACCGTTATGATCAAATTATGCGTCTAGGTTGGAAAATTTTTATTCCTGTTACTCTTGTTTGGTTAGTCGTTGTAGCAACTGCTCAAGTTTATGATATTGGCCCATGGTTTACGGAGGCTGTGTCATGAAATCAAAATTGATGACGTCATTACGACATTACATTAAGAGCTTCTTGCTATGGGAATTATTGTTAGGTCTAAAACTAACAGGTCGTTATTTATTTGCTAAAAAGATAACGGTTCAATATCCAGAAGAAAATACACCTCAATCACCACGATTCAGGGGGTTACATGCATTACGTCGTTATCCAAATGGAGAAGAACGTTGCATTGGGTGTAAATTATGTGAGGCGACTTGTCCTGCATTAGCAATCACGATTGAGACAGAGCCACGTGAAGATGGAACACGTAGAACAACACGCTACGATATTGATTTATTCAAATGTATCTTTTGTGGTTTTTGTGAAGAGTCATGCCCTGTAGATTCAATTGTTGAAACGAGAGTATTTGATTATCACTTCGAAAATCGAGGTGAGAATATTATGACTAAAGATAAGTTATTAGCCGTTGGCGATAAACATGAAGATCAAATAGCTTCAGATCGTGCTGCCGATGCGGAGTACAGATAATGGAACAAATTATATTTTATGCCTTCGCTGCTATTTTGTTATTTGCAGCAACAATGGTAATTACTGTACGTAACCCTGTACGAGCTGCATTATTCCTAATATTGGCATTTTTCACCAGTTCAGGTATTTGGCTATTACTAGAGGCTGAATTTTTAGCGATGACTCTAGTGCTGGTCTATGTTGGCGCTGTAATGGTACTGTTTTTGTTTGTGGTAATGATGTTAGATATTGATCTCACCCCACTACAAGAAGGCTTCACAAGGTATTTACCTCTAGGGATTATAGTTGCAGCATTGATTACAATTGAGATGATTGCTGTCCTCGGAGCATCGCATTTTGGTTTAGATATTGTCTCAGCACCACTTCCTCATCCTGAGGGGTATAGCAATACTAAAGAGATAGGACTTTTGCTGTATACCGTGTATGTCTACCCATTTGAAATTGCATCAGTGATTTTAACTGTAGCCATCATTGCGGCGATTACGCTGACTTTACGTGAGAAGAAAAGCAAATCTCAAAATGTATCTGAGCAAGTGAAAGTAAGAGCTGAAGATCGCCTTCGTATTGTGAAAATGGATGCAGTCAAAAAGCAGGATAATGGGCAGGAGGCACACTCATGATTGCATTATCAGATTTTCTGATTCTAGGTGCGTTGCTATTTAGTTTGTCTGTTGCCGGTATTTTTATTAATCGTAAAAATATCATTATTTTATTGATGTGTATCGAATTAATGTTGTTAGCTGTGAACCTTAACTTTGTTGCTTTCTCACATTATGCTGGTGATATTGCAGGGCAAGTATTCGTATTCTTTATATTAACTGTGGCAGCTGCTGAAGCAGCCATAGGTTTGGCAATATTAGTGGTGCTATTTAGAAATATGCACACGATTAATGTTGCAGAACTTGATAACTTGAAGGGCTAGGATTGATGACTGAAAACTTACTCCTAACTATCGCCCTTGCACCATTAGTCGGAAGCATCCTTGCCGGATTCTTTGGTAACAAGATTGGTAAAACATGGTCACATAGAGCAGCTATTATAGGTGTCGGCTTAGCCTTTGTTTTATCAACATGGGTACTCAAACTCGTTGTTGTTGATGGCCAAACCTATAATCAACAGGTTTATCAATGGCTACAGGCCGGTAGTTTAAGCCTTGAAGTCGGCTTTATGGTCGATGCCTTAACCGCCATGATGATGGTTGTTGTTACATTTGTTTCCTTAATGGTTCATATTTACACCATTGGTTATATGCATGATGACGATGGTTATTCACGTTTCTTTAGTTATATTTCCCTGTTTACATTCTCAATGTTGATATTGGTTATGGCCAATAACTTCATGCAGTTATTCTTTGGCTGGGAAGCTGTAGGGCTAGTGTCATATCTACTGATTGGTTTTTGGTATAAAAAACCAACAGCAATCTATGCAAACTTGAAGGCATTCCTAGTTAACCGAGTAGGGGACTTTGGTTTCTTATTGGGTATTGCTGGCGTATTGATGTTTGCAGGTAGTTTGGACTATGTAGAAGTCTTTGCTCAAGCTCCAACAATGTCAGAAAAGACAATTAGTATTTTTGCTGGCCATGAATGGTCAGCAATGACCTTGATTTGTATTTTATTATTTATTGGTGCTATGGGGAAATCAGCACAAGTGCCTTTACATGTTTGGTTGCCAGATTCAATGGAAGGCCCTACACCAATTTCAGCTTTAATCCATGCTGCAACAATGGTGACAGCAGGTATATTTATGGTGACAAGAATGTCGCCATTATTTGAGTTTTCTGAAACCGCGCTTTCCTTTGTATTAGTTATTGGTGCAATTACAGCTTTATTTATGGGCTTCTTGGGTTTAATCCAAAATGACATTAAACGTGTTATTGCCTATTCAACACTGTCTCAGTTAGGTTATATGACCGTCGCGCTTGGTGCTTCAGCTTATGCTGCTGGAGTATTCCATCTGATGACTCATGCTTTTTTTAAAGCCTTATTATTCTTGGGAGCAGGTTCAGTTATTATCGCCATGCACCATGAACAAGATATTCGTAAGATGGGTGGTTTGAAAAAATATATGCCAATCACCTATTGGACAGCATTGATTGGTTCTTTGGCCTTGATTGGTTTCCCTGGTCTAGCTGGCTTCTTCTCAAAAGACTCAATCATAGAAGCCGTGCATGCTTCAGAAATAGCGGGTAGTGGATTTGCTTACTTTGCAGTCATAACAGGTGTGTTTATCACTGCTTTATATAGTTTCAGACTTTTCTTCTTAGTCTTCCACGGTAAAGAACGTTTTGATACGCATGGAGATCATATTCCACATGAATCACCTGCTGTCGTGACATTACCTTTAATTTTATTAGCTATTCCATCAGTTGTGGCTGGTTATCTCATTGGCCCAATGGTATTTGGAGACTTCTTTGGTAATGCCATTATTGTGCATGCCGATCACGATGTCTTAGCCCATGTAGCTGAAGACTATCATGGTGTCGTTGGCTTTATGCTTCATGGCATGACGCAATTACCATTCTGGTTAGCAATGTCAGGTGTGGCAACTGCCTATTACTTATATATGGTTCGCCCTGAGCTGCCAGCTAAAATACAGCAACGCTTCCAGTGGTTGTATCGCCTATTGGATAATAAATATTACTTTGATGACTTTAATCAAAAAGTATTTGCTGGAGGCTCTCGACTGATTGGCCAAGTGTTATGGAAAGTGGGAGATCAAACATTGATTGATGGTGCAGTTGTTAATGGGGCAGCTAAAACAGTAGGCTCAGTATCTAAGTTAGTCCGTCGTGTTCAGACCGGTTATTTATATACCTATGCATTTACCATGATAATAGGCCTATGGCTATTACTTACTTATTTTGTAGTCTAGTAGAGGATAAATACAGAGATTATGTTTACTGATTTACCTTTATTAAGCTTACTGATTTGGTTGCCTGTTTTAGGTGGACTCGCTGTCCTTCTCAATGGTGATAACCATTGGACTCGTCCATTATCATTATTGGTATCCGTCGTTACCTTATTATTATCACTTGGTTTATACGCTGGGTTTGATAGTGCAACGCATCAAATGCAATTTGTAGAGCAAGCCTCTTGGATTGCAACATTCAATATTAACTACTCTTTAGGTATTGATGGCTTTTCAATGCCACTAATTATATTGACCGCTTTTTCTACGGTTATAGTGGTAGTAGCTGGCTGGGAAGTGATTCAACATAAAGTTAGTCAATATATGGCTGCTTTTTTGATTATGGCTGGCTTAATGATTGCCGTATTTGCTGCTTTAGATGCCATATTATTCTATGTTTTCTTCGAAGCGATGTTGATACCACTGTTTTTGGTTATCGGAATATGGGGTGGGCCAAATCGAGTTTATGCCACGATTAAGTTTTTCTTATACACCTTATTTGGTTCGGTATTCTTGCTATTAGCATTATTATATTTACACCATGTGTCAGGTAGTTTCTCGATTCTAGATTTTCATGACGTGAGTTTATCACTACAGGAACAAATCTATCTATTTCTAGCATTCTTAATTGCTTTTGCTGTCAAAGTGCCAATGTGGCCAGTTCATACCTGGTTACCTGATGCCCATGTTGAAGCTCCAACAGGTGGTTCAGTTATCCTTGCTGCGATCACCTTAAAAATTGGTGGTTATGGTTTATTACGTTTTGCCTTACCCATTACACCTGATGCAAGCATGGCATTAGATTGGCTAGTGATTGGTTTGTCGTTGACAGCTGTTGTTTATATCGGTTTTGTTGCCTTAGCTCAATCTGATTTGAAAAAACTAATCGCTTATTCAAGTATTGCTCATATGGGCTTTGTAACCTTAGGTTTATTCATCATCTTTAGAATCTTTGCTAATGATACAGGTAGTAGTGCTGCTGTATTAGCTGTAGAAGGTGCAATGGTTCAGATGATCTCACACGGTTTCATTGCTGCAGCCATGTTCTTGAGTGTTGGGGTGTTGTACGATCGTATGCATACACGTGAGATTAGTGCTTATGGTGGTGTTATCAATACAATGCCTATCTTTGGTGGTTTTGCGGTATTTTTTGCTATGGCTAATGCAGGCTTACCAGGAACATCAGGGTTTGTCGGTGAGTTTATGGTTATTTTAGCTGCCTTTAATGCTAACTTTTGGTTTGCTTTCTTAGCTGCTACAACATTGATTTTGGGTGCTGCTTACACATTATGGATGATCAAACGAGTTATGTTTGGTGAAGTAGAAAATGACAATGTGGCTCAGCTTACCGATATTAACCGTCGTGAATTTTGGATGTTAGCTTCACTGGCTATCATTGTATTGGCAATAGGGCTTTGGCCTGCACCGTTGACTGAAGTGATGCATGCTTCGGTAGAAAATTTATTAAGCCATGTTTCACAATCGAAGATTTAAGGGACGTAATAAAATATGACGTTTGAAGTATTAAATATGTCTTTTGCATTACCAGAAATGTTTATGTTGGCAATGGCCTGCATTATTCTTTTGGCTGTTGCTTTCCTCGGGAAAAATGGTGCAAGTGCTGCTTATGGCTTAAGTCAATTAACATTAGCTGTTACTGCTTTTTTGATATACCAATCTTTTGGTGAAAGTGGTTTAACATTTGACGGTACTTATATTAAAGATACCTTTAGTGATGTTCTAAAATTTGCCATATGTATTATTAATATTGCCGTACTACTGTATTCGACTAGTTATTTGAAAGCTCGCGACCTATTTAAAGGTGAATATTATGTCTTAGCCATATTTTCTACGCTTGGCATGATGATTATGGTTTCTGCAGCCCATTTTCTAACGATCTACCTTGGCTTAGAGCTGATGTCATTGTGCATGTATGCAATGGTGGCTATGCACCGTGATTCAATGGTATCGACTGAAGCTGCAATGAAATACTTTATCCTAGGAGCATTAGCATCAGGTATGTTGCTCTATGGCATGTCGATTATCTATGGTGTAACAGGTAGTTTAGAAATTGCGACAATTGCAGAAACTATACAATCTGGCGGTTTAGATAACACAGTATTGAGTTTTGGTATCGTTTTCTTAGTGATTGGCATAGGCTTCAAATTAGGTGCTGTACCATTTCATATGTGGTTACCTGACGTCTATCATGGTGCACCTACAGCAGTAACTTTGTTTATTGCTACAGCGCCAAAGATTGCTGCATTTGCAATGGCCATACGCTTATTGGTTGATGGTCTAGGTGATGTACAGCAGCACTGGCAAGGCATGTTAATTATGCTGTCAGTTTTATCAATGATCCTTGGTAATGTAGTTGCGATTGCTCAAACTAATTTAAAACGTATGTTGGCCTATTCAACTATTTCACATGTTGGTTTTATCTTACTAGGCATTTTGTCTGGTACTCAGGCTGGTTATGCTGCCTCAATGTTCTATGCTTTAGTCTATGCATTGATGAGTTTGGGAGCCTTTGGCATGATTATCCTGATGAGTCGTCAAGGCTTTGAAGCTGACAATATTGATGATTATAAAGGCTTAAGTAGTCGTAATCCTTGGTATGCATTGATGATGTTGATATTGATGTTTTCTATGGCAGGGATTCCACCTTTAGTTGGTTTCTACGCTAAATTAACTGTGATTAAATCAATTGTAGATATTAATTTAATGTCAGTGGCTATTGTTGCTGTACTAATGTCTGTCATTGGCGCTTTCTATTATCTTCGAATCATTAAAGTGATGTACTTTGATAAGCCTATCCAACAGCAACAGCTACAAGCTCCTGTTGATATGAAAGTGATGCTAAGTGTTAATGCTTTATCTGTGTTTGCTTTGGGAATATTTCCAGGCTCATTATTAGCTGTCTGCGCTACGGTATTTTCTTAATGTCTTCGACAACACTTATATTATTATTTTTACTGATCGCTAATCTACCCTGGTTTACAGAACGGTTGTTTCTAGTTTATCCAACGAAACAACTTAAATCAGTCTTATTGAGATTGATTGAGCTAGTTGTTTATTATTTTGTAAGCTTATTAATAGCAATTGCAGCAGAAATACAGTTTTCAGGTGAAGTATTCCCTCAACAATGGGAATTTTTTGTCACAACCTTTTGTTTGTTTTTAGTATTAGCTGTGCCAGGAGTGATTTATCGCTATCAGTGGTTAGCAATACAGAAGAAAGATTTGCACTAAAATATTGATATCCAAAGTATCCGTACAGATTTGGTTTGAATGGAGTAAAAAGTATCTTTATGCGCATTTCTCCATTGTAAAAACATCTCGCCAATAAATAATTACTCAAGAAGTGCTAATTTATTGAATGTTAGCGAATAAAATCTTATTTTAGAGTGCATGAACTTTCAAACTAGTTTAAAATGATTCGGTTTATTTTCGTGTATTTATAACACATTATTAATTTTTAGAGACGGACACAATGGCTGCAGATTTATCCAAATATAGAAACATTGGTATCTTCGCGCATGTAGATGCGGGTAAAACCACCACAACAGAGCGAATCCTAAAACTAACCGGTAAGATTCATAAAATCGGTGAAGTTCATGATGGTGAATCAACAATGGATTTCATGGATCAGGAATCTGAACGTGGAATAACTATCCAATCTGCGGCAACAACTTGTGAGTGGGACGGTCATCGTTTAAATGTTATCGATACTCCAGGTCACGTAGATTTCACAATCGAAGTTTACCGTTCACTTAAAGTACTTGATGGTGGTGTTGGTGTTTTCTGTGGTAGTGGTGGTGTTGAACCTCAATCAGAAACTAACTGGCGCTATGCAAATGAATCTGAAGTATCTCGTATTATCTTTGTAAACAAACTAGATCGTATGGGTGCTGACTTCTTCCGTGTTGTAGATCAAGTTAAAAATGTATTAGGTGCAAATCCATTAGTAATGGTTCTACCTATCGGTATCGAAGAAGATTTTAAGGGTTGTGTTGATTTATTAACACGCAAAGCATGGATCTGGGATAACGACAAAGATACCACTGCATTCCGTATTGAAGAGCCGCCTGCAGAGATGGCTGAGCAAATCGAAGAATACCGCGAAATGTTAGTCGAAACTGCACTTGAGCAAGATGATGACTTAATGGAAGCCTATCTTGAAGGTGAAGAACCTTCAATTGAAGACTTACATAAATGTATCCGTAAAGGTACATTAACAATGGACTTCTTCCCAACATACTGTGGTTCTGCCTTTAAAGATAAAGGTGTTCAAATGGTATTGGATGCGGTTGTTTCGTACTTACCTAGCCCTACTGAAGTTAAACCACAACCAGAAGTAGATGAAGAAGGTGAAGAAACAGGCGACTATGCAATTGTTTCAACTGAAGGTCCACTACGTGCCTTAGCATTTAAAATTATGGATGACCGTTTTGGTGCATTAACCTTTATCCGTATCTACTCAGGTATCTTGAATAAAGGTGATACTGTTCTTAACTCATTCACGGGTAAAACAGAACGAGTTGGCCGTATGGTAGAAATGCATGCTGATGATCGTAATGAATTAGATTCTGCACAAGCCGGTGATATCATCGCTGTTGTAGGTATGAAAGATGTGCAAACAGGTCACACATTATGTGATCCTAAACACCCAACAACATTAGAGCCAATGGTCTTCCCAGATCCAGTTATCTCAATTGCCATTTCACCTATTGATAAAGCAAGTACTGAAAAAATGGGTATTGCAATCGGTAAAATGATTAAAGAAGATCCTTCTTTCCGTGTTGAAACGGATCAAGAAAGTGGTGAAACAATCATCAAAGGTATGGGAGAGTTACATTTAGATATTAAAGTTGATATCTTAAAACGTACTCATGGTGTTGAAGTAACAGTAGGTGCACCGCAAGTAGCCTACCGTGAAACAATTACACAAAAAATTGAAGACAGCTACACACATAAGAAACAATCAGGTGGTTCTGGTCAGTTCGGTAAGATTGAATACATTATTGAGCCAGGTGAACCAGGTACAGGTTTTGAATTTGAATCAACAGTAACGGGTGGTTCAGTACCTCGTGAGTTCTGGTCAGCTGTTGAAGCTGGTTTCAAGAAAATGATGGATCGCGGTGTATTAGCAGGCTTCCCATGTCTTGATTTCAAAGTAAATTTATTTGATGGTGCTTTCCATGCCGTGGATTCATCTGCAGTAGCGTTTGAATTAGCTGCAATGGCCGCTTATCGTCAATCAATGCCAAAAGCAGGTCCACAATTAATGGAACCTGTGATGAAGGTAGATGTATTTACACCTGAAGATCACGTTGGTGATGTTATTGGTGATCTTAACCGTCGTCGTGGAATGATTAAATCACAAGATGCTACACCAACAGGTGTTCGTATCAACGGTGAAGTACCATTAAGTGAAATGTTTGGTTACATTGGTTCACTTCGTACAATGACATCAGGTCGTGGTCAGTTCTCTATGGAGTTCTTACAATACAGCCCTTGTCCACGTAACGTAGCTGAAACCGTAATCAAAGAAACTAAAGAACGTGAAGAAGCTAAGAAAAAATAATTTAGTTTTTCACTAGTAAATAAAAAGGGCTGATTAATTTATTAATCAGCCCTTTTTTTATGTTTATAAATTAGTGTTGGAGTGGCTTCAGCCGAGAAGAATAGGATTTAATCTGGGTTTTGTCTCTGGTCTTTAGCTAAAACAGCCAGTATATTTTGCATATCTTCAGGCATATCTACACGCCAAGAAACTTCTTCGCCAGTTGTAGGATGAATAAAGCCTAATAGACCTGCATGTAGGGCTTGACGTCTAAATCCTTGTAGAGCTTCTTTGGTTGCCTCACTCGCACCTTTAGGCAGACGAATACGGCCACCATAAGCAGGATCACCTAATAGTGGATAACGAATATGAGCCATATGAACACGAATTTGGTGTGTACGACCAGTTTCTAATTTACAGCGAATATGGGTATGAGCACGATAACGTTGTTCAACTCGATAATGGGTCACCGCTGGTTTACCATTACCAGTCACGGCCATTTTCTTACGATCGATAGGGTGACGACCAACAGGTGCATCTACCGTTCCACCTGCTGTCATAACACCCATAACAATCGCTTGATATTCACGAAGTACAGTTCGCTCTTGTAATTGTGTTACCAGTGAATTATGTGCTTGTAATGTCTTCGCGATCATCAATAAGCCGGTGGTAGCTTTGTCGATGCGATGCACAATCCCAGCACGAGGAATTGCCTCTAATTGTGGGCAATGATGCAATAGAGCATTCACTAAAGTACCATCATGATTACCTGCTCCAGGGTGAACAACCATGCCGGCAGGTTTATTGAGAATGATGACATCATCATCTTCATAAATAATACTTAAGCTAATGGCTTCGGCAACCCAAGTGTCATCAACAACTTCTATTTGGGCGGCAATGACAACATGCTCGCCACCCATTACTGCATCTCGGGGACGTAATACTTTATCGTTAACCCGAACATCTCCAGCTTTTATCCATTTAGTAATTTGACCGCGAGAATAATCAGAGAAGAGTTGTGCCAAGGCTTGATCAAGGCGTAATCCGGCAGATTCATCAGAAATAATGCCATCAAGTTTGAGTAATTCGGACATGTTATATATTTATTTTAAGGTATGATTGCTCATTATAGCGTAGGCTAGACTTTATCTGTTTAATTAAGGGTGTAAAGGACATTATTATGAAGTGGAAAATGACTATTGTTGCAATGATATGCAGTCTTATAAGTATGGTTTCTTATGCTGATGGTCATAAGAATGTTGAGTTATTAGCTTCATCATGTGCTGCATGCCATGGAACTAATGGTCACAGTGTCGGTGGAACGCCAAGTTTAGCTGGACTTGATAAACAACATTTCATGGAGCAAATGGATCAGTTTATTAATGGCACGAGACAATCTACAGTGATGCGACATCATGCAAGTGGTTATAGTGCTGATGAAATCGAGTTGTTAGCGGAATTTTTCTCTAAGCAAAAGTAGTTTATTTATTTTGGCAATCAGGGCAATAATACGTTGCTCTCTGAGCGTCTTTGTAATGCTTAATGGCTGCACCACATTGTGTGCAAGGTTCACCTTCTCTTCCATAAACATTTAATTGCTGAGCAAAGTAGCCTGGCTTGCCATCACTTTTTTTAAAGTCTTTTAATGTAGTCCCTCCCGCCTTAATCGCTTTTTTAAGTACTTCTTTTATGATGGTGACGAGTGTTTCTGCCTTACTTTTACTGATCTTGCCTGCTAATATTTTGGGATGAATTCCAGCTAAAAATAGAGCTTCATTGGCATAGATATTCCCTACACCAACAACATGCTGTCCATTCATAATGAATGTTTTTATTGTTGTGCGCCTGTTACGAGTGATCTTATAAAGGTACTCGGCTGAAAAATCATCAGATAAGGGTTCAGGACCTAAATGATTAAGTAAGGCATGCTGCTCAATAGGCTCAGATGTCCATAAAACAGCACCAAAACGACGTGGATCGGTAAAGCGTAGGATTGCACCATTCTCTAGCTTAAGATCAAGATGAGAGTGTTTAGCAATAGGATCTGATTCACTGACTATTTGTAAATGACCGGACATACCTAGGTGGATGATTAATGTACCTGTGTCACATGTGAACAAAAGGTACTTTGCTCGTCGATCAATATTGTGAATAGTTTGCATGGCCAAGATTGAGGTAAGATCTTCTGGAATTGGCCATCTTAATTTGTAATGTCGAATAATGACCTGAGTTATTTTCTGATTTTTTATATGGGGCGTAATTCCACAGCGTGTTGTTTCAACTTCTGGTAATTCTGGCATTATTGAGCACTGTCTTGACTAGGAAAAAACTGCTGCTTGATACTGAGAGGAAATAGGTATTTTAACTGCGTGTTGAAATCAATAAGAGACATGCTTCGATCATCAAATTGCAGCAGTAATTCTATTGTTGATTGATTAGTGAATTCAAAGGTGACCTTTTGACCGATTGCTTGGTTGATTTTCTCTTGTGAAAGAGGTTTAACTTGCATGGCGTAAGCATGTTGCCATGCATTGACTATAGACGTTATTTTGTCAGTTGCTAGTGTTGCATTTGAACTTTTCCAGTGACCGTTTTCTAAGCTAATCGTTAGGGCTGATATTAGCGTATTTCTATCATTGATATCGGGCAGACTGATTTTGCTAATATGAAGTCCATCAGTAAAAAGGCGGTTATTAATAAAGCTTGCAGCATTAGCATTTAATAGCGGTGCAACAGTATCGTTTATCAAATGAACAATATTGTTATGACGAATATAACGATATTTATTTAATGTTTCTATAGCGCCAAATTCAAATTTTTGATCATTAATCAGCAATGTAAACTGAGCAGGATCAAGAGTGAACTGTTGTAATGATAAGTCAGGCCTTACTGCTATCTGGCTATGAGACACAGATGATAAAAGGTCTAAGATGAGATTAACTCTAATAGCGTTGGCATTTGCTTGTATAGGCTGCTGAATGAACCATTGTTCACCTTGTTTTTGAAGCACAATATCATTACGATCGCGGCGTTGAATCTTAATTGTATGAGCATGTTCTGCAGACAGTGAACTTATGTGTTCACTTTCTATTACTGATGGTTCACGATTAATAAACCAATAAAGTCCCAAGATGAGGAGTAGTAAAGCAATATTTGTAAGATAGGATTTTTTCATCGTTGGCGACGTAGTTGCCAAATGAAAAAAGCGATGCCGAAGAGAAGTAGCGGAATAACAATAAGGAAGCCCAAACCGATAATCATGGACTGAGTTCGGGACAGGTCTAAACTATTATCAAGTGTTGTTTTAACAGGAATACTAATAAGTTTATCATCATCAGCTAGCCAATTAATTAAGGCTATACCTAGCCCAAGATTTGCAGCATTGCCAATATAGCTATTTGAAACAAAATCACTATCGCCAATGATAGCAATACGCTGCTGCTTATCTTCATCAGTAGAAAGGTTTCGACTTTGAATATAGCCCAAGCTAAGAGGCCCTTCTGTATCAATGCCTTTCTCAAACACTAAGCTACTATTGTTGTTGATAAGGCCTGCTTTAGACCAAGTATTATCTTGACTGTTTAATAAGGAAATTTGTTGCCACTGACTTTCTGTAGAAGTGGCTTCTATAGCGACTGCTTTTGGAAAAAGAGTAACAGTACTGGTTGCTTCACCGATTGGGTGGTTGGCATAATCATTAATCAAAGCAAATTGAGGATCTTCTATTCCTAATAATTGGGTATTAGGATCGATAACCGTGCCAGGTATAAATTCAATATCGAGTTGTTCAGCAAGGGCCGATAGGTATTGATGAGTATTAGGATCTGCAAGCCAGAATAAGTTTCCTCCATTAGCAATATAGTCCTTAATAATACTAACTTCACCTTCTAACCATGGTTTTTCTGGACTGGCGATAATCACTGTCGCTGTATTTGTTGGGATCTGACTATGCTCAACTAAATTCAATGTTTGCAACTTAAAGCCTTTTTGTTTGAGCTGCTCACCCCATGTACTTAAATTGTAGTTTTCTTGGCCAAAGGGTGACCGTTCACCATGACCCTCAATAAATACAAGCCATTGCTCTTTTGTACGCGACACACTTATAAGTGCATTAGTTAGTGATTGTTCAGACAAATCAAATACATGTGTATTTTGACTGCCGTGACTAACAACCATTTCACCTTGTTGTTGAATATTGAGCTGTCGGACTAAATCGGGTGAAAAATCAGGATTTATATACTCAATTATCAGTTTATCGTTATGTTTTTTATAACGTGAGAGATGTGAGTCTAGTGCCTCGCGGTAGTCATTATCAGTACTGATGAACGCTTGAATAGTGATGCCTTCTTCTAACTGACTAAGAAGTTCTATAGTTGTATCGGATAGAGTATTTCTATTATTGCCTGTCCAATCAGCACTCAGATTAGTTTTGAGTGACAGTTGTGCTAATAGGGCGACGACTACAAAGAGTAAGGCATAGAAGATTACATTCTGTACCTTAAGTTGGCGTTTAGTTTTAGCATTAATATTCATATTAGATTCATCCTCAATTCAAGCGCTCAGAATCTAGTCGACGAATAGTCAGAATTAGAAATGTGCTAATCACAATGAGGTAATAGGCAATATCACTACTATTTACTTGGCCTTGCAAAAGAGGTTGATAATGACGAAGAAGAGATAACCAGCTAAATAAATTAGATGATTCAGCCGTTATTTGAGTATTACCTGCCCAGTCAATAATCCATAGTAAGAATAGACTCGCAAAAGTAGTCATTGCTGCAATAGAGGGTTGTTTTGTTAATGACGATAAATATAAACCAATAGCAGAAAAACTCGCTAGAAGTAGGGCAAGGCCAAGTAAGCCCGAAGCTAATAATCTGAAATCTAGCTGGCTAGCCAAACTAAGTGATAATGGCATTAAACTAATCATGAATAATAAAACTAAAAAGAAGCCAAATGTACCCAAATATTTACCTAAGACAATTTGCTGTGTGGAAAGTGGTGCTGATAGTAATAAGGGAAGACTTTCATTACGACGCTCCTCAGCAATGAGGCGCATAGTTACAAGAGGAGCTATTAATAACAGTAATGTGGCGGCATTATTTAGTAATGGAATGGCGATTAATTCAGTAACACCAGGTGCGCCAGGAATGGCAGAGATCTTAGCTTGTATTTGGATGAAGTAATCAATATGAGTCAAAAATAGGTAAGCCAAAATCAGTTGACTTAAAGCCAGAATTATCCAAGCAAGAGGCGATAAAAATAGGCGGTATAGTTCATTTTTGGCTAGCGTGATCATTGGGCTGCCTGCTCATCACGAATAATCTTCATAAATACATCTTCAAGAGAATGTTGCTGAGGTGTTAATTGAGTAAGTTGCCATTGTTCAGTAGCGGCATGGCTGACAATTTCATTTGTCGGGTTATGTTCAGGACTGTAATGAATTCTAAATAGGGTACTGGTGATCGTTTCAACAGTGATGATGCCAGCAATATTCTCAAGGACATTAACAGTAGGTGGAAATGTGAGTTCAACTAATAAGTGTGACGTTTGCATTTGCTGACTGAAACCTTCAATCGTGTCGCTAAGGATCAGTTGGCCATTATTAATGATTTGTACACGGTCACAGAGCATTTCTACTTCAGGAAGAATATGGGTGGATAATATGACACTATGTTCAGTGGCAATATCACGAATTAGGTGGCGAATTTCTCTTATTTGAATAGGATCAAGGCCAGATGTTGGTTCATCTAGAATAACAACGGCAGGGGTATGAATGATAGCCTGGGCAATGCCAACACGTTGTTGATAACCTTTTGATAAATGTCCAATTAAGCGTTGGGTCACGTCTGATAATCCACAGCGTTCAATGGCTGTGTTTACGGCTGCTTTATGTTTGGCTGAAGGAATATTATTTATGCTTGCACAAAATGACAAAAACTCTTTAACGGTTAGTTCTTTATATAAAGGGGGCGTTTCTGGTAAATATCCGATATGAGTTTTAGCTTGTTTGGGCTGTGAAAGTAAATCATAACCATTGATAATAATTTCCCCATGAGTGGGAGAAAGGTTGCCGCTGAGCATTTTCATCGTGGTGCTTTTGCCGGCACCATTGGGTCCTAAAAAACCTAGAACTTCACCTTTATTGACCTCAAAATTAATATTTTGAACAGCGTGTTGCTGACCATAAGACCGAGATAACTCTTTTGCTGAGAGAAGTACTGAGCTCATATTATAATGAAGATTCAGTAAGATTAACCCATTCGGTTGCAGCCAAATAGGCTGCATTTAATTGCTGAATAGAAATATGCTGAGGCAATTCCATTAAGCTGCCTTGTTCATGGCTGATAACAAAAATCAGTAACTCACCTAATGGATTGTTACCTTTTAGGAGTAGGGCTTCTTTCATATCTTCTTCAATGGGTAAAGATTGGAGAATAGCTTCCATTGGTTTTTGTAAAATAGCTTCAAGAGGAGAAAAAAGGCCCAGCATAAATGCTGCCTCTGGCTCACAGTCAAATGATTTGGCAAGTTGATTACATAGTTTCGCTCTGACGAGGGCTGTTGTCATTAACTCACTAGTGCTTGATTCAATATCAGAAAAAGCAATAAGTGTCGCCCATGACTTTATTGTGTTGAGTCCTAAAAACAGGAGTCCTTGGCGAACAGAGTCGACCTTTCTTGGTAAGGAAACTGCTGCAGAATTCAAAAATCGAATCAATTTAAATGACAGTGATACATCTTCTCGAATCAATAACTCAATATCATCAATCGTAATATCTGGATCTTGTAAGCTGTGTAATACCTGTAAAACAGCAATTTTACTTTCTGGAATAGGTTTATCATTAATGAGTGTTGGTTTACAGAAAAAGTAACCTTGGAAATAAGTAAAACCGAGCTGTTGGCATAGTTTATATTGCTCTTCTGTTTCTACTTTTTCTGCAAGCAAAACAACATTTTCATTTTTTAAACGTTCCACCTCGTTAATAAGTTCTTGTTCTGACAATGCTAAGATATCGAGCTTGATTATCGATGCCAAGCTAACTAAAGGTTGAAACTCTGGACTATGGACGAAGTCATCAAGCGCTATAGTGAAACCCTGATCAACAAACTCTTGGACAGTTTTGATGACTTGTTCATCAACAGTAATATCTTCTAGAATTTCTAGAACGACCTGACTGTTATCAAAAGGGATTGGGATATCACCAGTAAGAAACGAATGTGTCAGGTTGATAAATGCACGTTTATTACCAACAACGCGATCAATACCAAATTCCATAAAGGTGTAGTTGATAACCTGTGAAGTTGCAAGATCACCATTAAATAGCGTTACGCCTGATTCGATATCGGAAACTGAATGTCGAAATAATAATTCATAAGCATAGACATTTAGTTTTTTATCAAAGATCGGTTGCCTCGCGATGAGGATCGAGTCAGAAATATTTTCAGACATGTACTTTGACTTCCTTGCTATAGACTGTAAATTAAATGATCAACCGAGGCTTGAATATAGCATATATTGCTTGTGTTACGGATAAAAAAAAACCCGCAGAAGCGGGTTTTTAATATTGGCAAGTCTAAAATTATTTAATCTTAGCTTCTTTGTACATAACGTGTTTACGAACAACTGGATCGAATTTTTTCAATTCCAATTTTTCAGGCATAGTACGTTTGTTTTTGTCAGTAGTGTAGTAGTGACCTGTACCTGCAGATGATACTAATTTAATTTTTTCGCGCATGTTCTATCTCCTAAACCTTTTCGCCACGAGCACGGATATCAACTAATACAGCGTCAATGCCTTTTTTATCGATAATGCGTAAACCATGATTACTTACACGTAATTTAACCCAACGATTTTCTGATTCAACCCAAATGCGGTGTGGGTGAAGATTAGGAAGAAATCGACGTCTTGTTTTATTGTGGGCGTGAGAAACATTGTTCCCAGCCATTGGGCGTTTACCCGTTACCTGACATACTCGTGCCATATTGAATCGCTCCTGTTGAACATTCACAAACTATAGGAAAAAACTTTCCTAAAAATAGTTCCTTAGTCCATGATGTGGCTATGGAATTAGGGACCTGAAAAACCAGACTTTATACCATAACAGGCTATGAAAGTGTAATTAGGAGGTGATTATGTTTTGTTAAGCCCCATTTTCTTTAACTTACTATGTATTAACTCCATATTGAGTGAGCCAATTTTGCGCATCATTATTTCACCATTTGGTGCAATTAAGAAGTGGGTAGGTGTCACTCTGACATTGCCAAATGCTAGAGCCAACTCATTGCTATGATCCCATGTAACTGTGTAGGGGAGACTTTTATCAGCTCGCATAGCCTTAATATGATCTAGAGAATCATGAGCCATTGCGATGCCTAACATTGAGAAGTCTTGTGGTGAATAAGCTTCATAAAGCTTAATTAGTTCCGGCATTTCTTGTACACATCCTGGACAGTCAGTTGCCCAAAAAATAACGAGCAAGGGTTTGCCTTGGTAATCATTCGAATTGTACATTTGACCATCAATATCAGTAAACGAAAACTCAGACATGTTTTTATCGTCACTATTAAACCAATTAATAGTAAATAGACCAATGAATAACGTCATGGCAAATAGGAGATGACGGTGTTGTGTTTTCATATTCTGATTCTTTAATTTGGTGAGGTAAGTTGGCCAAGTGATTCCGTTAATTTTAAGTTTTCACGGTAATCGACAGGGCAATCAATGATAGTGACAGTATCACGTTGTAAAGCGGCATTAAGTTCAGGCATCAGTTGTTCTGTTTTATCTATTTTTACACCCACAGCACCAAATGATTGAGCATATTGCACGAAGTCAGGGTTAGTAAATTTAACATTGCTGGAACGGCCAAATTGATTTTGTTGCTTCCACTCAATAAGCCCATAGCTAGCATCATTCCAAATCAGGATGACAATGGCAATATTAAGACGCATTGCCGTTTCAATTTCTTGAGAGTTCATCAAGAAACCTGCATCACCGGTAACGGCGACAACATTACGTTCAGGATGGGCTATTTTTGCAGCAATCGCACCTGGAACAGCAATGCCCATACTGGCAAAGCCATTGGAGATAATGCAGGTATTAGGATGTTCACAGCGAAACATTCGAGACATCCACATTTTATGAGCACCGACATCACAAATAACGATGTCTTTTAGATCCATCGCTGTCCGTAGGTCCCATATTATTTTCTGCGGTTTAACAGGGAATTCTAAATCATCTCGATGCTGATTCATTTCACTAATCAAGCTATCACGCAAAGTACGCATTGTCTTATTTTTATGTGGGGTACTGAGAGCGGCAATACGGTTCAAGCTATGATTGATATTACCAATGACGCCCATTACGACGCTGTAATAAGCATCAACTTCGGCATGAGTCGTATCAATATGAATAATAGTGCGATCACGTGATGGATGCCAAAGATATGGGTGATATTCCACCATGTCATAACCGATACAGATAATGACATCAGCATTAGCAAAGCCACAATTGGCATAATCACCTGATTGCAAACCGACACTACCTAAAGCCATAGGATGATGGAAAGGGATAACGCCTTTTGCCATAAAGGTATTCGCGACAGGAATACCTAGTTTTAGAGCAAAGTCGGAGAGTGCTTGAGATGCCTTCGACCGAACAACGCCGTTACCAGCTAAAATAATAGGGCTTTTAGCATTAGCAATAAGCTTGGCAGCACGTTTAACTTGTTCTACTGCAGGCTCGGGTGGACTGGCATGTTTAACTCTCAATGGTGCATCATCAATCTCCATCTCAGCAATATTTTCTGGGAATTCGATGAAACAAGCACCAGACTTTTCTGTTTGTGCGACTTTAAAAGCTTTACGGACAATTTCTGGAATCACATCAGGGCTTAAAATACGCGTTGAATATTTAGTGATCGGCAAAAACATTGCCTCTAAATCTAGCACTTGATGTGATTCTTTATGCAAGCGACTTGTTGATGCTTGGCCAGCAATAGCAACCAGAGGTGCATGATCCATATTGGCATCTGCAACGCCAGTAATGAGATTGGTTGCACCAGGACCTAAAGTAGCTAAACAAACACCTGCACGGCCTGTCAGACGACCATAGACATCAGCCATAAAGGCTGCACCTTGTTCATGACGAGTGGTGATAAATTGGATTTTGGAATCAAGCAGGGCATCCATCACATCCAAGTTTTCCTCACCTGGAATGCCAAAAATGTATTCAACACCTTCGTTTTCGAGACTGCGGAGAAAAAGTTCGGATGCCTTCATAGCTGAAACCCTATATATGAAATAAATAGTGCAATACTAGACTTAGTATCGCACTATTTAGTTCATTATTTAAAGGCGTCAGGTGTTTGTTGATGCCAATCAGTTGTTTGTTGGTAACTGTGAGCAACATTTAATAGTTTTGCTTCTTCAAAATAATTACCGATAATTTGTAGGCCAACGGGTAATCCTTTAACAAAACCAGCCGGAATAGAGATACCTGGTAAACCTGCAAGATTAGTACTAATGGTGTAAATATCAGCTAAGTACATAGCAATAGGATCATCTGTTTTATCACCAAGAGAGAAAGCGGTTGTTGGAGCTGTTGGCCCCATGATGACATCAACTTCATCAAATGCTTCTTTAAAGTCATTACTAATTAGGCGGCGACATTGCTGTGCTTTCAAGTAATAAGCATCGTAATAACCCGCTGACAGTGCATATGTACCTGTCATTATGCGACGTTTAACTTCATCACCAAAACCTTCACCACGAGAGCGAGTATAAAGATCTTCTAAGTCTTTTGGATTGTCACAGCGATGACCAAAACGTACGCCATCCATACGAGATAAGTTTGATGAGCACTCTGCTGGTGCAACTACATAATAGGTTGGTACAGCAAGACTAGAATTCGGTAATGTGATTTCTTTAACCGTTGCTCCTAATGATTCATAGACCTTAACGGCTGCCTCAACAGCTGCAGCAACATTAGGATCTAAACCTTCACCAAAAAATTCTTTCGGCAGGCCAATTCGTAAGCCTTCTAATGAATCGTTTAATGTTGCGGTGTAATCAGGTACGTCACGTTCAATACTGGTTGAATCACGTTCATCAAACCCCGCCATTTCATTCATTAATAATGCAGCATCTTCAGCACTCTTGGCCATTGGACCTGCTTGGTCCAGGCTTGATGCAAAGGCGATCATGCCATAGCGAGAAATCCGACCATACGTTGGTTTTAAACCCGTCAAATTACATAATGATGCTGGTTGGCGAATTGAACCACCTGTATCAGTACCTGTTGCGATAGGTGCTAATCTTGCCGCCATTGCGGCAGCAGAACCGCCTGATGAGCCACCAGGTACACGACTTGTATCCCAAGGGTTTTTAACTGCGCCATAGAAGCTGGTTTCATTTGATGAACCCATTGCAAATTCATCCATATTGGTTTTACCCAAAGTCACCATGCCGGCGGCATTAATTTTTTCAACAACCGTTGCATCGTAAGGTGAGATGAAATTGGATAACATTTTTGAGGCACTACTTGTTAATACACCTTTAGTACAAAAAATATCTTTATGAGCCAAAGGAATACCTGTCAGAGCACCAGCTGTTTTTTGTTGTAAACGTAGATCTGCTGCTCTAGCTTGTTCTAATGCTCGGTCATCACAGACAGTAATGAAGGCATTGAGATTGTCATTATGCGCGTTAATACGGTCAAGATAGTACTGGGTTAACTCAACGCTGCTGAATTCACCATTGTGTAATGCTGCTGAAAGTTCAGAAAGAGATTTATTATGCATGTGTGTGCCTGTAAATTTTTATTTGTTTCTATAAAATTGCGATATATATGATTTTTGTTGTTTAGCGTATTTAGATTTGGCTTTATAACAAGGCATTTGAGTACTAAAAGAACGCTGGTATAGAGTAAAAGATGAATACGCTGGGCGACAAAAATTATTCGATAACTTGTGGAACTAGATATACACCGGCGTCAGTTTTTGGCGCAATTGATTGGAATAATTCACGTTGATTGGTTTCCTTGACGACATCATCGCGCAATCGTTGGTGAGCATCAAATGGATGTGCCATTGGTGTGATGTCACTAGTATCGGCACTACTTAACTGTTCTACAAGATCAAAAATATTGCTTAAATCCCGCGTGTAGTCAGGGATGTCATTTTCATCAATTGATAGTCGTGCTAAATGTGCAATCTTCTCGATATCGGTTTTATCTAAACTCATCGACGGTTCCAAAGGTTATTTTTATTAACAAAGTGTGAAGTTTAAATCATTCTCGGCTTGCTCAACAGCCCAGTGCATTATAAAGTAGCGTCTTTAAGTTCTTATGACTGTGGTTTTATTTAATGTTTGAACGTTTACGCGGAATGTTTTCTAACGATCTTTCGATCGATCTCGGTACAGCGAATACGCTGATTTATGTACGTGGAAAAGGAATTGTCCTTGATGAGCCATCAGTTGTAGCAATACGACAAGATAAAGGTCCTGGCGGTCCTCGTTCAATCGCAGCGGTAGGTGTTGAAGCCAAACGAATGTTAGGCCGTACACCTGGAAATATTACAGCGATTCGACCATTAAAAGATGGTGTTATTGCAGATTTCACCGTGACAGAAAAAATGTTGCAACATTTTATTCGCAAAGTACATGAAGGTCGTTTTTTAAAGCCTAGTCCGCGCGTATTAGTTTGTGTTCCTTGTGGTTCAACCCAAGTTGAACGTCGTGCCATTCGTGAGTCTGCTGCGGGTGCAGGCGCTAGAGATGTCTATTTAATTGAAGAACCAATGGCTGCCGCTATTGGTGCGGGCATGCCAGTTGAAGAAGCTAGCGGTTCAATGGTTTTAGATATCGGTGGCGGTACAACTGAAGTTGCAGTTATTTCATTAAACGGTATTGTTTATTCAGCTTCTGTTCGTATTGGTGGTGATTTATTTGATGAATCAATTGTCAATTATGTACGTCGTAATTACGGCACATTAATTGGTGAGTCAACGGCTGAAAAAATTAAAAAAGAAATTGGCTCTGCTTATCCAGGTAACGAAGTTAAAGAAATGGAAGTGCGTGGTCGCAACCTTGCTGAAGGGATCCCACGTAGCTTTACATTGAACAGCAATGAAATTTTAGAAGCATTACAAGATCCACTATCAGGTATCGTTGCTGCTGTTAAAACAGCATTAGAGCAAACACCACCTGAATTAGGTGCCGATGTTGCTGAACGCGGCATGGTATTAACGGGTGGTGGTGCATTGTTACGCGATTTAGATCGTTTATTAATGGAAGAAACTGGCTTGCCTGCACTCGTTGCTGAAGATCCATTAACCTGTGTTGCACGTGGTGGTGGTCGAGCATTAGAAATGATTGATGAAAGAGGCACAGATATCTTTACTTATGAATAATTAAGTAAACAGCTTCTCACAACCTTTGCAGATGATGTAGTCTGCAAAGGTTTTTTAGTTTTTGGGCGTTAGATTATTAAACCTTTATTTACCAATAATCCTTCTTTGAATACACGATTGCTATTAGCATTGATAGCATCATTAGCCGTGTTTTTCCTTGATTCAAGGATGAACTTTTTTTCGCCTGTTCGCAGTGTCCTGTCTACCATTGTATATCCCATCCAAACTGCGGCTTCTTTTCCTAGTGATGCGAGTAAGTGGATGGGGGAGTTTTTCCACGATCGTAAGCAATTAAAAGAAAAAAATACACAATTAGAAGCCATTAACTTATCAAATAGTATTCGCCTGCAAACACTAGATGATTTAGAACGTGAGAATATGCGTTTACGTGAGTTATTAGGCTCCTCTTTTCGCTTGCATGAGCGTGTAAAAGTGGCTGAGATTTTAGCGATTGATCTTGACCCTTTCTCTCAACAGGTAGTGATTGATAAAGGTGAACGCTACGGTATCTTTGTTGGTCAACCCGTATTGGATGCAACGGGCGTAATGGGGCAAGTTAAACAGGTAAGTCAATTTTCAAGTCAGGTGGTTTTATTAACTAATCCAAGCCATGGAATACCTGTTCAAGTGAATCGAAATGGACTACGAGCTGTTGTTACCGGACGTGGATTAGGTAAGCCGTTACAGCTAGAGCATTTGCCACAGAACTCTGATATTAGAGTGGGGGACTTACTAGTGACCTCTGGTCTTGGTGGCCGTTTCCCAGTGGGTTATCCTGTCGGTCGAGTTATGTCTGTTGATTCCTCGTCAGGTCAGACATTTTCTGATATCAAAGTAGAACCGGCTGCAAAACTGGCAACAAGTAGAGAAGTATTATTAGTAATAGCTGCAGATTCTGTAGAAGAAATAATAAGACCTGAACTAGCTGGAGGTGATGAATAATGGCAGTAAACAAAACAGCTCAAGGTGGTGGTGTTATTGTTTTAAGCATTATTGTCGCGGCCTTATTAACGCTCATTCCTTTACCTGATCAAGTTAGATTATTTCGTCCTGAGTTTGTGGGGCTAGTACTTATCTATTGGACAATGGCTACACCACATCATATTGGAATTAGCTTTTCTTGGTGTGTCGGTCTATTAATGGATGTTATGTTAGGAGGCACATTAGGTTTATTGGCCTTTAGTTATGCATTGATTGTTTATTTAGTATTACAGTTTCATTTGCAAATACGTCAGTATCCTATGTGGCAACAGGCTTTAAGTGTTTTTACATTGGTGCTGTTATTACAGCTATTATTTGTCATTACAGAATCACATGGTGCTGGTTGGCGTTTTTGGTTGCCTGCTCTTTCAAGCATGTTGATTTGGCCGGTAATGTACACTGTTTTAAGAAGTGTGAGACACACATTTCATGTTCGTTAAACTTGAATTATTATCAATTGAAGTCAGCTAGTGTCTAGTCGATTTGCTTTAAAAGATCATTTCCGTGAAAGTCGCTTAGTCAACGAACGCTTGATTGTTGCAGCCTTAATCGCAGGATTATTATTTATTGTTGTAATGGTGAGGCTCGCTGTTTTACAAGTTGTGGAACATGAACATTTTAATTCTTTATCTAATCAAAACCGGGTTGATATAACGCCGCTTCCACCACAGCGAGGCCTTATTTATGATCGCAATGGCGTTATTCTCGCAGAGAATATTCCCACCTTTAGTTTGGAGCTTACCCCTGAAAATGTCCCTGATATAGACGACACCTTAAATGATTTAGCTGAACTCTTTTCTATGACTGCTGATGAAGTTCTAGAAATTAAAGGACGAATTAAACGTCAACGTGGTTTTAGACAGTTTGTATTTCGCCAGCGCTTAACAGAAAAGGAAGTGGCTGTTTTCTCTGTAAATAGACATCGTTTTCCTGGTGTCGATGTGGTTGGTAGATTGATACGACATTATCCTCAAGGTGCTCTATTTGCTCATACAGTTGGCTATGTTGGCAGGATAAATGAACGTGATCAGAAACGAATCGATGCTAAAAACTATAAAGGTACTCAACAAATCGGTAAGACGGGAGTTGAACGTTATTACGAAGATTTATTGCATGGTCAAGTAGGGTATCAACAAGTAGAGACAAATGTACAAGGGCGTATTGTTCGTGAGTTGCAGAATGAGCCTTCGATATCAGGGCAAGACTTGTTTTTACATATAGATGTTAACTTGCAACGTGTGGCCGCTGAGGCATTAGGTGATTTTAATGGTGCTGTTGTAGCGATTGAGCCTAGAACCGGGGGGGTGCTTGCCATGGTGAGTAAACCTGATTTCGACCCAAATTTATTTGTATCAGGAATTAGTACTAAAAATTATTCTGTTTTAAGAGATTCAATTGATAGGCCTCTTTTTGATCGTACATTACGTGGGCATTATCCTCCTGGCTCGACATTAAAACCCTTTGTTGCATTGGCGGGATTAGAGTTAGATATTGTTGATGAACATACAGAAAGCTTTTGTCCGGGCTGGTTTACTTTACCAGGACAAGAGCATCGTTATCGTTGCTGGAAATCACATGGTCATGGCAAAGTAGATTTGAAAAAGGCTATTTCACAATCTTGTGATGTTTATTTTTATGACTTAGCGAATACCATGGGTATTGATCGTTTACATGGCTTTTTGGATATATTTGGTTTTGGTCATCGAACGGGAGTGGATGTGCCAAGTGAAAGTAGAGGACTTTCACCATCGAGTGAATGGAAACGAACTAGACGTAATCAGGCTTGGTATCCAGGAGAAACAGTAATATCTGGTATTGGTCAGGGTTTTAATCAAACAACACCTATTCAACTTGCTCATGCAACAGCAATATTAGCCATGCGAGGGGTGAATATTAGCCCTCACGTTGCAAGAGCAAGTAGAAAAAATAGTGACAGCGAATTGCAATTAATATCAACAGAACATGCTGATGCATTACCAATGGAAAATAGCCAAAACTGGGAAGCTGTTATTGATTCAATGGTTGAAGTTGTGCATGGTAAAAGAGGAACAGCGAGACATATTGGTATTGGTTTGCCGTTTAAAATGGCAGGTAAAACAGGTACAGCTCAAGTATTCGGTATTAAACAAGATGAAAAATATGATGCAGAAACCTTAGCCAAAAAATTACATGACCATGCATTGTTTACGGCTTTTGCTCCAGCAGATAAACCTGAAATAGTGATTGCAGTAGTAGTAGAAAATGGCGGTGGTGGTAGTCGAACAGCAGCACCCATGGCACGTAAAATCATTGACCAATATTTTGGGATAACAGCAGATGAGTAACCTTCTTCTTGATAGGTCGAATCCTCAGCGTTGGAGTATTACCCGCGCATTGAGAAAAATTCATATTGATGCTGTTTTGCTGTTGGGTTTATTAAGCTTGTTGAGTGCTGGCTTAATTATTTTATATAGTGCTGGAGACCAAAGTACAGCATTGATGATCAGGCAACTAACACGTATGGGCGCAGCATTTTTTGTCTTGTTATTATTATCGAATATTCATCCGGATAGGATGCGAGACTCCTCCTATTGGCTTTATGGCGCAGGATTGGTTTTATTGGTTGGCGTATTAGTCTTTGGTCACGAAGGAAAAGGTGCACAGCGTTGGTTGGATTTAGGCTTCTTCCGTTTCCAGCCTTCAGAATTAATGAAGTTAGCCGTACCTTTGTTAGTAGCAACTTATTTGGCAGAACGGCCATTATCACCGTCAGTATGGCGCTTGATAGTTGCCTTAATAATGATTATTGTGCCGTCATTACTGATTGCTAAACAGCCTGATTTGGGCACCTCTTTATTGATTGCTAGTTCTGGCTTAATTGTTATCTTTTTATCAGGAATTTCTTGGCGAATTATTTTTTCTTTTATTACAGTTTGTACGGCTGCATTACCTGTGTTGTGGTATGTGATGCATGACTATCAGCGTCAACGTGTTTTAACCTTCTTAAACCCTGAAAGCGACCCTTTGGGTGCTGGTTATCATATTATTCAATCAAAAATAGCGATTGGATCAGGTGGTTTATTTGGCCGTGGCTGGTTAGAGGGAACACAGTCTCAGCTTGCTTTTTTACCTGAACGATCTACCGATTTTATCTTTGCCGTGATTGCAGAAGAATTTGGTTTGTTAGGGGTTGGATTGTTGCTCCTGCTTTATTTGTTTATTGCAGCAAGAGGCTTGTATATTGCCGGCCAAGCTCAAACAAGTTTTGCGCGATTATTAGCCGGGAGTATTTCCATGACTTTCTTGGTCTATGTTTTTGTTAATGTCGGGATGGTGACGGGATTATTGCCTGTAGTGGGTGTACCGTTGCCTTTAGTCAGTTATGGAGGAACATCAATGGTGACCTTACTAGCGGGCTTCGGTATCCTAATGTCTATCCACACCCATCGAAGGATGATGTCACCATGAAAAAGCTAACACTAATTTTTGCATTATTACTCAGTGCGATACCTGTCTATGCAAACTCTGAATTACCGGGTGTAGATGAATTTATTACTGAGATGGCAACAAAACATAATTTTGATAGCCAACAATTAGAACAGTTGTTTTCAGAGGTTGAAGTTAAAGAATCTATTCTTAAAGCGATTTCTCGCCCAGCAGAAAAGAGCAAACCTTGGTATGACTATCGTAAGATCTTTGTTACAGATAAACGTATTAAAGGTGGGGTTAAATTTTGGCAACAACATGCTTATACGTTAGCTGTTGCTGAAAAACAATATGGTGTTCCAACTGAAATTATCATTGCTATATTAGGTGTTGAAACACGTTATGGTGGTAATGTCGGTGGCTATCGTGTTATTGATGCCTTATCAACTTTGGCATTTCGTTATCCACCAAGAAGTCAATTTTTCCGAAGCGAACTCGAACACTTTTTACTTCTGACGAAAGAAGAAAATAAGTCTCTACTTGATCCTATTGGCTCTTATGCTGGGGCTATGGGACTAGGGCAATTTATGCCAAGTAGTTACCGTGAATATGCCGTTGATTTTGATGGTGATGGCAAGCGTGATATTTGGAATAATCCAGTGGACGCGATTGGTAGTATTGCTAATTATCTAAGTCGCCATGGTTGGGTTGCTGGTGAAAGCATTACCCATAGAACGCAATTTTCTGGAAAAGAAGTGACGAGTTTAATAGAAAAGGGTTATAAACCAAGCCTGAGTCGTGAAGAGCTATCTGCGGCTGGCGTGTCATTACAGAATTTGCCTAATGGAGAAGACAAGATTGCCATTATTTCTTTAACTCAGAAAAAAGGTGAAGAGTACTGGTTAGCACGGCAGAATTTTTATGCCATTACTCGGTATAATCACAGCAGAATGTATGCAATGGCAGTGACACAGCTAGCACAAGAAATTGCTCATCAATATCAGCCACTGGAGTAACAATGATATTAAAACAAATTAGTATCGTAGGTCTTCTTCTTACCTTAGTTGCCTGTGGTACAACAAGTACGAAAGATAGTGCACCAAAAAATGCACCTGATGTATCGAATGTTCCTAATGCTGTGCCACGTGATGAGCCACGTAGTAAATATGGTAATCCTGCTCATTATGAAGTGTTTGGCAAACGTTATTACACTTTAAAAAGTAGTCGTGGTTATCATGAAAAAGGCATTGCTTCATGGTATGGCAAGAAGTTTCATGGCCGACGTACATCAAGTGGTGAAACGTATGATATGTATGCCATGACGGCAGCACATAAGACTTTACCTTTGCCGAGCTATCTTGAAGTAACTAATTTGAATAACGGTCGAAAAATCATTGTTAAAGTCAATGACCGAGGACCTTTCCACGGCAATCGTTTGATTGATTTATCATACAGCGCAGCGACTCAGTTAGGTATTATTGGGCAGGGCACTGGCATGGTTGAAATCCGTGCTATTAGCAATGGAAATGTAGCTGCAACTCCGGTTTCAGATAGGGTTGAAACACCTCGATCGACGGGGCCTGTTGGTCTCTATCTTCAAGTTGGGGCTTTTAGTACTGAACATAGTGCCGATCAATTAAAATCTAAATTACAGTATGAAATTAGTGATGCTGTCCTTATTGTGCCGTTAAATAAACCAAGTGGAAGTTTGTACCGAGTACGTGTCGGCCCCTTAGCCAATGTAGAATATGGTGATTCTTTAGCATCTCGTCTACTTGATTTAGGTTACAACGACTCCCATATAGTAGTCGAGTAAGAATTAGAAACCTTTTCACGAATTGTCTTTTTCGCCATAGCAAGGCAAAAATATACTTATCGTGCAAAGGTCTCAATTATATAAATGTGTTTTTTGAGAGTAAATTAATGTTTAAACAAATAAAATTAGTAATGGTGTCTTTCTTTCTGTTGAGTGTTTCAACAGCCTATGCCGTTATTACGCCCAACCCAACAGCACCAACTATCGCTGCAAAATCTTATATCTTGCAAGACTTTGCTAGTGGTCGTGTACTGGCTGAGCTTAATTCTGAACAACGTTTACCACCAGCAAGTATTACTAAACTAATGACTGCTTATGTGGTATCTCATGAACTTGCTAATGGAAATATCAATTTAGCTGATGAAGTTTTAATCAGTGAAAAAGCATGGCGAATGGTGGGGTCACGTAGTTTTATTGAAGTAAATACAAAAGTACCCGTCGAAGTGCTGCTTCGCGGAATGATTATTCAATCGGGTAATGACGCTGCTGTAGCCTTAGCAGAACATATTGCTGGTAGTGAAGAAACCTTTGCTCAAATGATGAATCAATATGCCCAGCAATTAGGTATGTTTAATACTAACTACCAAAATGCAACGGGTTTACCGAGTACCGATCACTATACAACAGCAAAAGATATTGCCATTTTATCGACTGCGATTATTCGTGACTTCCCAGAGGAATATAAATGGTATGCCGAAAAAGAATTTACTTATAACAATATCACTCAACATAACCGTAACAAGTTGTTATGGCGTGATACAACAGTAGATGGATTGAAAACTGGCCATACCGAAGAAGCGGGTTATTGTCTTGCAGCATCGGCGCAACGTAGTGGTATGCGTTTGGTTTCCGTTGTTTTAGGTACTCGCAGTGAAAATGCACGTGCACAAGAAACTCAAAAACTATTTAATTATGGTTTCCGCTTTTTTGAAAGTCATGAACTTTATAAAGCACAAGATAAAGTTGCAGATGTTAAAGTGTGGAAAGGTGCTATTAATCTAGTGAATTTAGGTTTAGAACAATCATTAGCAGTTACTGTACCAAGAGGTCGTTATAAAGAATTAGTAGCAACAACTAATATCCAGCAACCTGTTATTGCACCCATTGCAGTCGGCTCTGCACTTGGCCAAGTTGAAATTCGTCTTGGTGATGAGATCATTGCAACACAAGCACTTATTGCTTTGAATGAAGTCGAGCAAGGTAGCTGGTGGCGTCGTTTGATGGATAGCATTATGATGTTAATTTGGGGCTAATTTAAATGGGCGACGTTTACTTAAATGGTGAGTTTCTAGCTGCTGATAAGGCAAAAGTATCTGTTTTTGACCGAGGCTTTTTATTAGGTGATGGTGTATATGAAGTCATCCCTGTCTACGCGGGCCACTGTTTTCAATTAGACGGACATCTACAACGCTTGCAAGCAAGTCTTGATGGCATACGAATGGCTAATCCGCATTCAGATGTAGAATGGAAAAAAATGATTGAACAACTCGTTGAGTTAAATGGTGGTGGTGATCAGTCACTTTATTTACAAGTGACGCGAGGGGTGGCTCCACGCGACCATGTTTTTCCTGAAGGTGTTACGCCCACTGCATTTGCAATGAGCAATCCACTACAAGCAGTATCAGAAAAGCATAAAGAACAAGGTGTTGCAGCGATAACCTTGCCAGATATTCGTTGGCAGAACTGTAATATTAAAGCGATTACCTTGCTACCTAATAGTTTACTTAAACAGCAAGCACAAGATGCTGGGGCAGTAGAAGCCTTATTAATTCGTGATGGCTATCTTACCGAAGGTGCAGCAAGTAATGCCTATGCCGTTATCAATGGCACCATTTACACCGCACCAAAAGATGAAAAGGTCTTGCCGGGTATAACACGTGAAGTCGTGATTGTTATAGCTAAAAAGGCAGGCATACCCTTACTTGAACAAGCAGTGAGTGAAGCTCAACTAAAACAAGCTGATGAAGTGTGGATCAGCAGCTCTACCAAAGAAGTATTAGCGATTACAAAATTAGATGATAAACAGGTAGGCTCTGGCATTCCGGGCCCAGTGTGGCAACAAATAGACGCACTTTATCAAGATTATAAAGAGGATGGTGCATCATGGCAGTAGAAGAAAAAGAAGCTAAGATGGAGTTTCCATGTGACTACGGGATTAAAGCAATGGGCATCACATGCCCAGAGTTTGATGCAATTGTCGTCAGCATTGTTCGGCGTCATATTGAAGATCTTAAAGAAGGTGCAATCTCTAGCAAACAAAGTGCTGGTGGTAAGTTTACTTCTGTGACAATTGATTTTTATGTGACCAGTAGAGAACAACTAGAAGCCATTCATCGGGATTTAATCAGCCACGACGCAGTTAAATACGTTCTCTAGATACACAGTAGATGATTGTCAAAGACTTAGGGCTGGTCGATTATCAGCAGACCCGCGATGCCATGCAGGCATTTACGGCTCAGCGTGATGACAATACCGAAGATGAGTTATGGTTAGTTGAGCACCCCGCAGTATTTACCCAAGGTTTAAATGGTAAAGATGAACATATTCTTGATACTGGAGACATTCCTGTCGTTAAGACAGATCGAGGCGGACAGATAACCTATCATGGCCCCGGTCAATTAATTGCCTACACTTTATTTGATTTGAAACGGCAAAAGATCGGTGTAAGAGAAATGGTCACCCATCTAGAAAACACTGTTATTAGCTTACTAGATGAACTCGGTATTAAGTCACGAGCACGTACAGATGCACCAGGTGTTTATGTTGATGATCGTAAGATTGCAGCATTAGGTTTAAGAGTTAAACGAGGTTCGTGTTATCACGGCTTGAGTTTAAATGTGGATATGGACTTAAGCCCATTTTTGAAGATTAACCCCTGTGGTTATCAAGGCATGGAAGTAATAGATTTGAAAAGTCTAGGCCATGAATTGACAATGGAACAGGCAAAACAACAATTTGTATCTGCACTACAAAGTCAGATGCACAAAGAGATTTAAATGACTGAAAAAGTAAAACAAAAACGTGATGTAAGTGCATTAAAAGGCGAATCAAAAGTCTCTCGCATACCGGTTAAAATAATACCGAGCGATCCTAAACGTAAACCAGCATGGATCCGAGCCAAAGCACCAAGCAACCCAGAAGTTACCCGTTTAAAAAGCTTATTACGTGAAAATAATCTGCACACAGTCTGTGAAGAAGCCGCCTGTCCCAACCTAGGTGAATGTTTTAGCCACGGTACAGCTACCTTTTTAATTATGGGTAATATCTGTACTCGTCGCTGTCCTTTTTGTGATATTGCTCATGGCAAACCTGATCCACTTGATCAAAATGAACCAAGTCATCTCGCCAAAACAATTGCCAGTATGAAACTAAAACACGTCGTAGTGACATCTGTTGATCGTGATGATTTGCGTGATGGTGGTTCAGCTCATTTCACACAATGTATTGCCGAAATTCGACAACAATCACCCAATACACAAATTGAAGTATTAGTACCTGATTTTCGTGGTCGAATGGACGTGGCATTAGAACAACTGACTAAAAGCCCACCTGATATTTTTAACCACAACCTAGAAAGTATCCCACGATTATACAAAGCAGTAAGACCGGGTTCAGACTATCAATGGTCACTTGAATTGATCAAACGTTTTCAGCAAATGCACCCAGATGTTCCTACAAAATCAGGTCTTATGTTGGGCTTAGGCGAAAGCATCGAAGAAGTACATCAAGTTATGCAAGATTTACGTGATCATGGTTGTCGAATGTTAACCTTAGGCCAATATCTACAACCAAGCCGTCACCACCTTGCCGTAGAACGATTTGTTACCCCCGCAGAGTTTGACGAACTAGCAAAAGTAGCCAAACAAATGGGCTTCGACCATGTTGCCAGTGGTCCTATGGTGAGATCGTCATATCATGCCGACCTTCAAGCTCAAGGTGAACATGTTTCGTAAGCAACACTGAATACGCGAGCTTGTTTTCACTTAGTTATAAGTAACGATAACTAGAGTTATGTAACCATTACAACTCTTATGTATAAAAACTCTTTGAACTCGTTGATAGAACTAGATTTAAGTATTGAACTTGAGATTAAATGAGACTATTCTTAAGTCAGAAATGTGATGTAGCTCACGTTATTGTAAAGTTAAGAATGACATGGAGGCGCAACTATCGCTGAACATAGACAGGGAGTGATAAAGTGTAAAGTCTTTATATTACAAGTCTAATTTAGGTTTTTTGTTATGGCGCTAAAACGACGGAATTTTATTAAAACAGCAGTTGCTACTTCATCGCTAGCAATGTTTCCACATCTTAGTTTAGCCGCTAGAACGCCGAAGTCACAAAAACGCGTTGTGGTCATAGGTGGCGGTTTTGCAGGAGCTACAGCTGCAAAATACATTAGTATGTGGTCTCCTGATGTTGAGGTTGTGATGATTGAGCGCAATGCTCAGTTTGTATCTTGCCCTCAGAGTAATTTGGTTTTAGGTGGCAATAGAACCCTGCAACAGTTGACCCACGATTACAATGGTTTGGCTGATAATTATGGTGTAAAGACCGTTCAGGCTGAAGTCGTTAATATTGATACTGATAAGCAGAGAGTCACGTTACATGATGGGGCTATTGTTACTTATCATCGACTAGTTATCGCACCAGGTGTCGATTTTATTTATGATGATTTACCAGAGTTGGCAGGTTTCGATGTCCAACAAAAAATTCCACATGCATGGAAAGCTGGGCCTCAAACAGAAATATTAAAACAGCAGTTACACAGCATGAAAAAAGGTGGCACAGTTATTATGTCTGTACCGCCAACGCCATTTAGATGTCCTCCGGGACCTTATGAGCGGGCTTGCCAAATAGCATTTTATTTGAAGAATCATAATCCATCAGCAAAATTACTTATTTTGGATGCTAATGCCGATGTAGCTTCGAAGAAGGCTTTGTTTAAATCTGCTTGGCAGGAACATTATTCAGGTTTAATTGAATATGTGCCAAATAGTACGATAGAGCATGTTGATGTTAAAAGCTTGGCTGTAGAAACTGAGTTTGATGGCTTTTCAGCCGATGTGCTGAATGTTATCCCGCCTCAAAAAGCAGGTAAAGTTGCTGAGATGGCTGGCGTTATAAATGTTGATAAACGCTGGTGTTTGGTGGATTTTCTTACTTATGAATCGACAGAAAAAAAGAATGTACATGTGATTGGTGATGCTGTTCACGCCAAATTACCAAAGTCAGGGCATATGGCGAATGCACAGGCAAAAGTTTGCGCTGCTGCAATTGTGGCTTTATTAGTCGATCAGGAGCCAGAACAGGAGCCTGTGTTTAGTAATACCTGTTATAGCTTTGTCACTGATCAACAAGCAGGTCATGTGGCGGCAGTTTATAGGTATAATGCCGAACAAAAACAAATGGTGCCAATGTCTGGCGGCGGTGTTTCTGCTCAAGCAAGTAGTCTTGAAGGGGCTTATGCAAATGCGTGGGCAAAGAACATTTGGGCTGATATGTTGAAATGAGAATGATAAAGGATGATAAAGGATGATAAAGGATGATGAATGAAATTTAATGGTCAAGCTGAGTTGGATTATCAACTTCCAGAGTTTGAGATTACCACGGCCACAGATATTCCTTTAACGCCAAGTCAGCTAGAAAAATGGTTGTCTGAGTTGCCGATCTTGAATACAAATCAATTGGCTTACCAAATTCCAAAATATATTCAAGATTTGAACCGAGTAAAGCTATCTGATAAGCAACGTTTTAATATGCTTGAACAGCTTCGTCCTATTGTTGCTCATATTCATCAGTCATTAACAAAGTATTTTCGAGGTTCAAACCTCAGTTTGTCGACAGAACATAAAGAAATACAATGGCTTATTAATGTTTTAATGGCAGAGATGGCGATTGGCTATCAACATTTATTATTTAGCTTAGCTAAAAATAATCCAAGTTTATTTAGTCGTAGTCAGTATGTTTTATTAGTAGAGCGTACGGCGTATTATCTTAGCGAAAAAATCTGCCTATCATATTTATTATCTACAGCAGTGCCTGATTCTGTATGGAAGGAACTCAATGCCACTTATGCTTACGCCCGTAAATTAAAACTTAATAAAAAGAAATTGAAAGATGAGTTTGCTTTTTTTGCTTATAACAAGGGCAATATAGATAGTATTTATAATCGAATATTATTATTGTCGTTAGTTTCTCCATATAGTTTGCGAAGTGCTGAGATAGAACAAATTTATTTTGGTATGTTACCTTGGTTGAACGGTATAAAACTTCTGAATTCAAGTAAAGCCAAAAATGGCGATTACATCATTGATTTAAAACAAGATACAGGTCCTAAATACCAAGAGACTGGTCTCCATTCTGATGATAAGCATCTTATTGATTGTTCTGGATTGCTTAGCAATTTGAAAGCGTGGTTAGCAACAGGAAATGCACCTAAGTCTGCCAACCACAAGGGCATGTCTAAAAAATTACTTAATGAAGTTATTAGTAAATTGGAGAGTACTAAACAACGCAAGGATGAGCGTTTGCATAATCAAGGTGATCGTGTAGAAGTTGTTATTGGTTTACGAAATATTGATGTGTTTTTAGGCCATATTACTTCATTAATTGAAGAGCAGGATTCCCCAATCCCTGAAATTAGAATCGATAAAGATGCAGATAAACTCATATTAAATGATGATAATAGCGATTGGGACACCCTACATTTCTATGCACCAAAAGATGCACCAAAACAACGCCATGAATCTGGAGTTACATCAATAGAAGAGTCGAAAGAGCCTGAGGTCAGGCGACATATCTTTAATATTGAAAATGAGAGTGAACGCGGGGTTTGCTTAAGCTGTAGTGATCTTCATGGTACGGGACTGTATATTGGTGAATTAATGTTTATTCGTGGCTTTGACCCTGAAACATGGACATTAGGCATTATCCGCTGGATGACATTACACAATAAAAAGCTTAAAGTTGGTTTATATTTGTTATCTGCTCAAGTAGAACGAGTTATTGTTGGCCGTGAAGGTGTGGCTGGTGATGACGTGACTATTAATGCTTTGTGGATGGCAGAAGGTGAGCATGGAGACACTATCTTATTACCAAGTGCTGAGTTCAACACAGGTGATGAATTACTGTTAGACCATAAAGGTGATGAGTTAGAAGTAACTCTCGGCAAGGTTGTTTGGAATAGCGAAGGGTTTTCTCAGTTCTGTATCATTGCCAATAATTTCGATGTTAAAGCTGGAGAAGCTAAAAAGACTTTTTGATTCCAGCATGGGCAAAATAAGCAGATCTGTTATGATCACTCTTTTAAATATCACTTGGTTTAATATTCTAGTGATTGGCTAATTATAATAAATAAAACATCGAGGTTGTTATGAGTGATTTTTTGCCTGGACTAGAAGGCGTTGCTGCAACAAAGTCAGCCATATCGTTTATTGATGGTGAGAAGGGATTATTATCATACCGAGGCTATTCACTTGAAACCTTGGCTGAGAATAGTAGCTTTGAAGAAACCACCTTATTATTACTTCGTGGTGAGCTTCCTACTGCAACTGAGCTAGCAGAGTTTACGACGCAGTTACGTGGTCAATACCGCATCAAATATCATATCCGTGAAATGATGCGCCACTTTCCATCGACAGGCCATCCGATGGATATGTTGCAAACAGCAGTGTCTAGTCTTGGCATGTTCTATCCAGGTAACGAATGTTTAACAAGTAGTGATGCTTGTGAAGATTTAAATTACGTTCGAAATATGACGGTCAATATCATTGCATCAATGGCGCCACTAGTGGCAATGTGGGAGCATATGCGACAAGGCTATGACCCAATTGAACCTCGTGAAGATTTATCAGTAGCTGAAAACCTTTTATATATGTTCACAGGTAAAGAACCCGATCCATTAATGGCTAAAATTATGGATGTTTGTTTGATTCTTCATGCTGAACATACATTGAATGCTTCAACATTCTCTGCTTTAGTATCAGGTTCAACGCTAGCAACACCTTACAGTGTTATTTCAGGTGCAATTGGAACATTGTCTGGACCATTACATGGTGGTGCGAACTCTCGCGTAGTTGATATGTTAAAAGAGATTGGTAGTGCTGATAACGCTGAGAAGTGGATTGATAATGCACTTGCTAATAAAGAAGTTATTTGGGGCATGGGTCATCGTGAATACAAGGTGAAAGATCCTCGCGCTACTATTTTGCACAAACTCGTAGCTGAGTTGATTGAAGATCGAGGTAGTAGTCTCGATTCAACATTTGAAACTGCCATGCGCGTTGAAGAAATTTGTGCCGATAGATTAGGCCATAAAGGTGTTTACCCTAATGTTGATTTCTACTCGGGTATTTTATATGCCGAAATGGGTATTCCTGCGGATCAATTTACAGCATTGTTTGCAGTAGCACGTTCAGCAGGTTGGTTGGCGCATTGGCGTGAACAGATTTCTAATAACC